>OLOV01000657.1_pt1 | contig 30237 bp, 29 predicted proteins | sample 1672931 | NCBI WGS metagenome assembly OLOV01 (sample SAMEA3136738, study PRJEB25190) | human gut metagenome | biome: human gut; feature: human-associated habitat; material: faeces | place: Austria | collected 2013 | reverse complement strand
AATTCATCCCACCACTTATAGAAGTGGGGGATTTCTTGCTCACGGCGTGTTAAATGGTAAAACCTCATTATATTATGCGAGCAATGTCGAGCATAATTCAATGATTCTTACCATTCGGCAACGCCGAATTATAATGGTAGAATCATTATAACATATTATGTATGCTTTTGGGCAGAATAGTATTCTGAAAGGAGTGATGGCTTTTGAAAAAGATAATACTGATACTCGTTATAATCGGGGCATTAAACTGGGGCTTTATAGGCTTTTTCGGCTATGATGTCGTATCGTCAATCTTCGGTCCTAATCTTGAGGTTGTCAGCAGAATAATATTCGCTATCGTAGGACTTGCCGGACTTTATTCTATAAGTTTTCTTTTCGAGAAAAAATCATAATGCCGTATCGGAAGCTGCACACCTTATATGTCCAGCTTCCTTTTTTGGTTGTTTTAGTTATACAGTCTGTCTTTTAATAAATCGCAAAGCCTTTTAGCCTCATCCTCGTGAAGAGTTATTCCCCTTGACATACGCAGATGTTCCTCATCCCAGTCTCTGATATCATACTTAGGGTTCCCCTTATGGTTCCAGTCTACTCTGTTTAATTCCTTTGTCCACCCTGTAGGGTGCTCCGCAATCACACCTATATGTTCTGTGATTTCAAATGTTACTTCGTTATTTGTTTCTGTCATCTGAGTTTGTTCCTTTCTATAAAATTACAGGTTATGCATATCCTTTCATTAATTATACCCTGTTTTATCCAATTGTCAACATATTTTTCTAGTTTATTCCTGTTTTACATATTTTTTAGGTTTTTGTATACAATCTCAATTAGTCACACTTTACTTTATTATATTAAATCCATAAAACGTATTGCTTTACCCTATAATAAATGGTATATTGACGGCAAAGGATAAGTGTGAGTATAGTATGATACAATGTATTTTTTGAGGAGGAGTATTAATGAAAAAGATAATGAAGAAGCTGACAGCAGTTCTGCTTATGGCGGCTCTGGTGTTCTCCGTAATCGGAGTACCTGATACGGCCTTTGCGGCGAGCAGTAAAATCACGCTGAAAAGCGGCGAAGCAGCCCCCAGCATAATATATGCCGGTCATTCCTACAGCCTTAAGGTACCGGGCGCCAATGTCAAATTCTATACTACCGACAAAAAGGTGGCAACTATAGGTCTGACTACAGGAAAACTCAAGCCCACTGCACCCGGAGCTGTAACAATCAAAGCCAAGAGCAAGAAAACCGGCAAAGAGGTCGCAAGAAAAACCTTTACAGTGCGTCAGAGATGTACTTCAGTTAAAGCATCTGATATATATCTTAATCCGGGTGACAGCGCCTACGTAAAGGCAAAGCTTACCCCGTCCACATCCACAGATGTGATACGCTTTTATTCCAACGACAAAGAGATTGTTACGATAGGCGCAACTTCAGGCAAGGCAAGAGCATATAAAAAGGGGGAAACCACTATCAAGGTAATTGCAAAGGCCTCAAATTCAACATCAAGTTCCAACAAGGCAAACAAAGCCACTAATATTAATGTCTATGTGGGAGCATATATCGACTCTGCGCAGCAGCTTGAAACCACAAGGATTAAGCTCGGCTTTAAAACAGATATTACAGGCTACGATATGAAAGCCTCTGATTTCAGTATATCAAACAACAAGACCAAGCGGAATTTCACAGTCAAAGATATTTCAGTCAGCGGCAATTCAGTCATATTAACTACAAACGACAAGATAAATGACGGCGGTACATACACAGTTAAATTTGATAAATCTTCGGCTCAGTTCACCGCAACAGACGGCAGAATTACCGGTATGGAAATATCACCGACTGTAGTTCCCGAAAAAACACTAACCGAGATAAATGTTAATCTGAAAGATAAAAACGGAGTTGTTGTTGAGAGTTATAATACAGCCAATAAGCCTAAATATGTGGATTTCTCCATTTCCACAAGTTCAGGCTTTGTAAACTATAACGGCAAGCTGTATCTGAATAATCTCCAGTCAACAGCTACAGCAAGAGCTGTATATCATACCTATAATTATGAAAAGGATGAGTCCGGAAAAACTGTTGAAACAGGTGTGGTAGACACAGGCAATGTTACAATCACAGCCAGCGAAATTCGCGAACCGGATCCGACACCGTCATACAACCCGTACAGTGTGCAGATTACAACAGCAGAAATCTATAAGTTAAACCTTTCCGGAGATGAACCAGTCCGTACCCTTGTTCCGGACTTTGACAGTCCGACAAATATGGTTTACTGTCCAAATGATACCGCAGAACAAACAACTGTACCTCTGTACTTCTATATCACCAAATACGGTGAGGAGGTTGAGAATTACGGAGATTATACAGTAAGCATATCAAACGACAACGTTGCTGAGATTTATTCAGCTAAAATCAGCACAGATGCAGAAGCCGGAACTATAGATAATTCAAACGGAATTGCAATAGATAACGACACCCACAGCATACGGGTAAAGGGAAAGAGGGCAGGTACAACATATCTCTTTGTAAAGAATAAGAATGGAACTGTTGTATCCACTCTCTATTTACTGGGTGGCGACAAGGCTCCAAAATATGAGTTTGGATATTTAATGATGCGGCTTTATGGAAACAATTTAACTTCCGGAAAAAGCACAGACAGTATTTCCGTATGCAATAACACTCATAATTCCTTCGGTCAGAGTTCTTTAGAATTTATAGGAGTTACTATAAGGAGTATGCTGTACGGACGCCCTATAAATTACGTGGAAAATTCCTCAGTATCACTAGGACTTAAGCTTTCCAGCTTCAATGGCGACACCAATGTCAAGGATATAACAGGACCTATTTCGGATTATGATATCAAGCTGAAAAGCGATGATGACATAAAAACGATAGATAGTGATATAATAACGATAGATGCCGGCAGAATATGCTCTAACGGTTATGTAAAACCCGGAAGGTATAACTATTTAGTAACTCTTTACACTATTGAGTATTATTCCGACAACATACATTCTTACAAAAAACACATAACAACCAAATATTTTGATGTAAATGTAAGCGGAATTGATATTAATAAGGTTGAATTAAAAAAAGGAACAAGGCCAATTACTGCCGATGCCATTACTGCAGCAAAGAGCAGCGGCAGCACATATGATTGGACTGAATTTGTAAACAGCGCATATAATATATATGTTGAATCCTCGCAGGGTGATGAAATCAAGGTAGCAGTAGAATCTGTATCAATCGCAAATGCGGAAGGTTCTGATGAAAGCAGTATCACATTTGAGTCAATCACATTCAAGCTTTTACAAAATGATGCTTATGTTTACTACACCTACAATTTCGCTGCAGATGACGCTTTGGCAACAGTTTCTGCAACCTCTGACTATTCAGGAACAACCATTACCGAATCCAATATACCTGCCGGAGAATAACTACCTTTAACAAGTTAATTTAACCTGAATAAAACAATGGATATGCCATATACTCCGGGCATATCCATTTTGTTTTATCGTATCTAGAAATAGTTTCTCGGGTTTCTAAGGGATCCGTTTACCTCTACCTCGAAGTGACAGTGCGCGCCTGTCGAATTTCCTGTGTTGCCGACAAGAGCTATATTCTGTCCCCTGTGCACCTTGTCACCTACCGAAACAAGCAGACGACTGCAATGCGCATAGGTTGTCACCATACCGTTCTGATGATTTATCTTAACATAATAACCGTAACTGTAATTGAATGATGCTGTAACTACCGTACCGCCGTCTGCGGCATATATGCTGTTACCTGCCGCGCAGGCAAGGTCGACACCTCTGTGCAGTCTGCCCCATCTGTAGCCAAAGCCTGATGACTGATATCCCGCAGGGCAAGGATTAATCAGATTGCCTGTTCCCACTGTCGACGGCCGTTCTTTGGTACCCACAAGCACCACCTTTGTAACAGGTTTCTTAACAACCTTTTCTTTGAGAACCCCTCTCTTTACTTCCTTACCGTTTTCTTCCGTAACTGCCGCGGTTATTTGTTTTTTACCGTGTTTGCCCTTGGTCTGAACTTTTGTATCACCTCTGTATAATTCCTTTGTTTTCACTCTTTTGGTTTTATATCCGGTTTTTTCGTCGTAGGTTAATGTTTTTTCGGTTATAACGGTTATCTTAGGCGTTTTGTATACTACCGAAACCTTTGATCCTTCTTCAAGAGTTCCCTCATCCTGATCTATATCCGGATTAAGCTCATAAAACAGCCTTTCTTTCATTGCAAAGCTGTCTGTTATGGATTTAACTGTATCTCCAAGCTGAACCGTATACCTTACCTGGCTTTCACCCTTGTCAAGTATTCTGATGGCATTGTTCCTGTTCATCAGCCTGCCTAAAGTCGTATCTATCTGCTTTATCTTTATTTTCTGACCGTAGTATACCTTGTCATATTCATCGGCTTTTTCAGGCTCCACATATTTATCTCTGAGAGCGCTCAGTACTTCCTCCGCAGTCTGCTCACTGTCTACTGTAACGGTTCTCCTGCCATCAACATAGATAGCATACGCCGTAGCCTTCGTATCCTGCATATATGTGAATTTCCTCAGAACCTCGTCCATATTGTCGACAGTTCTGTCTATGATTACAACCTTTCTGAAGGTTATATCCTCTTTGGGGTCAATCTGTACATCAACGCCATACTCACTGGTAAGCCCCTTTGATGCGATATCCAGTACCTTAAGAGTGTCCTCCTGATTCTTGACAAGCCCTAAAACCCTGCCGTTATATGAATATTCATAACCTGTCACATGGTTAAATACTGAAACCGTACATATGGTCAGAATAACTATGCCTGTGAAATATTTAAGGCACAGCATGCGGTTTTTCCATATGCGCAGGCACAGTCTGTTAAGCGCTCTTTGCAGCCTGACGGCCTGAAACACAATATTATCGGCAAGCACATTGATTACAAAGTCGCATCTGTTTACCGCAGATGCCGCAATCCCGGACAGCCCTCCGGTTCTTGTAACCGAAAACCATTGCCCTATAAGTTTCCACATAATTCTGTGACCCTTTTTAATCCACGCCACATCCTTTGCAAACTGATCCTCAACAATGTCTATCCAGTAGTCCGCCTTGTCCTGCATCTTTGCCATTGCTTCCGAAGCCCCTCCCGGAGTGGAAACTGCAAACCAGTCTGCAATTTTATGAAACATCTTTTTTATCCGCGCTGATTTTGTCTTGTCATATGGCTCTTTATTAAATTTTTCTTCGCTTTTTACTTCTGGTGATTTTGCCATTCAACAGCCTCTTTCATTCTCTGTGAAAAACACCGGCACCGCTCTCCCGTATCGGTTATTCCCGTGTCCTTGCACAAATCGCATTTGTATCTTACATCCATATAGTCATGTCTGTAATTGTTATCCGTAAGCAGAAATGCTTTTTCTGCCGTAAGGTTATCTGCCTCTGCTCTTAATCTCTGTATCTCAGCATCCCTGTCACTGCCGCCAAGTCCCACCATTGCCTTGGAGATTGACATACTGCAGTTTTTGAGCTGATCTTCAATCTGTTTAATTCTCGGTATTTTACTGTATATTTCATGCCGTCTTGCTTCGGCGTCTTTTTCTTCTCTGGTTTTTATGTATTCATAATATTTGAGCACGCGGCTCATTGATATTTTTTTGCCTGCGCCCTCTGCAGGAGTTCCCTCAAGCTCTCCCGCCTGCTCGTGCCAGTTCTGAAGAACCTTGTTGACATAATTAAGATTAGGGTTTGAAATCCCACTGCTTTTGCCGCAGGCCTCAAGCACTCTGTCTATGGAAAACTCCATATCATCAAACCAGCTGTCCATAAGCTTCTGTTCTTTTTCAGTCCAGTTGCGGTCAAAGCCCATAGCCTTGAAAACTCTCCTGTAAAGATAGTTTCTCTCATCGCTCTGCGCCAGATGCTTTTCGACCTGCTCTGCCGTTTTGAGTCCCTCTTCCGCCCAGTTTTTAACTACCGCGCCTACATATCTGTAATTGTCCTTGTCTTTGTTTTTGCAATAGTTATATGCATAGAGAATAACCTCAGGGTCTGTGTCAAGCTCTGTCAGCCATTCCTCTATAGCTTTCATCTCTGTGCCGTTTAAAGTCCTTGCTACTATCTGCTCTATGAGCATATATAGGCCTTTGAGCTCCTCATCTTCAAGAGGGCTTACTTTTTTTTCGGACACAAGCGCTGCCGCATTTCCGGTTTTGGAGGCTGTCTTGAGGGAAACAAATTCAACGTCATAGCTGAACCTGCCTGCGCCCTCTTTTTTGTGCTTGATTACAGCGCCCTGACTCTCCCAGTAGTTCCACGCCTTGAGCACGTCCTCCTCTTCAACGCCGACAGACTTTGCTATAGCCTCATTTGATATATCCGCTCCCATTTTGGCATACATAAGAGCGAGAATATATATCTTAACGTAATCTCCCGGCGCCTGAGTCATATATTCATTTATAAATATGTTTTCTATGCCGGTATCCTTGAGATACCAGTTTTCATCCTGCTTTATAAAAAAAGCCATAATATTTACTCCAGTGTTTTTTTAATCTCTGCCGCCAGTTTTTCAAAATCAATGCTGTGGCTTTCCGCAGCCTCTCTGAGTGTTTCGTTACCTGAAGCCGGACAGCCTGCACAGCCGAGTCCGTTTGCCGCAAGCACCTCCTCAAGCTGAGGATATGCATCAAGAACTTCGCAAACCATCATTTCATCTAATATCTTATTCATAATTTCCTCCGCTTCTGGCCTTGTCACTGAATTTAGTGAACTGAGGCTGCCACGTCAGCTCCACGGTTCCTGTGGCGCCGTTTCTGTGCTTTGCGATGATTATCTCGCATATATTGTACTTCTCCGACTCCTTGTTGTAGTAGTCGTCTCTGTAAAGCATCATAACGATATCCGCATCCTGCTCTATTGAGCCTGATTCTCTCAGGTCGGACATCATAGGCCTCTTGTCAGTACGCGCCTCCACACCTCTGGAAAGCTGTGACAGCACGATTACAGGACAGTCCATTTCTCTTGCAAGCTGCTTGATCATTCTCGACAGCGCCGATATTTCCTGCTGACGGTTGTCGGACTTGCCTTTGTATTCCATAAGCTGCAGATAGTCTATAACTATGAGGTCGAGACCCTTTTCGGCCTTGAGTCTTCTGCATTTGTTCTTCATTTCCATTACGGAAATTCCCGGCGTGTCATCTATTACTATGCTGGCCTTTGACAGCGTGTCTATTGCAATTCCAACTCTGTCCCAGTCCTTTTGCTCAAGAGCGCCGGTTTTGATTTTGCCAAGCTCTGTCCTTGACTCAACCGCGAGTATTCTCTCGCCCAGCTGCTCCTTGGACATTTCCAGACTGAATATGAGAACAGAGGCGTTGCCCTTGACAGCGGCGTTCTGCGCAATATTGATGGCAAATGCCGTCTTGCCCATTGAGGGTCTTGCCGCAACTATTATCATATCAGATTTCTGAAGTCCCGACAGCATATTGTCTATATCAAGAAATCCTGTCGTAAGGCCTGTGATTTTGCCCTCATTTGCCGCAAGCTCACTGATCTTGTCTACATTTCGCCTCAGGACTTCCTCGATTGGAGTAAAGTCTCTGACCTGACGCTTCTGTCCGATTTCAAGTACGCTTCTCTCCGCATAATCGAGTATCTCATCTACATCTATACTGTCGTCATAGCCCTTGTCTGTAATATCCGCAGACACGTCTATCAGGCTGCGCAGAGATGATTTTTCTGCAATTATTCTGGCATATTCGCCTGCGTTTGCAGTGGAGGGCACATTGAGCGTAAGCTCGCCTATGTATCCTCTGCCTCCCGCCATTTCAAGAGAGCCTCTTCTTTTGAGCTCCTCTGAAACGGTAATTGTATCCACAGGACTGTTTTTTTTGTAGAGTTCTTCTATTGCCTCATAGATTTCCTTGTTTATTCTGTTGTAAAAATCCTCAGGTCTGAGCATTTCGACAGCATTCATCATAGCCTCATGGCTTATCATGGCTGCTCCCAGAACACTGCGCTCTGCATCCTCATTGTGAGGAGGTACTCTCATCGACATTGCGTATCCTCTATTCTGCTACTGTTTTTACTTTAAGTACTGCGCTTACCTCGTGGAAAAGCTTAACCGGCACTTCAAAATCTCCAACCTGCTTGATAGGTGAGTCAAGCTGGATTTTTTTCTTGTCTATGTCAACTCCCGACTGCTCTTTAACAGCCTCTGCTATATCTGCCGATGTGATTGAGCCAAAGAGCTTGCCGTTTTCGCCGCCTTTTGTTTTTATAACGAATTCTTTTGCTTCTATCTGAGCCTTAACCTCTAAAGCGGCAGCCTTGTCAGCCTGATACTGCGCTTCCTCCTCTGCCTTTTTCTTTTTGAGAGCTTTCATATTCTTATCGTTTGCTTCTATCGCAAAGCCTTTAGGTATAAGGAGGTTTCTTGCGTAACCGTCGCTTACCTTTACTACATCTCCCGCTTTACCGCTTCCTTTAACATCCTGTAATAATATAACTTTCATTGTCTATTCCTCCGCTAATATTTCTTTTATCTGCTGTATCGCTTCTTCCGGGCTGATTGAAACCTGCGCGCCCGCCGTAGTCAGATGGCCTCCGCCTCCGAGCCGCTCCATTACGGTCTGAACATTCACATCGCCCAGAGACCTTGCCGAAATCACCGTCTGACCCGTAATATCGGGGCCTGCCACAAAGCTTGCTTTAATCTCTTTGATTGTAAGCAGCTCATCTGCAACCTGCGCATTTATAATCTGTGAATCGGTATGAGGCTGCCTTGTAATTGAAAATGCTATGTTGTTTTCAAAATGAGCGTCTGCTATACCTCTTGCTCTGATTTTGAATGTTTCTGTATCCATTCTAAAGAAGCGCTTTACTTCTGTTGTATCTGCTCCGGCTCTACGTAGCCACGATGCAGCCTCGAAGGTACGCACACCGGTCTGCACTGCAAACCTGTTGGTATCTATTGTCATGCCGCCAAGCAGCGCCTCCGCTTCAAGCTTTGAGATTGTTTTTTTGGCTCCGGCATACTGAAGCATTTCTGTTACCAGCTCGCTTGTAGATGATGCATAAGGCTCCATATATGCAAGGGTTGCATTGTCTATGGCATCCTCCGAACGCCTGTGATGGTCTATTATGACGAGGCGCTCGCACATATCCACAAGACCCGGGCACTCTGCAAGCACTGCTCTGTGAGTGTCAAGCAGCACCACAAGTGACTCATCGTCAAGCAGATTAAGCGCTTTTTCTGAGGTTATAAATTCGTAGGTTTCTGTTTCTTTCGCCTGTTCAAACACCTCTGAAAGAGTCTCATTGTATTCGTTTATAACTATATATACGTCTTTTTTGATGTCCTTTGCCAGTCTGTGTATTCCAAGGGCCGAGCCGAAAGCGTCCATATCGGGAAATCTGTGTCCCATGATAAGAACGTTTGAGGCCTGCTCCACAAGGAGCTTGAAGCCGTAATATATAATTCGTGATTTGCCCTTGTTGCTTTTTTCGACGGCTTTCATAACTCCGCCATAGTATTCAAGCTTCTGACCTCTTTTGATAACAGCCTGATCTCCGCCTCTGCCCAGCGCCAGATCAACGGCCTCCTGCGCAAAGGTGTCGTTCTGCGGATAGTTCCTGCCGCCTATGCCGATACCGACACTCAGGGTAACCGGGAAATCCGCTTCTGTTTCGATTTCTCTGATTTTGTCAAGCACCGAGAATTTATCCCGCTTGATGAAATCATAATATTTGTATTCAAACACGCAGAAAAACATATCCGGCTTGTATCTGGTTATGGAGGCGTCTATTTTGGTTCCCCACTGTCTGATACATTTATCTATATCCGTATCAAGCCTTAATTTGTCTGCATCCGGTGTGACATTCTGAAGCTCGTCGTAATTGTCTACGTGTATAATTCCTATGCAGGCTCTCTCATTGTTGTAGATGGCCTTGAGATTTTCGTAATTGGTAATATCCTTGAAATATATTGCAAGGTCAGGTGTTTCACCGTCGCAGAGCTTGCGCACCACCAGCCTGAAAATCCTGTCGTTTCGGTTAAGCTGCAGGGTTTCTCCGCTGTCCGCGCTTTCGAGTATTGCAGAGTATTTGATGCCGGCAATGGTGAATATATCGGCGCCCTCCTGCTTGTCATATACAAACACCTCGCCTATATCACTGCTGGCTGCCGTAACCTTACCGCTTCCGTTAATAGTGCATACAGGCATTCCCGCATATTTACATATTAACTTTTCCAGTTCGAAGTTTTCCATTATCTGCCCCTCACTCTTCCTTTGAGGCCGAATACCAGATCAAAGAAGCCAAGCAGGTAAAGACCCATAACTCCTAAATTCTGTGTCATAAGCAGTATTACCGCAATAAGCGCAACTGCTTTCGGCCATTTTTTCATATAGACAAAATAGAATATAAAGCTAATGCCCTGATATGCAAACGCCATTCTGAACAGATAGTCGATGTTTGCATAAACCATCTGACCTGCCGAAAAGTCCGTCAGAGTCAGCAGGTATGAAAGAAGATATATTCCAAACCAGCATAAAAACGCCTGTCTTCTCATTGAGAATTCTCTTACGGGTGTCATCTTGCGTAGCTCAGGGTCTTTTTTGCGAAGCCATCTGTACAGTATAATATATTCCAAATAGGATATTATCGCTCCCCATATTATAAATGATGACGGGAACATTTTAACAACGCTGCCGTAGGCCTTCTGTAAAGTCGAAGCTCTCTCTGCTTCCGAAAGCTTATCCATTCCCATAGACTGCATTATTTCATTGTTTGCTGCCAGTGTCTTTGACAGAGCTTCAATTGCGCTCTGCAGCTGCTCGCCTACCGACTGTCCGATAAGTCCCGATATTGCGATTACTATAAGCTGCCCGACAGCCGAATATATTATTCCTGCTATTACCACTCTGTATGGATCTGCTTTTGAAACAATTCCCCTCGCTATTGCAGAAATGGGAAAAAGTATTCCAAACAGAAATGCCAGTGTAAGATACATATTACTTCTCCTCATATATAGTCCATTATATTATATCACATATCTGCCGGTTTTGATAATCAAAAGTGCATATAAGGCAGAAGTAAGGCAATAAAAAGTCGCAATGCAGGGCATATCGACAGGTAAAAGCACTATATATAGTAAAATATATGTGCCTTACGGCGCTGTACACCATTTGTAGCGTATATGTCGGAAGTATTGAAAGTAGAGATATTACCTGCACACCCCCGTCAGAATCCGTTCATATGGCCGCCCGCAGCTGCAAAAAAGATTGATTCGTTCAGGGGTGAACGATGTAATATATATATTAAAGCAGGCTGACATATTATTGGCATTTACTATTTCGCGGGGGATATTATGAAAGAACACAACAACAAAATCGACATAGCAAAAGACCTGATTTTTCATATTTCAGATGTTGCATTTGCAAGATTTAAAAGCTTCTGCAGCGATGTACTCGGAGCAAGTGTCGATGAAGTACCATCTCAGGAAAGCATCTTTATGAGGCAGAATTTTGCCATAGTCTTTTTTGCAACAATTTTATTCTTGCTGACCAACGGTTTTTACCTTGTCAAAAACATAGCATTAAATACTATGCTGGCTCTTGATATGGTGCCTCTCTATATGATGACGGCAGCTTCTCTTGCCATGCTTATTTTCGTAAGAGTCAACAAAAAATATGACTCACCCCTGTCAAGATTTGCCCTGCTGGTATTTTATACGGTTGTCATTGCAAGCGTTACCGTTTTTATGGTTTCCTGCAATTTTCACAAAATCGGTCTTTCGATTTCGATGTGCTATCTGTTTGTAATTATGATTGCGCCGACCTACAGGCGTTCAGACACTGTATTCATATGTATTCTGATACTGATAAGCTGGTGGCTTCCCGGACAGCTTCCGTATGCGGACAACTATGATATGTTCAAGCATTTTCTTCTGCGATTTTCAATTCTTGTAGGATTTATCGCCATCCGCTCCATCTTCCTGCGGCAGTCTGCCAACGAAAGATATGTCAAGGAAATGAACAATTCTTTTCTCAAGCTTGCATATAACGATATAATGACAGGTACGCTGAACAAGAAAGCAATGGAAGCCTACCGCACATTTATTGCAGAGAGAATGTCGCCTGAAAAGGTCAGCGTGATAATCTACGACATCGATAATTTCAAATCATACAACGACCATTATTCTCATTTGAAAGGTGATAAGGCTCTTAAAGCTGTTTCCGAAAGCGTTGTCAGGGTACTCGAAAAGTCCGACAGATATTTGTTCCGCTTCGGAGGCGAAGAATTTGTCGTTATCCTGCCTGATACAGGTGAAGAGGAGGCTCGCCTGATTGCATCTGAGCTTCTTGAAGCTGTACGTGCCGCCGCCGTTCCGAGAAATGACCTGCCGAATCATAACATTGTTACAGCCTCCTTTGGAGTTGCCTGCGGAGCAGCGGAAGAACTCAACTTTCTTTCGATTATGGCAAAGGCGGACAAGCAGCTTTATCTCTGTAAAAGCAGCGGCAAAAACTGCGTTGCGGCAAGCGGCGTAATATACAGATAGTTAATTGACAATATAATATAAAAAGCCCCCGTCACTTTGATATGCTACCTCCTAGGCAGACAGTTGAAATAAAAAACTGTTTTAACCAGGAGGTTTTGTTATGTCCAAATTCAGTAAAGAAGAAAAAATGAGCGCTGTAAAAAGGCGACCGGAAGAGAAAGAATCATACGCAAGTATAGCCGGTTCAATAGGAGCAGATAGAACAACAATAAAGACATGGGTATTAAATTATGAAGCTATGGGCGAAGATGCATTCATAAGATCTTCAAACCGCCACTATACTCTTGAGGAAAAGAACGAAGCTGTAAAATTCTATCTTGAGGGAAAGGGTTCTCTTTCTGCAACCTGCAAAAAATTTAAAATTCCGAGTGCAGGAACTCTACGCATGTGGATAAAGGTGTATAATGATTGTGAACTTAAGGCATCACCTGTAGGAGGTAAAAGAACAGTCATGATCAAAGGAAGAAAGACAACACTTGAAGAAAGAATAGCAATTGTGTAAAATCACATAAAGAGCGGCAGTACATATGATGAGACTGCACAGAAATACAACGTCTCATATCAGCAGATATACCAGTGGTATCATAAATATATGGATAAAGGCGTTGACGGTCTAAAGGATGGCCGTGGCCGTACCAGGACAGAAGAAGAAATGTCAGAGCTTGAGAAGCTGAAGACAGAGAACCGCCTGCTTAAGGCAGAACTTGAAAACAGGAAACCGGAGAACCTTTTCTTAAAAAAAGTGAAGGAAATCGAAAGGAGGCGGTTTTAGGGAGAGTGAGGCAGGAGGCTGCATATCCTGCAGTTCAGAGCATATGCAGAGAGTACAATGTCAGCATATGCAGGATGTGTGCCATAGCAGGCATAGCGAGGGCATCCTACTACAAGTGGCTGAATCGTGAAATACCGGAAGCAGAGCTTTTGAATGAGGCAATTGCAGAGGCAGTAATGAGCATACATAAGGAGTATCCTGACAAGGGGCATAGAAGAATACGTGATGATCTTCATTGCAACCACCATTTTGATACAAGGAAACGATTGCACCCCCTAAATACAGGAGATGCATCACCTCCATCCGGGCATTGGATCAGGCTACTCTTCATTTTATGGACAATTGCAGAGTAGTCTTTTCTTTCACGAAAAAAGAGATATCAACGCGCCAGGGTCAGTATCTCTTCCTTTTTTTATAATTCAATTATCAGGTTCACGGTCTTTCCCTCTCACAAGCTGTGCTTTCTCCGCTCTTTTCCTGTCACGATGTAGTATTGCTTCTTGTTTTCATACATTTCCGCATCTGCGGCTTTCAGAAGCGACTCAAAATCCGTGTCCTTTGTGCCGCTTATCGTCGTACCGAGGGACACGGTAGCACCCAGTTGGCTTTTTGCCGTTTCCAGTAGTTTCTGAAACGCCGGATGTGTGATGTTTGGCAGAACCGCAATGAACTCATCTCCGCCAAGCCGATACACATGACGCTTTCCGAACACAGATTTCAGCGTCTGTGCGGTCTGCACAATGAATTTATCACCGGCGTCATGTCCCTTTTGGTCATTTATTTCCTTTAGGCCATTTAGGTCGCACATGACAACCGCCAGGGGAAAGTACTTCTCCAGCTTTTCTGTGTACGCCCAATCCAGTGCTTTTCTGTTTTTACAATCTGTGAGCTGGTCATATAATGCACTGTGCTCCAGTGCATCTGCATTATCGCGCAGTCTTATCATAAAAGAGATCATAAACTCGATCATATCTATCTCATTCGAGATCTCATGCAGTTTCTCTTCGGGAGGATTGTCCACACCGTAGAATCCGACCATCTTGCCGTTGATTTTGATTGGCCCTGTCACAAGGGTATTGACACCCTGAGGTTTCAGCCGTTCATAGATGGCTTCGCTTGTTTTTTTGCATTCTTCAATGTCATGGATGATGACATTGTTGGATTCTTGATATTGTGCAAACCATGTTTCAATGATGCCTTCATACGGCACATCCTGCAAGTTATCTTTTTCTTTGGGTACGCCCGCTTTGCACCACTCGTAGGTGTTGTCAAACGTTCCGCGGTCATTCTGTTCAAAGATGTACGCTCGATCGGCGGTCACACGCTGTCCGATATACTCCACCAGTTGATTCAGTACTCTGTCCGGATTTTCTTCTGAAGCGGCATACCGAACCATGTCCGTGAGGAATCTCTCGTAATTCAGAATTCGTTCCTGCGATTCGCGCTTGCTGACTTCCAACATTTCCATTTCCTTATGGTACAGGATTCTCTGGAGCTTGCTTCGCATCATCGTGGCAGTCAGAAGCATACTCAGCACCCCGTACAGAATAACATCCACTAGGTTTTTGGATAGAATTGGGTTGTGCTGCGCAAAGAAAGCAAGTCCGATATAGAGCAGCATACTGCTCAGAATCAGCCCGTTCATGACCGCCGCTCTGGCGGTAAACAGCAGCGGCGCTACCATCATGAACACAATGTAGTTGACAGTGAGCTCCTCCGGTGTAATCAGCGTTCCCGTAATAATGCCGAACAGCAGCAGCGCGGCAAAAAAGCTGTATACAACCAGTTCTTTCCCCAAGAAGCTTCTAAGTTGACAACGAGAAATGCAAAAATAGACCAAAGAAAGGAACGTATAGACCAGATACACCCATTTATATTTTCCGATACTCAGAGAAAACACACTCACCAGCGTTATGACTCCAAAGGCAACAAGCGCCACAACAGAATACAGCCGCATGGCTTTCCAGTTTTCTTCCCATACATCCTGTTTTACTTTCTCATAATCACCACAACTAAACATAAACAACGAAACAATTTGATTCATACGTTTTTTCTCTCCAAACTCTGTTCAATTACCGCTTTGCCCGTCTCATAAGGAGCACAGATTCAACGGTACTTTCATTGTCCCAATCAAGTTCATATAATTCCTGTTCATTGAAAAATACAGGAAAGATGTTACTTTTTTCTTCAAATTATACTCTCCCCCGGACAACCAAAGGACAACAGACGCGGCAGAGTTCGACGAGATTGTATATTTTGTTCCGTGGGGAAATGAAAAAAAAGCCGCATTCAGCCATTCGCCTGAACACAGCTTTTTTACGATTTCACCAGGAATCATTTCCTTTTTTTTCTCACCATTTGCTCAAACCGACCTGCGGTGAATTCCGCCCACGAGTATTCGCTCATGTATTCCCCCAGGTATGCATTTACAGCCATCGGCTTCATTTTCTCCAGATCATAGGCATCGCATTTGACCTTGCTGGCATCTAACGCCAGATTGTTTCGGCTCTTTATGAGAATCTCTTCTGCCCCTGCCTCCCGCAGAAGCGCCCTGAGCTGAGAAACGGTGGCCGTCACCTTATTTTTTAACTTCGTGTCATACCCTTCATCTTCCCAGAGCGTAAGAGCAATCTGCTCTGTCGTGACAAACGCTCCGTGCCGGTCCACGAGGAACGCAAGAAGCTCCTTTGTTTTTTTCCTGCGGAAGACCAGTGGTTTTTCGTCCACAAAGACCTGAAAAATACCAAATGTCTGAATGCGTACTCTGCTTTCATCCTGGTGAACCGGTCTGCGCAGCTCTGCCAGCTCTTTCTTCACCTTTTCTTCCGTAATCGGCTTGGTCAGGTAACCGCTGGCGTGAAGTTCGAAGGCCGAATCGCGATATTCGCCGAAACCTGTGGCAAAGATGATGTTAATGTCCGGATTGATTCTTTTCAGCCGGCGTGCCAGTTCTACGCCGCTGATATCCGCCATTTCCACGTCAAGAAAAGCCACATCCACCAGGTTGGCTTCTGCGAACTCCAGCGCATCTTCGGCATAGAGAAAGCCTGCTATCGAAGATGCGGAATCTGCTTTTTTTATGGCATCTAAGAGTGCCTGCAGGGCCAGTCTTTCATCGTCAACTGCAATTATGTTCATCGCCCGCCCTCCTTCTTCGGTATCGTCACCACTGCTTCGGTACCAATGCCTGTTTCACTGGATATCTCAAGTGTTCCTCCCACCAAAGCTTCCAGTCTCTCTCTTACATTTCGAATACCCACATGGAGCTTTCCGTCATTTTCACAGTTTTCCGGGTCAAATCCTCTCCCCGTGTCGGATATGGTCACAATCCAGGCTTCTGCCGTTTCTCTTGTGGCTATGGTTACCGTGCCGCCGCCGCGTTTTTTCGTCGCACCGTGCTTTACGGCATTTTCCACCAGGGGCTGTACCGTCAGCGGAGGGAGTTTAAAATTCATTGCCTCCATCTGGCAGACGATCTTCAGATCCTCCCCAAAACGTATTTTTTCAAGATCAAGATAGGTCTGTATGTGTTCATATTCCTTCTCGAAAGGAATCAGCTCTACCCGCTGGATGGACTCCATATTGTTTCTCAGATAGTCTGCAAATTTATCGATGGCCGCCCTTGCCGTACCAGGGTTGCTGCCGCACAGGTAATAGATAGAGTTCAGCACGTTATACATAAAATGCGGCTGAAGCTGACTGAGCATAATGGAAATGCGGCTCTCCGCCAGTTCCTTCTCTTTCTCCGCCAGTTTTATTTCATTTTCTGCAAGCTGTCTCGTCATATCGACGTGAAAAAACAAATATATGAAAATCAGAGACAAGGTTGTGGCCAAATAAAGGGGTGTAGGATTCCAATATGGCAGAGCAAACATTGCAACCGCAGGAAAGGCGACGAAGGAAAGGATCGTCAGCGTGCCCTTTGTCCCAAGATGTCTGCTGTAATATATTATCATCAAAATCAACATAATAAGGGAAAAGATGTCCACAGCATCTACCAGAAAATAGGCATATCCGTCATGATACATCCCATTTTCGTCAATAGAAAACAGCATTCCGTTAAACATAGAAACAAATACAAGGAGAAGAACGACTGCACAAGCCGCCGACACGATGACGGCACCGGTCCACGACTCCTGCGCTTTTTCTTTGATAAAACTTACCAGACAGCAGGCATATATGGCATTCAGCACCGCTCCGAAACCGAACGATAAAAAAGCGCAGAATTTCAGGAGTCCGATGTGGTTTGCATCCCCCATGAAATACCACAGTCCAGCCTCTCCCAGCAGCATAATGAAAGCTGTCACCAGAAGGGCTGTGAACCACTTTAAAAATGGTCTGTTTCTCGCATGGTCAGTAGCCGCCCCGATCAGAAGCACCAGGGTCACCATGGCTGCGAAAATAAGGAGACACACATCCAACTCGATCATATTGTTAAACTTTTCCAGATTTACGAGTATATGCCTCCCTTTCTAACTCTTTTCTTGTATTTTAACCCATTTGTTATCCGGTGTCCAGCGAAATTATCCGGATGCTCATCCGCTGTTTCACAGTGACAGGGGTTTTCAGTATACCAATGCCGTATTTCATGAAATTCTTACAGAACACGGAATGACTCAAAGCATGTCCAGAGTTGGTAAATGTATTGATAACGGCCCGATAGAAGGCTTCTGGGGGATTTTAAAGAGAGAATGTTATTACGGAAAGAGATTTGAAAGCAGAGAAGATGTTGTTGATATGATAGAAAGCTATATTTATTACTACAACAACAGAAGATACCAGAGACAGCTTGGGGTTGTGACACCTAATGAAAAGTATGAACAGTATCTTTCAGCAGCATAAAGGTATCCGAAACCATACCAGTTCCGGATACCACAAGTTACCAGTTTTTTATTATTTCGATTGTCCACTTGACGGGGTGCAGTTCAAGTGACGGGAGTATTGTTTTTAGTGGGTATAGTTGTCGAAATAGCCCTGAATGTAAATGATAGGAGTACCCTTGTCTCCGGAACCTGATGTCAGGTCGCACAGCGAACCAAGCAGGTCTGTAAGTCTTCTAGGAGTAGTCCCCTCTGTAACCATCTGTCCCACAAGGTTTGCATCCTTTGTCTTGATGGCATCCTCTATTGCATCTTTAAGTTCATCTCCGCTCAGGTCAGCAAAGTCATTGTCTGCAAGGTATTTGAGCTTAAGCTCGTTAGGCTGTCCCTCAAGTCCCTTGGTATATCCCGGTGATACAACAGGGTCTGCAAGCTCCCATATCTTGCCTACAGGATCCTTGAACGCGCCGTCGCCGTAAACCATTACTTCCACAGTCTTGCCTGTTCTTGCCTTGATTTCAGCCTGAACACCGTCAACAAATTCCTGGCAGTTTACAGGGAACAGCTTAACCTTGTCCTCTGTAGCCTTGTTTGATCCCAAGAGACCGTAGTCTGAATTGTAGCCGCTGCCGTTTACAGACTCTGTCATTATATCGTCCATACCTAACACCACAGTCGCTCCCGCTTCTTTAATCAGTCTCTTTGTTCTTGCTCTTGTGTGTATGTCACAGCATAAAACCTTGTCTGTATACTCAACAATAGTTCTAGGATTGTTTGAGAAAATTATCTCCGCCTCTGCGCCTTCCTCTTCGATAAGGCCCTTGTAGTAGTTCACATAGTCAACTGCTGTGAAAGTATGGCATGATTTGCCGAACAGCCCTTCAAACTCTGCCTGTGTAAGCACATCTGAATAAAGGTTTATCCCTTTTTCGTCAAGTTTGTCTATGTCAAGGATATGATTTCCGACTTCATCACTTGGATAGCTCAGCATAAGCACGATTTTTTTTGCTCCCTTTGCAATACCTCTGAGACAGATTGCAAATCTGTTTCTTGAAAGAATAGGGAATACCACGCCTACTGTTTCTCCGCCCAGCTTAGCCTTAACATCCTGCGCAATATCCTCAGTTGTGGCATAATTTGCCTGCGCTCTTGCAACGATTGATTCTGTAACGGCTAAAACATCTTTTGTGCCGATTTCAAATTCGCCTGCGTCTACAGCGCCCAGAAAAGTATCGACTACAATTTTTTTGAGGTCATCGCCCTCTCTGATAATAGGGGCTCTGAGTCCTCTTGATGTTGTTCCTACAAATCTTGTCATTTTTTACCTCCAAAATTTATCTGCTAAAGCTTTACCGCAGATATCTAAATATCAAAAGGCGGAAATAATTTCCGCCGCTTTTTACTGTCTGCCTTTATTTACCCGGCTTGTATGAACTCTTAAGATCCACTATTCTGTTGAATACCTTTTCGGTATCTGTTGTCAGTTTTTCGTCTGCAATATAGTAACCATGCCTGAAGAACTGGAATCTTTCTCCCGGCGCCGCCTCAAGTATTGACGGCTCTGCATATGCAGTCACAACCTCCATTGAGTTTTCGTTGAGAACATTGTTGCCCTCTTCATCTGTAATCATCAGATAATCATAGTTTCTGATTTTAATCGGAACTGCTGTCTTTGCGTCAACCCAGTGAATGGTTCCCTTGACCTTGCGGCCCTCAAAGCCTGCGCCTGATCTTGTTTCAGGGTCATAGGTGCACAGAAGCTCTCTGATGCTGCCGTCCTCATTTTTGACAACCTCATTGCAGGTGATGAAATATGCGCCCTTAAATCTTACTTCGTTTCCCGGGAAGAGTCTGAAATATTTCTTTGCAGGAACTTCCATAAAGTCTGCGCCGTCAACATAAAGCTCTCTGCTGAAAGGAACCTTGCGGCTGCCCATTTCAGGAACGTTTCTGTTGTTTTCCATTTCGCATTCTTCTGTCTGGTCTTCAGGATAATTGGTTATAACTACCTTAATCGGATCCTCTACAACATTTCTTGATGCAACCTTGTCCTTGAGATCCTCTCTGATGCAATGCTCAAGCAGTGAAACATCAACTGTGCTGTTTGCCTTTGAAACTCCTATTCTCTCGCAGAAGTCCCTGATTGACTCAGGTGTATAGCCTCTTCTTCTGAGACCTGCAATGGTCGGCATTCTAGGGTCGTCCCAGCCCTCCACTGTACCGTCGTCCACCATAGCCTTGAGATATCTCTTGCTCATAACTGTATTGGTAAGGTTAAGTCTTGCAAATTCAATCTGCTGCGGCGGATTAGGCCAGTTGAGCTCCTGAAGAACCCAGTCGTAAAGAGGTCTGTGATCCTCGAATTCAAGTGTGCATATTGAATGTGTGATGCCCTCTATTGCATCTTCGATAGGATGCGCAAAGTCATACATAGGATATATGCACCACTTGTCACCTGTGTTGTGATGGGTTGTATGAGCTATTCTGTATATAACGGGATCTCTCATATTGATGTTAGGCGATGCCATGTCTATTTTTGCTCTAAGCACCTTTTCGCCGTCTGCATATTTGCCCGCTTTCATCTCTTCAAAGAGCTGCAGATTCTCCTCTACGCTTCTGTTTCTGTAAGGGCTTTCCTTGCCCGGCTCTTTGAGGGTGCCTCTGTATTCTCTTATCTGATCTGCGTTGAGGTCGCATACAAACGCCTTGCCCTTGTTTATGAGCTCTACTGCGCATTCGTACATTTTATCGAAATAGTCCGATGCCCACAGGCGTTTGTCCCATTCAAAGCCCAGCCATCTTACATCTGCTTCGATTGAGTCTATATATTCAACATCTTCTTTTACAGGGTTTGTATCGTCATATCTTAAGTTGCATTTGCCACCGTATTTTTGGGCAGTAGTAAAGTTAAGGCATATTGATTTTGCGTGTCCGATATGAAGATATCCATTCGGCTCCGGCGGAAATCTTGTGTATACCTTGTCACCATTCTTACCTGTTTCCAGATCTCTATCTATGATATTATGGATAAAGTTGGAGCTTTCCACTTCTCTGATTTCTTTTTCTGACATATTATTGTCCTCCTAAGTTTACTTCCCAAAAATTTGACACTACATTATATCACAAATTATAATAATTTACCAGTCACATTTTTTATTATATCCATTCTTTGCTCCGTCCACTCAAATCTCTTTTTGCTATTAATTTGCTCATATTTGCCTCTGTTTTTGCCTGTGTTTGTTGTGCTTTTTAACAAGTTTGCTCAATACCTTTCTCCTGTTTGCCTAATTCAATTTATTTTTACCGGTTTCGTTGACTAAATTTATTTCAGACGTTATTATAGTTATACTAACCGTTTAACTATTGACGAAAGTTAATAGCATCATAACTACTTTTGCTAAATATCGAAAATTCAAGCTAACACTAAAAAAGAGTAATTCTGCAATTACTCTTTTTTAATACCCCTTTTTAATTTCCTTTTATATTATCCTGCGGCCCTAATGTATAATCAGTCTTGAAATCTCCATGGTAATCACCTTGAGCATCACTCCGCCTGACATTATGTAAAACCATATTTCTCTTGCGGTCTGTGATTTTGCCGCAGGCGTTGCAACGGCTGCGATTATGATTATGAGCGCGCCGATACATCCGATAATTACAGGCAGACTCATCAGCGAAAATATGCCGGGATCGCAGCTTCCGTCAATGGTATACTGAATGGTTTTGTCAAGACCGTCCCTTGCAGCCGCAAAGCAGCATATGACAAGTCCGAATACAAGCAGAAGCAGGCTTCTTCTGCCCCAGCACTGGATTTCGGCTCTGTTAAATACAGTATAGGCGATAAAGCCCAGCATAGCGATTATCATAATTGTTGTTGCAGCTGTTACTGCATTTCCAAAGTACAGTTTCATTGTTTTACCTCTCTTTCTTTCATTAAAAAAAGACGCACTGTCAGACCTCATTTAAGGTCAGCACTGCGTCTTGGCGTCCGGCTTATTTTTTTCATAATATATCCTTTAATATCTATTATGCTTTCGCTTCTGCATTTAGGGCAGAACAGCGGGAAATTCTTTATCTCGGTTTCACGAAATACCTGTATTCTGGTTTTGGCGCCGCATACGGGACACAAAACCCATCTTTTTTCAGTTCCGGTGTTCACAGCTATATCGCCCCCGCTTCTATATCTGCTGTGAAACGGTCGATATGACTCTGAAGCATATTCATAACCCGGTCCTTGTCCTCTGCGCTGTCATAAATACTGTAGAGAAGATATATCGGTCCGTAAAATTCAAGTGCAAGCCTGCGGGCAGTCTCATCGGAGTCCGCAAAGTTTCTGAAAATCTCCGCCATATATGCAAGCGGCTCGGCACCAAGGTATCTGTGATACAGCGCTGCCATTTCAGGACTTCTGTACTGTTCGAGGGTCAGCATTTTGCGAAAGCATGAGGAAAACTCCTCCTCTGTCCAGTGGCGAAACTGCACGATGCTGTACTGCCTTATTCTATCCGCGGGAGTATTTGCATAGATTTCGCCGAAATTCTCCTCATCGCACTGCGGCATATGATATTTCTCTGCTCTTTCTCTATCCAGTTCGTCCATTCTCTCTACAATTCTGTCCAGAATTTTCTGCTTGGCTGCATAATGCTTGTAAAGCGCAGGCTTTGTAATTCCAAGCTGCGCGGCAATATCACTCATAGATGTGCCCGGATATCCGTTTCGGGCAAACAGTCTGAGGGCCGCCTCCATAATTCTCTCTCTAGTATCTCCTGCCATATCAGTTCTCCTTTTGGTAACCGTTCGATAACTTAATTATAGTTACCGCTCGGTCACTTGTCAAGATTAAAAAAGAGCAATTTTTAAAATCACCCTTTTGTTAAATCGTTATATATTCCAGCAGATAAAAGCCCACACCGCAGTCCCGTCATGGTCGTATATCCACATATCGTCTTTTTGAACAAGATGCACCTTTGTGTATTCAATCAGCCTGTCATACTGTGCAACGCTTAGCTTTTCGGGAAAGCTGCCCTCTACCGCGCTGATACATTCCTCAAAGCTGTTATATTTCTTAGGCTTAAACGGCGCTTCTATATATGAAAGTTCTGGCATTCTGTTCATTTCAAACAGTATGTTCATTATGTATGCAAACGCGCCGTAGTCGGAATAATTATATCCTATTTCCTTCGCTATTTTTCTGTCATATCCGTTTCTCCCGCTGGTCCATACTCCCAGACACACTTTTTTTGCCGCTGCCTGTTCCAGCTTCATAAGACAGTCCTCAAGGTCATCGGATATCAGAGATCTTGAGGATATTGCAATATCACAGACAGGTATATCTCTTTTGCTCCAGTCCTCGTTCCAGTCAAGCTGCATGGCATGTATTCTGTTCGAAAGTCCAAGCTCCGCAACGTCCTCCAAAAGCACCTCCAGCATCTTTGGAGAAAAGTCCGCAGCATATATTTCATGACCCTTCTGGGCAAACGGAATCGCCAGAGTTCCCGATGCGCAACCCATATCAAATATGGTATCCCCCGGCTTTATCTCTGCCAGTCTGTAAAATTCTTCAGCATATATATCGCGCTTTCCCGGCTTGGGCTTCTTGCGAAATCTGGGCGCAAAGTCATTCCAGAAATCAATACTGTTGCTGTGTCCGTTTTCATCTCTTGTTTTTTTCCATTCGCTGTTCCAGTCCATACTGTTCTCCCTGCATTTATATATGAATTATGCTGTTATTTAAGCATAACATATCACAGGGCTTTAGTATACACATATATTTACTTTCCCCTGTTTCTCTGTCCCGATTTACAGGTATATAAGCTGATGAAAAGCAACTAATTAAAAGAAATTTCTCCTTGACTTTTTTTAAAACAAACCATATAATTACAGACAAACGAGTAGCAAACTAGCGTAAATCCAGTTTAGTTACTCGTTTTTATTTTTAAAATTACATTTATCTGCAAAAGTGTGTAGCTTATCAGCGTAAGTCCAGCTTATTATGATAGGCGCACACTTTTTTGTGTGCAAAGGAGGTTTTTAATAAAATGGCGGAAAGCAACATAATGAAGGATATGCAGGTGAATAAACTAATGATCCGGCTGGGAATTCCTATGATTTTATCCATGGCTCTGCAGGCTGTCTATAATATTGTGGACAGTGCATTTGTCGGAAATATGAGGGCAGGCAGCGAAGCCGCACTAAATGCACTCACACTGGTATTTCCCGTTCAGATGCTTATGGTGGCGATTGGAATCGGTACAGGTGTGGGCACAAACGCGCTTCTTGCCAGAACACTCGGTCAGGGTAATAATGAAAAGGCCGCAAAGGTTGCCGGAAACAGTCTTTTTCTCGGAGCAATTATCTATGCAGCCTGTCTGCTGTTTGGAATATTCGGTGTCAAAGCATATATTTCATCTCAGACATCAGATGAAGAAGTACTTGCAATGGGAACCAGCTATCTGACCATCTGCTGCGTGGTTTCTTTTGGGATTATATTCTTTTCTTTATTTGAAAAACTGCTGCAAGCGACAGGACGCTCGCGTTATTCCACTATCGGTCAGGTTGTCGGAGCTGTTATAAATATTGTTCTTGACCCGATTATGATTTACGGTATAGGTCCTGTTCCCGAAATGGGTGTGGCAGGTGCGGCCTATGCCACAGTAATCGGTCAGATTGCATCAGCAGTACTGCTGTTCATCTTTCATATAAGGCTTAATAAGGAATTTGAGCACGGAGTAAAATATATGAAGCCCGACGCCCGCATTATAAAGGAGATTTATGCGATTGGACTCCCTGCAATCATTGCGCAGGCTTTAATGTCCATTATGGTGTATATAATGAACCTTATTCTGAAGTTTGACCCGTCGGCTCAGACTGCCTACGGCCTGTTCTATAAGGTTCAGCAGTTTGTTCTTTTCCTTGCTTTCGGACTGCGCGATGCCATTACGCCGATTATTGCTTTTGCCTATGGCATGAGAAGCAGGCAGCGAATCTGCGCCGGAATCAGATATGGGCTTGTTTATACGCTTGCTCTTATGATTATCGGGGTGGCTATTACAGAACTATTTCCCGAAGCGTTTGCAGATCTGTTCAATGCAGGGCAGTCAAGAGAATATTTTATCAGCGCGATGAGAATAATTTCCGTCAGCTTTATTTTTGCAGGCGTCAACATAGCTTATCAGGGAATATACCAGGCTCTTGACGGAGGCATAGAGTCCCTGATCATTTCACTGCTCAGACAGCTTGTTATCATACTGCCGCTGGCAGGAATATTCTCCGTCTTTGTCAGAAACGGTCAGACGGGCGCTTCTCTAATATGGTGGGCTTTTCCAATTACAGAGGCGCTTTCCTGTCTGTTCGGTTATTTATTCTTAAAGAGAATTGAAAAAAGCAAGGTGAAAATTTTAAGCCAGGAGGAAAACAGGTAATGTTAAACAGAATTATTACAATCAGCAGGGAATTTGGAAGCGGTGGTCACTTTATCGGAGAGGAAATTGCAAATAGGCTTGGAATTGCCTGTTATGATAAGAATATCATTCTTCAGATTGCCGAAGAAACCGGTCTGTCACCGGAATATATACGGGATAATGCAGAATATTCTCCTGAAAAAGGGCTTCTCGCATATGCCCTCGCTGGACGTGATGTCAGCGGTAAGTCGTTAGAGGATATTGTATATGAGGCGCAGAGAAAGGTTATTTTAGAAATTGCAGATAAAGAATCCTGCGTGATTATAGGTAGAAATACGGATTTTATTCTAAACGAGAGAAGTGACGTGCTTAATGTTTTTATCTACGGAAATACGCAGGAAAAGCTGCGCAGAATCAGTCATTTGTACAATGTCAGCGAACAGACCGCAGAAAAAAAGATAGCAGATGCAGATAAAAGGCGCATGGCAAACTATAACTTCTATACCGGTCAAAAATGGGGAAAAGCTTCCAATTACACGCTGTGTCTGAACAGCTCGAAGCTCGGTTACGACAGATGTGAAGAAATAATTATACAGTGCTTTAATCAAGGCTCTGATTAAAGCCCGGTACAGTAAAATCCGTCATAGGTCTAAGCCGGCTTTCAATGCCGGCTTTCAGACTCATGTCGGATTTATAATCCCTCTGACTTCATCTATATGCGCTCTGATGTATGCCGCCAGCATTGTTTCAAGAGGCTGTCTGCCATAAAGCTCGTAATAGTCGTCATCAAAGTCATCAAAAGGATACATATCATACATATCCTCATACTCAATTTCATCAAGCCCGCTGATGTCAATATCATTATCCGCTATGAAATCATCGTAAAGCCTCTGATATTCGGCAGCTCCGATTTCGGCAAGGCTTTGGCTTACATACGGTGCTTCCTCGCAGTCGTTATAGAAGAACTGGCACAGACCTCCGCACTGCACCTCCATATCAAATTCAGCCACAGTGTACACCACCCTCTGCGCATCGTTAAACGCCTCAAAGTCATCTCCAAGTCCGAAATATGCCTCTTCAACAAGGTCGTAATCCGAAAGGCCCTCTATGTTCTCAAGGTATCCACCGCCGCAGCCTGATACCGCAGTCAGTATAAGCATTATCACTGCAATTGCAAATAGTCGTTTTTTCATTTTATGTTACTTCCCGTCTACGTCTTATATATCTTACGCGTTTATGTATATATTATCTGCTGCTACGGCATTTTGCAAGCCAAATCCGGAAGTTAAAGGCAGAGCCTAAAGACCCTGCCTGTATTTGCTTTAATTAAAGTTTTTAAACCATCAGCCCTATTATGTAAACAACTGCGCCTCCAAGCAGCATTGTTGCCGGCAATGTAACAAACCACGTTGTAAAAATATTGCCTGCAACTCCCCACTTAACCGCAGAGGCTCTTTTGGCTGAGCCTGCGCCCATTATTGATGTGGTTATTACCTGAGTTGTGCTGACAGGCGCACCTAGAAATGTCATAAGCTCAATTACGAGCGCCGATGATGTCTGCGCCGCAAAGCCCGACGCCGGAGTCAGCTTTGTCACTCCGCTTCCCATTGTTTTCATAACTTTCCAGCCTCCCAGAGAAGTACCGAGAGCCATAACGACTGCGCAGGATATCTTAACCCAGAACGGCACGCCGCTTCCCGCTTCAAGAAGCCCGCCTGTCACAAGGGACAGAGTTATAATTCCCATTGTTTTCTGAGCGTCATTGTTGCCGTGGCTGAATGCCACAAATGCAGATGAAAAAATCTGAAGTTTTAAAAACAGCTTGTTAACCTTGCCGTTTGACCATTTTGCAAAGGCTCTGTAAATCAGCTTCATACATAAAAATCCGATTATGAGGCCGAGAACAGGTGAGGTAAACAGCGGAATTATAACTTTGGTCACAACGCCCGACCATATAATGTGCTGCGCACTTACCGTATATACGATTACCGCGCCTACAAGACTTCCGATTAATGCGTGTGACGAGCTGCTCGGTATGCCGCGCCACCACGTAAACAGGTTCCAGATTATAGCCCCTATAAGCGCGGCCAGTATTACATACTGCTCAAGCTTCACGTCCACAAGTCCCTTTGATATGGTACCTGCAACCTTTTCACTTACCAGCGCTCCCACAAGGTTCATAGCCGCAGCCAAAAGTATTGCTCTTCTCGGAGTCAGAGCCTTGGTATAGACAGCCGTTGCTATGGCATTTGCCGTGTCGTGAAATCCGTTTATAAATTCAAATATAAGGGCGGCTGTAATTACCGCAATCAGAACTGTACTAAGCATTCTTTACCATCACACCCCTTACGGTATCGGCAAGATGCTCGCAGGCATCAAGAGCATCCTCAAGTCCCTCGTACAGATCTTTCCACTTGATTATCTCCACAGGATCTTTTTCTTCCTTGAACAGCTTGTTTAAAGCTCTTCTGAATACTGCATCGCCTATGTTCTCAAGTCTGTTTATCTCAACTATTGCAGCCTTCGCCTCTTCATTCTTTTTAGGGTGCGGAAGCTCATCAAAGAGAATTTTCACCTGTTTTGTCGCATCTGCTATTATGTTGCCCATTTCAACAGCATCGCCTCTCAGCGCCTTTATCTCATAAATTGTGAACTTGCTGGCAATATCCTCCATATAGTCTGCAAGGTCGTCCATCTGGTTTGCGATTGCAAATATATCCTCTCTGTCAAAAGGAGTCACAAAGGACTCGTTAAGCTCCTGCAATATATCGTGACATTTGCTGTCACACTCCGACTCTGCCATTTTCATTGCAGCTATAGTCCTCTCAACATTGCTGTAGTCGTTTATTATTGCGGCAAAATCCTCTCCCATTCCGGTAAGAGATGCTGCAAAATCCCTGAACATTACAAAAAATATGCTTTCTTTTCTGCTTCGTATAGCCATTATACAATTTCCTTTCTTTTATCTCAGGCTATACAATATATGGGCTTTGTTAAGTCTATTGTTAGAAGAATGTTAAAACTGTGTAAAATTATTTTGATTTCCTCTGAAATTATACGCTTTATCTATTCCTGCTGTTGTAATCTTCCCTTATCGCTGCCTGCCAGTCTGACTGCATCTTACCCTTTTCTCTTATATTAATAACAGTTTCGCTCAATACACTGTATACCACCTCAGTGCCCTCTGAATCCGCAACATAATCTACCGCATTGTCTTCTTGTATTCCCATCGCTCCAGCAGTATGAACAGCGTCTATATTTGCTCCGACAAACAGAAACTCCCAGCCGTATTTTTCTTTCTGCCTGCTTATCATCTTTTTTACTTTTGCAAGATTATATCTGCGGCTTGAATTTTCAAGTCCGTCGGTTATTATTACGAATATCGTTTTTTCAGGTACATCATCGTTTCTTGCATATTTATGAATATTTCCTATATGATGAATTGCTCCGCCCACTGCGTCAAGAAGCGCTGTGCAGCCGCAGGTAAAATAATCTTCGTCAATCATCTCTCTGATCTTATCTATTGCAACTCTGTCGTGCAGCACTTTTATCTCATCGTCAAACAGCACTGTCGATACCACTGCGCTGCCCTCTGCCTGCTTCTGCTGTTTAATCATAGAATTGAAACCGCCGATTGTATCTTTTTCAAGCCCGCACATTGAGCCGCTTCTATCGAGTATAAAAACCATTTCCGTTAAACCTTTTTTCATAAAAAACACCTCCGCATATATATTTCCAAGTAATTTTTTAACTTACACTCAGATTATATTATGCGCAGGTGTATTTATGGTCGCACAGCAGGCGACATTTAATTAAGGGTCTTTTCGGTGTATTCAAACAGTATTTCATTAACCCTGATGATATTATATATATCATTCAGAATACAGAACTCAATAATTATATCGAATCTGCTTGCTCTGGTCAGAGCATACCCCGCTCTGCCTATAAAGTCTTTCATCTGGTCAAGATTAAGCCTGAGAGCAAAGCCAAGCGCTATTGCGGTATTCTTGCCGGGGTGATAATCTTTTGCATTAATTATCTTGTTATAAGCCTTGCGGTCAATATTGGCTGCCTTGTAAACCTGCGGATCCGTCATATTTTTTATTCCCACAAGCCGTATAAGTTCCTCTGTAAAGCTTCCCTCCAGCATACTGTCTATATCTTCAATCTTTGCATTTCTGCGTTTCAGGCACAGGGAACTTCTTTTTTTCTCATTTCTGCGATACTCCGGAAAAGTATTGCATACCGAAAAGCTTGCAGACTCCTCCAGCATAATTTCATCAGCCATATTGCTGTCGATATATTCCTCAATCCTGTCACGCAGCTCCCCTGAGGCATTCATCGCCTCATCGCTGAAAAGCACCAGACAGATAAGCATTTCACTGTCTGCAAGAAATTCTTCAAACACAGAATTGGCCGTTTCCAGAGCAATGTAATTGGGAAATCCCTGATTGCCTGCCGAAAGCAGCGGAAATGCAATCGAGTTCATTCCTGCATCCTCTGCAATCGCCAGCGCCTTGCGGTAGCAGTCAGCGAGGATATGCCGCTCTCCAAAGCCGCCTCCGCGCCATACGGGTGTAACGGCATGAATAACAGCCTTTGCGCCAAGCTTTCCTGACGGAGTCATAACCGCATCTCCGTATTCAAGCTGTCCGAACTTTTCTCTGTATCTGATAAGCTCCGGACC
>OLOV01000656.1_pt1 | contig 30268 bp, 25 predicted proteins | sample 1672931 | NCBI WGS metagenome assembly OLOV01 (sample SAMEA3136738, study PRJEB25190) | human gut metagenome | biome: human gut; feature: human-associated habitat; material: faeces | place: Austria | collected 2013 | reverse complement strand
GATGCCAAATCCTACGTCCAAAGTTCTCTTGATGCATACTATCATGGAGAATATAAGGACTATGCGAATCTGTTAGAAATCTCGGAAAAAGATGCCAAGAAAGAAATCGAAGAGGATTTTAATGAGAGCATCCAACAGCAATTTGATGATTCCGATAACATTACGGATAAAGGAATTGCCGATTATGCGGAAAAACTGGCAGAAGTAAAGAAACTGGCAAAATACAAAGTACAGGATGTGAAAGAAGAGGATGGAGTCTATACAGTAAGTGTACAAGTTGAACCATCCAATGTATTTCAGACATTGCAACAAAGCTCTACAGAGGTAAGTAATGAAAAAATAAAGCAGGGATTGGATGGAAATGATCCGGAAGTCTTTGCATCTGTATTAACAGAAAGCGTTCAGAAGAGTCTTGAAAAGAACAGTTATGGAAAAGCTGTTACTGTAAAAGTATCAGTGGAAAAAGATAATTCAGGAAAGTATGGTCTTTCGGATACAGAGATGAGTAAGCTGGAAGCAGCAATGTTTCCAACAGAATAAGAAGGAATGGAAAGCTATCAGAAGAAAAAACTGGTAGCTTTCTTTTGTTCCCAAAACAGAGACTTGTTAAAAAAGCTATTGTAATAAGCGAATCAGAAAAGTTATAATAAATGATAATGGATGGCAGAGGTCATCCATTCATTATGAGAAAAAAGAAGGAATCCCCCATGAACCAACAAGAAATATTCACATACATCCAAAAGCAATACCTCATCCACCCAGACACCATTACAAAATCCGGATACCCCGTCACCATCTTCAAAAACCCAAGAACCACCGAACCTTATGCCATCTTTTACCAACCAGCCGAAAAAACAACTTTCATGGAAGTTCAGGCAGAGCCTGACATGATAGGCAACTACATCGAAATGTACCACCTTGCTCCGGCAAAGCACATGGATCAGAAGCACTGGCTGGCAGTTCCGCTGGACGGTTCTGTCAGTGATTCAAAAGTCCTGGATCTGCTTGATATGAGTTACGACCTCGTAGACGGACAGGCAGAAGCAGACGGACAGGCAACAGACAGTACGAAAGAAGAAAAAGATTGACAATTCCAACCACACATTCCATAATGACGATAGTGGTTCGAGAGAACTAACAGGAAAAATGGGAGAGACAACATGAAGAAAAAAACTTCATACCGATGGCTGATATGGATTATTCTGGCAGTGGTTTTGATTGGGGTAGCACTTATGCATATCCTGCCCCCATACATCGACCGATGGAAATCCGCCAGAGATTATGACAAACTTGCCGAGGAGTATGTAAATGATGAGTCCGAACCAGATGATGGAAAGCAGAAGAAAAAAGACTGGTGGGCAACAGACGTAAAAGTAGAGTTTGACAAACTGAAAGCCGAGAATCCAGATGTTATCGGGTGGATACGGTTTGATAATCAGGACGAACTTGGCATCAATTATCCAATTCTGTATTCAGGTGATAATGAAAAATATCTGAGAACCGATCTGCATGGCAACAGCCACATCGCAGGGTGTATCTTTTTGGAAGGTCTTAACAAATCTGATTTTTCGGATTATTACAACATTATCTACGGTCACAATATGAGAGACGGAAGTATGTTCGGAAGCCTGAAAAAATATAAGGATGACGGTTTCTGGAAAGAAAATCAATACTTCACCGTATATTCTGAGACAACCGCCTACCGTTATCGAATCTTCTCTTATGAAGATGCAGTCAATGGCGGCGATGTGTACAAAGTAGGATACCAGCCGGGCGAAGAATACCAGAAATTTATCGACCAGATGATAAAAAATTCCGATGTTGATACAGGAATAAAGCCGCAGACCAGTAACAAGATACTGACACTTTCTACCTGTACGGGGAACGGATACAGCAAGCGGCTTGCCATCCATGCAGTTTGCGTTGACGCTCAGACTACGGATGAATCAAAATTAAAGGAAAAAGGAAATTAACTATGAAAATATCCAAAAGTATGTGGGAAAAAAGAAACAAAAACATATTTTTGGATATTTTTATATGGAATTATAATGTTGTACGAGAAAATGCATTGACAAACCTGAAAAAAGGACAATATAATTAAAAATACATGGTTTGAACCAACTAACTAAAGCGTAATCGGTAAACAAAACAGAGGAAAAAGTAATGGAAACAAAGAAAGTGGCAAAAGAATACCTGCAAAAAGATATTCTGAGAACGATTTATCAGATGCGGAAATGGAAAGAGGATGATAAGCAAATCAAAAGAATCCTCGTATTAGACTATGACCTGACCGAGTATTACTGGAAATCGAACATTAAGAAATTGCAAGAGGAAGGCTTTCTGGAAACAGACAGTGATGCGAAGATTCCTGCACTGACAGAAAGCGGAACGGAGTATGCGAGACAACTGCAACGGGCAGCCGAAGGCTGGAATCAGTTCTTACAAATGAGCGGAGTCGATGAAAAGACAGCAGACAGGGACGGCAGACTCATGGCGTGTGAGGTGTCTGATCCGGACAAAATCGACAATTTATGGAAATTTATCAATGATGGTGGAAGAAGCTCCATACCGAAAAGTGTAGACTGCCACACGCTTTGGAAGAAGTTGAAACCGGGAAAGTATCAGATGTGGTATTCCTTTTACACCACAGAGATTGAAAAAGAGAGAAAAGCAGCTATCGAAGATATGCGGTTTGAACGGGATGGCTGGCTGCACATAGAGCCTTGGGAGATATGGCTGGAACTAACGGAGCATCCAGAGAACGAGGATGACAGGACAATCTGGTATCAGAACATGCATGGAATCTGGAAGAAGGCAGAAGTAAATGATCACAGTATCAAAATTCCTGCCACAGCATTTCACATAGAGTACGAACAGCAGTGGTTGGGTGAAATACACTTCACCTGTAATCTGGGGTTTGTCGCAGAGAAAAAGAAAGGTTCCAAGAAAAAAACGATATGCTTACTGGATGGAAGGCTTTTGCAGAAAATACCGGATATCGTGTAGCGGATGAATATTAAAAAAGACAGGTAGGAAAGGTAACATGGGAAGAAAGATTGAAAACAGAAATATTGATGTGACAAAAGCCAGAGGCGAATTAGAAGAAGATCTTCTGGAATATGTCTACCGGACGTGGAGGCAAGGCAGACAGATCACATCGAAAGAGTATGCCAGAGAAGTGAATATAACCGGATATGAAGCAGCAGGCCTGGTGCGAAGTCTGGTGAAAAAAGGATTTTTGTGTGAGCCAGAAAACGGACATCTTGAACTCACCGATAAGGGAAAACTGGAAGGTATGGAGTGCCTTGCACGCCATGAGAAACTGACACAGTTCTTCCAGATGGTAAGTGGAATGGATCAGCAGAGGGCTCAGGAAGATGCCTGTAGAGTAGAACATTATATCAGTCTGGAAGGATTAAAAGGAATTGAGAACTTTCTGCAGTACGGTGACGTATACGACAGGGTTTATGATGATATGGATTTGTATACCTTTTATGAGGATGGCGAGTTCCCAATGGCATTCGGACTGTATGAACCGGAACGACGCAATCCGAGATTCCTTGCACCAGAGTATGGGAAACTGGAACACTCCGTTATATTAAGAGTGAAAAAGTCACAGAACTGCTTCCTGCTCAAGACAAAAAAAGACGAATCCATCGGCTATGTATGGTACAGAAGAGATGATGAATGGATACAGGCGAAAGAAGAAAAAGGTGTTTATCAGTTACCGACAGACATCTGTACTTATACTGCCAATACAGGAATTCCAATTACAGAAGCAGTGGCAATCATTGCGATTACACGCTTTGAACAGAAGCCACTGCCAATCGATTATCGGGAATTGAATATTCATGTATGGTGACGAAGAGAGGAACAAGAAAATGGAAAAAGGTGAACATCTAAAGAGACAGAACAGACCTACGATGCTGCAACTGCAATATTTACAAGGTCTGTCAAGAGTAGAAAAGAAACGTGGAGCTCAGGGAAGTATCGCAGAATATTATGGTGTGAATCGATCAACGGTAAACCGTTATTTTAAGAACTGCATAGAAAGAGGAATTCTGACAGAATCACTGGAATTTACTCCTGTGGGAGAAGAATGGCTGGAAAGATATACCAAGCTGTATGAGAATCTTGAAAAATATCTGGAAGAAATCGGTGCAAAACCGGAAGAAATCGAGGAATCACTGGATGTTATGGTGGAGAATATCGACATCCACATGCTGGAACTGATGATTAACGCCTATACAGAGAAAAAATCAGTATACAAGAAAAAAGAGAATGAACTGGATCAGGAGATACAGAACAATCTGCAGAAATGTGAAAGGCATCCGGTAGTGTTCCGGCTTTACCGGATGAATAAAAAGCAGGGGCAGGGAAGAGACTCTATGGCGATGAGAGGATTTGAAGAAATAGCCGAAATCGTTCAGGAGAATGGAGAAAGCTATCTGGAATTAAAGCTGAAAGAGATGGCAGCACACTCCAGAGTGAGTGGTGAAATGATGGCTGGAAAACTGAAAACATTGAAGTATGAGCATAATGAAGTTTTGGAAGAAGCAAGAATAGAGAATAATATAGTGAAAATCCCGATGGAAGCGTGCAGAATCCACCGATGGACGGGGATTGGCACGATGGGAATTGTACCAGTTACCGTAACCTGCAGTGTAGGACCAATGCACATGCCGGAAAGCACTGCACTATTATATTTCTGGGTATAAATGAGAAATGAGAAAAATTCTCATTTACGCATATCGTGTAACAAAATAAGAAAAAAATTCAATAAGGTGCCGTTGTTGATAAAACACTATCAATAACGTCACTTTTACGTCTATTGTTGTCTGAATAGCAACAAAATCAAAGGAAATAACGGCTCATTTGTTGCAATTCAGGCAACAAACTTGTGAAAAATGGTGTTGACATTGAATGGCAAATTATGGTATCTTTCAGACAAGGAGTTAGATACGAGTAACCGGAAATATTCTCGTAGAACTCTAAACATCATAACTAAAAATTTATTAGCAAAAAGCTAATGCCAAAAAACGAAAAGGAGGATTACAGTTATGAGAAAGATCAAGAAATTAGTTGCTACACTGTTAGCAGCAACAATGGTACTGGCAATGGGAGTTACAGCATTTGCGGCTGAAAATGACTCTACAGCATTAGCGGCAGGAACATATACTGCTAATCAGAATCTTTACAAAGATGCAGCTTGCACAAATACATCAATGGGTGATGCGGCTGTTAATGACATGTGGGCTGACATTACTATAAATGCTGATAATAAGACAGCTACATTGGTTGTTCATACACATGAAATTAAATACTTAGGTATTACAGGTCACTTAGGAAAAATGGTAATTGATGGTGTTACTGGTGTGATGGCTACAGAGAAGGTAGATGGTGTAACAGATTACAGTTTCACATTTGAAGGATTAGATGCATCTAAATTCTATGAAGGTTGCGTTATTACTGGACAGTTTACAACGTATGTAGGCGTTATGCCAATGAGTTCTACAGGATATTTAAAACTGACAGGAATTGAATAAACGACTTAATTAAATATGTTCTTTGAAAAGGCTGCTGTACTTATGTGCAGCTTTTTTGTAAATGGAGAGAAATATGAAAATAATAAAAAAAATATTAGCATTTACATTGAGTGCAAGTATGATATTAGGTGCGTCTGGCATTGAAACGTTTGCGAAGACGGAAGATGCTTTAAAGACAGAATCAAGTGCTTCGGATATAGAAGAAGGAAAGTCATATCTTGTACCATTATCTTTTTATAATATATCAGGTGAACCAGTCCGAGATTATGGTGGTGGTGGCGAAATCACTGAAATTATTGATAATATTGCAATAGTAAGCAAAAATAGCGATAATACATATCACGTTATTCTTCAAGTTGAAAATTATAATAAAATTGAGGTACTACAATTCTCAAAACCAGGAGCTATCTCTGATGAAATACAACCAGGGGATGTACGTCTGGGAACTTATAATTTGCCAGAATCATATATTTTTGAAAAAGATACAGCGGAAGATGTTCGAACAGCTATATCCAGTTATATTAGTGAAGATTGGAATGAAAAATATATCCAAAATGTTGATGTAAAAACGTTAGATACTGGGGTATCATGGTGTTCATTCGATGTTGATAATTTGGAAAATTCCATTTATGTGAATACTTTCCGAAGTTATGGCTATAAAAAAGTGGGAAGAAAATATACATACAGTACGGGACTTGGGTTTGGAAAATTTACATTTGATATAAGTCAAGCAGAAACGGTAAAAGAATTAACAGATTCCAATTACAAAAACGCAGGACTTGAAATTTCTAAAGTTTCAACATCAGCAGGTAATTTTGCAGATTATTATTCACTTCCTGTATCAGGAAATGAAGTGAATGATTATTTTACGGGAACGAATAGTGTTAGTATTGATAATCAGAAAATAGAAGTTTCAACAGAACTTAAAAATGCAGATAATATTGCATCAGTTCAGATACTTCAGGGGATAAATGATTTAGGAGAAAAATCGACTTCTACTACAGAGAATACAAATTTTTTACAATACAAATATGCATATTCGGCTGAACAAATAGGAGATAAAACAATTTCTGTTTATTCAGACAATATTTTAAGTGATGGAAAAATTTCTCTTACATTTTCTAACTTACAGGAGGCTGTATTCGGTAAACAAATTAAAGTTCAAACAACCGATGGAAAAACCTATTATGGAGAGGCAAGAATAAAAAGCAATGCCAAGAAAGATTTACGTTTAACCGACGGTGGTGTAACCGTAATAACAGACAGCTACAATGTAGGTAGTGATAATCCGGAATTTAAAGCAGAGTTACTGGAAGAGAATACAGATGAAGATAGTGAATATAATAAATATTTTTCACTTTTAGCAGGAAGTTCATCAAAGGCTTTGATTTATAATTTGGGAATAAATGTAAATGGAACAACTGTTAAACCGACAAGAGCGGTAGAACTTAGAGTTAAGATACCAGAGGACTGGGACACAAGTAAAATTGAAGTTCAATGGTATGGTGCTCCGGTATTCCAGATATTTAATCCGATTGAAAACTTTGGAAATTCTTCTTATAAAAATGAAGATGGTAGTATCCGGATGGATGGTGATGAGTTAGTTATAACAGGAACTACTTGCGTATATAATACATTGGCAATTTCAGAAAAATCAGATAAGACAGACATTTCTGAAATAAAAGACGGAGTTTATAATGTTAATGTTACTATGTGGCAACAGGATCAGCCGGATAGATTATCTATGAGTAATTCGGCGGTTGTTAATGATTCTGCACGCTTAGTAGTTGAAAATGGAAAGAAACATATCTATTTTGATACGCAGGGAATTACAATCGCTGGTCGTTATGGATATAGCAATGGAATATTCTGGGCAAATAATGAACAGACAGAAGAAAATGGACTTCCAGTATTAAGTGAATATACACCACTTGATTATTACAGTTATTATCTGAATGATTCGGGTAGCACAGATATGGATTCTTATGCAGAACAGTATGATCTGTATTATCCAAAGACAGTTGGATTTGAGTTCCCGGAATCAGCAGACAGAGATGACGGGGTATATCTGAACTTCTTTGTCCCTATCATGGATGAACTTCAGAATAAAGTTCCTGGATCTGGTGAAGGATGCAGAACGGCATTTATGACTTTATCTGGTTTAACACCTGTAGCGGAAATTAACGAGCCAACCCACGATAAATCTGTTTTAGTTGTAGCAGTTGATAAAGCATCTAAATATACAGCCGACAATTATACAGAGGAATCTTACAAAGTATTATCTGACGCAGTAGCAAAAGCTCAGAAGGTAATCGACGGAACAACTTCTGCAAACGATTCGGAAATCGTAGCATTAGATAAAGAAATTTCTGATGCAATCAGCGGATTAAAAGAGGCAACTGGACTTGACAAATACAATAAAGTTCTGAAAAATGCCAAGGCATTAAATGAAGCAGAATATACAGCAGAAAGCTGGGTAGACCTTCAGGCAGTGATTACTGCTCAGGAAGGAAAGGTAACAGAAGCAAATGCAGATCAGGCATCCGCAGACCTTCAGTCAGCAGTAGATGCACTTGTACCGATGTCAACAGCCGTTTCCATGGAAAAAGGTGTTTACGAAGTACAGGCAACACTTACCAATCAGGATGGAACAGCAAGTGATTTGAATGCAGGATTAAAATCTGCTCGTTTATATACAGATAAAGACGGCAATGTAACTGCTTATCTGTACGTGGACGGAATTACCGGTATGCAGTATCGCAAGGGTGCCGGATATGCGAATGCAGATACAGACGCAGGCAGACTTGTAGTGAAACTTCCTGCAAATGTAGAAAACCACAAAGTAAAAGTAACAACAGAAAGCGGAGAAACAGAACTCCTGTTAAATCTTGATTTAAAATCTGCAGTAAAACAGGAAATTAAAAAATCTGATCTGGAATCAAAACTGAATGATGCAAAAGCATTAGAAGAGAAAAATTACACAAGCGATTCTTTTGCAGCATTAACAGATGTGATTGCTACAGCAGAAAGCGTTCAGGCAGATAAAGTGGCATTCCAGTCAGAAATCACAGCGGCAGAAACAGCTTTGGATACAGCAACAGCAGGTCTTGTAATGAAAGAAGAAGTAAAAGCAAGAGTAGAACTGGATCAGGCAGTTTCCGATGCAAAAAATAATTATGCAGAAGCAAATTATACAAAAGACAGTTATGAGAATCTGAAGTCTGCAATCAAGGAAGCTGAAGAAGTATTAGCAAAATCTGATGCGACAGTAGATGACATGAATGAACAGGTTGACAAGCTGGATAAAGCAGTGAAAGCACTTGTTCGTCTGGATGATGCAGTAGATAAGTCAGAATTAAATGGCTATATCGAAAATGCACTGACCAAGACAAATGACGGCACTTATACAGACAACAGTTGGAACAGTTTCCAGGCAGCAATCAAATCTGCTCAGAAAGTATCCGCTGATGTCAATGCAACAAAACCAGAAGTAGAAAAGCAGACAAAACTGCTGACCTCTTCTTATGAAGCACTTGTTGTTAAAAACAAACAGAGTGATCTCTTTGAAAAATATCCGCAGATTTTTGAAGGTACATATTCCGTACCGATCAAACTGCTCAACGCAACATCCGATGAAGATTCTATGGGAAATGCTTCCATGATTCAGAACGGAATTGTAAGAGTTACGGGTAAAGGTGAAGTAACACTGGAGATGAACTTCCAGTCCATGAAATTTGCCGGAATGACAGGTTATCTGTACAAACTGAAAAAAGTAGATATGGATACGGTTGAATACAACAAATATAATTATCCGGTAAAATATGAAGCTTCCGATGCAACAATTCTGGAAGAGTACACAGATGTTTACGATTTATTTAATGACAAGAACTCTGAGTATTACGACAAGAATACAGAAGGAAACTGGTATCCGAAAAAATTATCAATCCCGATTGAACTGAACGACAACCTGTTCTATGTAGAGGTTTATGTTCCGGTTATGGAAAGCATCGGTGAAGGACAGGGTACAAAGGTTGCCAGAGTTTCTATCGACTGGGCAAACATCAAACAGGAGACAGGAGTAGAAAGAGACAACAGTGTAATCGAAGCACTTCTGAATCAGGTATCCGGTATGCAGCAGGGTGATGTTGCTGACGAATACTGGAACGCTTTAAATGCGGCTTACATGACAGCTCAGGATGTTTACAATGATATGAATTCTACACAGAAAGAAATTGATCTGCAGGTGACAGCTTTACAGGCAGCCGTAGATGCAGTAGAAACTCAGATCGTAGACAAGACAGAACTGAATGCTTTGATTGAAAAAGCAACAGCAGAAGCAAATCGTACCGATGTTGTTTATACTTCTGCAACATTAGAAGCATTAAAGACAGCAATCACAAATGCACAGGCAGTAGCAGCAAAAGAAGATGCTACCAAGGCAGAAGTTCAGGCACAGGTTACAGCACTTCAGACAGCACTTGACAGTTTAAGAGTTGTTGATAAGACAAATTTAAATGCCCTGATTGAAAAAGCAAAAGCTGAGGCAGCAAAAACAGATGTTTATGAAAGCAGCAGTTTGACGGTCCTGAATACAGCAATTACACTGGCTGAGAATGTTGCAGCAAATCCAAAAGCAACAGAGTCAGAAGTTGCAGCAGCAGAGAAATCTCTGACAACTGCATTAAACGGACTGGTAGAAAAAGCAGTTGTAGATAAGAGCAAACTGGAAAGCAAGATTGCAGAAGCAAAGACATATTTAAGCCAGACAGACATTTATACAGAAAGTTCTCTTGCAACATTACAGAGTGCAGTAGGTCGTGCTCAGAATGTAATGGATAATGATTCTGCATCACAGAAACTGGTAGATGATCAGGTGACAAAACTGACAGAAGCAATCCAGCAGTTAGCAAAGAAGAGTGATGGAAAACTGGATATCAAGAACCTTGCTGATGGGGTTTACTCTATCTATGGAACAATGGTGAAAGTAGACAAGAATACTTATTCTATGTCAAATGAAGCAATCAACCATACAATTAAACTGACAGTGAAGAATGGCAAATATTACATTACTCTGAACTTCAATGGATTGACAGTAGGACAGAAACTTGGATATTTAAGTCAGCTCAAATACTTCACAACGGGTTATACACTTGATAAGTATGGTAATCCGCAGGGAACACTTGCTGATGTTACAGTTGACAGCTATCAGAAGAACAGCGATGGCTCACTGGTTTCTGACCAGTACGGAACAAACTATCCAAATGAAGTAACATTCGAGCTTATTCCGGAAGCTCTGGATGATGGATATGTTCCGTTACAGGTATTCGTTCCGATTATGGACGCTATCAGTTCTGGCACAGGTACACAGCCAGTATTCCTGAAACTGGATTGGAGCTCATTAAAAGCAACAACATCCGATGATCCAGACTTTGATAAGAACGACAACAATAGCAATAACAACAATAATAATTCCAACGGAAGCAACAACAGCTCTTCACTTGGAAACAGCTCTCTTGGAAATAACAGCCTCGGAAGCAGTTCACTTGGAAGCAGCAAACTTGGTTCTTCCTCACTTGGAAGTGGTTCTTCAAGTCTGAAGAGTGGAACATCCAGCCTTGGATCAGGTTCCAGCCTGAAATCAGCATCCAACGTTAAGACTGGTGATGTTGTACAGAACAATACCCTGTGGGCAACTATCCTTCTTCTCGGAGGAGTCGCTTTACTGGCAGGAATCATGGAGTACAACAGAAAGAAAAAAGCAAACGTAAAATAATAAGTAGTGATTTGGCAGACGAACCCTCCCATTCCTTCGGGACTGGGAGTCTGCCAAATTCATTTAACAGGAGATAAGGAATGAAATTAGCAGCGAAAAAAAACAAAATATTGTCTGCCATTATGACTTGTGTGCTTGCCATTACTTTAATGGCAGGCTTTCCTGCTGTTAAGGCTTACGCCGCAAGCGGGACAGTGTATAGTTGTGCAATCAACAGATGTTATGCACACCCGGTTACCGGAGTAATCGAAGATTCCGGTGGAGAGAGTTCCTATGCAACAGGACAGGGCATGGTGGAAGGTTGTGTATACAGCAATGGTATCTTGGAAGTAACAGACGATGGAGCTTATTATCTGACCATCCGCATGAGTCTGATGGACTACACCAGTGGACATAGCTTTCAGGTACAGAATGTAGGTGATTCCGGCTGGTCTACACCATCAGAAATCGGTATTACAGGAAATGGTTCAGACAGTAATGGTACAACAGCCGATGTGTGTATGCGTGTGCCAAGTGAAAATTGTATTGTCAGAGGCGAGATGTATGTAGAGCCGATGGGAAGAAATGTTATTTTCTATCTGTATCCGAGTGACTACAGCGAGGGTAACAATACCGATATGAACGCAACTATGGTAACAGAAAGCTCGAATGGAACAGCGGCAGAGTCCGGTGGTTCTGGTTCAGTAGATAATTCAGGTTCTACTTCAAGTGGAAACAGCAGTTTGGGTTCTGGTAATTCTTCTCTTCAGAGTTCCGGCTCATCTGATAAAAGCAGTTCTTCCAGCTCATCAAAGAAACTGGAAAGTAGTATTACAGAAGCAGCAAAACCGAGTAGTGATTCTTCTTCACTGGATACAGAAAATCCAGTAAATTCTTCAGAAGGATTAAGTCTTTCTACTGCGAAAGATGGAACAAGTGACAGCGATTCCGATAGCGGAAATACTTCTTCCGGCAACCGGATTTTCCAGATTGCATTGGCAGTTGTAGTAACAGGTCTGATTCTGCTTGGAGCAGTATCCGGAGTAATTTATTTCTTCCGTAAGAACTGGAAACGTTGGGGAGGTGCAGAGGACGATGATGAATAGGCGTTTGAAAAAAGCATCGGCTGTTCTCCTTGCAATGACCATGATTTTTTCTCTGGCAGGTTGTGTAGACCAGAGTCAGGGAAAGAAAAGCAGTGATTCTGCTACGCAGACAGAGAGCAGTACAGATGAGACAGCCAGCAGTAAGACGGCAGATAAAAAGACTTCTGACAGCAAATCGGACAAGGATTCTTCCAATGAAGATGCCAAGTCTCTCTTAGAGATTGATGATCTGGAAGAAAAGGCAGCCGTAGAAGCAGCCAAGAAAAAAGTACAGGCAATGAAAGATGAGCCGAGAATCATAGCGACTTCTCCGGCAACCGCAGATATCTGTGATAAGCTGGAACTGGATCTGGTTGGTGTTTGCAGCAGTACCGTGTCCACAATTCCAGACAGATACAAAGATGTGGAAACCGTGGGAACAGCCATGAGTCCGGATATGGAGATTGTATCCTCACTTAATCCAGACTGGATTTTAAGTCCGGTGTCATTGCAGAGTGATCTGCAGCCGAAATATGAAGCAATCGATACAGACTGGGCGTTTTTGAATCTTAGAAGTGTGCCGGGTATGTACCGTTCCATTCAGGAATTGGGTGAGATTTTCGACAGAGAAGATCAGGCACAGAAACTGGTGGACGAATTTACTGAATTTTACGATGACTATAAGAAAAAGAATGAAGGAAAAGACCATCCGAAGGTTATGATCCTGATGGGACTTCCTGGCTCTTATATTATCGCAACACCGAATTCCTATGTGGGAAGTCTGGTGGAACTGGCAGGCGGAGAGAATGTATACTCTGACACCGATCAGGAATTTTTGACCGTAAATACTGAAGACATGAAAACCAAAGAGCCGGATATTATCTTACGTGCCGCACATGCACTGCCGGATCAGGTGGTAGAAATGTTCAATAAAGATTTTGCGGAGAATGACATCTGGCAGCATTTCGATGCGGTGAAGAACGGCAGAGTTTATGATCTGACTTATGAATATTTCGGTATGAGTGCTACGTTTAAGTATCCACAGGCACTGGAAGAATTACAGCCAATCCTTTATCCGGAAAGTGATGAAGATTCAGCAAAAGCAAAAGAAACCAGTGATAATGCACAGAAGAAAGCAAAGGATTCTGACGCAACTGAAAAATACAACGAACAGCAGAGCAAGTAGAAAGGAGAGGACAGATGAAAGAGACAGAATTAAAAAATACTTCTGAGACTTCCGAAATGGAAATCCAGAACCTCTCCGGTCAGGATAAAGCAAGAAAGCATCGGAAAACAGCAAAAGCAGCAATTTCCTTTATTGTAATGATCGTATTACTGGTTGCATTATTCTTTGCGGCAGTGAATATCGGAAGCCTGAAAGTCAGCTTCCCGGAACTACTGAAAGGATTATTTGTAAAGTACAATGAAGACGTGGCAACAATCTATGACTTACGATTCCCACGAATTGTAATCTCCATGTTAGCCGGAGCTGCGATAGCGGTATCGGGTGTGTTATTTCAGGCGGTATTAAAAAATCCACTTGCCGATCCGGGAATCATCGGTATTTCCAGTGGAGCAAGTTTTGCGGCGGTACTCATTACCGCATTTGCACCGACTTTATTTTTCTTCACTCCATTATTTGCATTTCTTGGTGGTGTGATTGCATTTGTCTTAGTTTACAGCCTGTCATGGAAAGGGGGATTAAGTCCTCTGAGAATTATCCTTGTCGGTGTGGCAGTCGATGCAATGTTCACCGGATTATCCAGTGCGTTGAATTCAATGAATGGCGGAAACATGTCTGGCGTGGCAGCCATCGTCAATGGTAATATCACAATGAAAACTTGGGATGATGTGAAAACCTTAGTACCGTATGTAATTGTCGGACTGGTTCTGGCACTGATTATGACGAAGATGTGTAATCTGTTAGCACTGGAAGATAAGACAGCACGAAGCCTTGGAATCAATGTCAATGCAATGCGTATCGTGATTTCACTGATAGCAGTATTGCTTGCAAGTATTTCCACAGCAGTAGCCGGAGTGATTAGTTTCTTAGGACTGATTGTTCCGCATATCGGAAGAATTTTAGTAGGAAGCGACCACAAGGCATTAGTTCCATTTAGTGCTTTGTTCGGAGCGTTTACGTTCCTGCTGGCAGATACCATCGGAAGAACGATAGCCGCTCCGTATGAGGTATCCGCATCCATCATTATGAGTGTGGTCGGAGGCCCATTCTTCATCATTCTGTTAAGGAGGTCTAAGAAGTATGCGAAGTAAAGAAAAGAATATGGATTTGACTTCTGCAGAGAATGAAGCAGCAAAGAAAGTAAAAAAAGCGGGTAAGTGGGCAGACAAGCCTGCGATGGAAGTCAGAGACCTGCATTTTTCCTATGGAAAAAATAAAGTCTTAAAGGGCGTATCCCTGAAGATTGAAGAAGGTAAAATTACAACGATTATGGGAGCAAACGGATGTGGTAAGTCCACACTGTTTTCCCTGATGACAAAGAACCTATATCCGAGAAAGGGAAACATTTTCCTCAAGGGTAAGAACATCCAGAACCTGAACTTAAAAGAATTTGCCAGAAAGGTTGCGATTGTTCAGCAGTATAACAGTGCATCAGACGATATCACCGTTGAGAATCTGGTGGCATTCGGAAGAACCCCTCATAAGAAAATGATGCAGGGAGACAGTGCAGAAGATGAGCGTATGATCCAGTGGGCATTGGAAGTAACCAATCTGACAGAATATCGTGACAGGGAAGTGTCAAGACTTTCCGGTGGACAGCGTCAGCGTGTATGGATTGCAATGGCACTTTGTCAGGGAACAAAGACACTGTTCCTCGATGAGCCGACTACCTATTTGGATATCCGGTATCAGATTGAGATCCTGCAACTGGTGAAAAAACTCAATCAGGAATTTGGAATAACCATCATCATGGTACTGCACGACATCAATCAGGCAATCGCATATTCAGATAATGTCATCGGCATGAAAGATGGAAAAGTGCTGGTGGAAGGTGATCCGGAAGAAGTGATTACGGAAGAGAGCATCCGGGAACTGTATGGCATTGAGCTTGGTGTGACAAGGGTTGATGGACGGAAGTTTGTGCTGGCGGTGTAAGAAGGAAATAGTAGCAGAACGACAAGAAATAAAGGGGAGGAAAACTCCCACAGGAGAACAGAAAGAAGATGAAAAATCCTTTAAAAGTAGTATGGATCGTGCTTGGATTTCTTTGCCTGGGACTTGGTACGATAGGAATTGTACTTCCTATCCTGCCAACCGTTCCGTTTTATATGGCAACACTGTTTTGCTTTGCAAAGAGTTCTAAGAAACTGCACGACTGGTTCGTAGGAACGAATCTTTATAAGAAACATCTGGACAGTTTTGTTCAGAAAAGAGCCATGACAATAGGAACAAAATGCAAGATTATCGGAATGGTAACGGTAGTCATGGCAATTGGCTTTATCTGCATGAAGAATGTACCAATCGGAAGAATCTGTATCGCAGTGGTTTGGGTATGCCACCTGTTATACTTCTTCCTTCGAGTGAAAACTTTAAAAGTGGGAGAAGAATTACCGGAAGGTGCAGAAGTGGAATAATATGATGGATAAAGTAGAAAAGAAACGACAGAAGGAACAGCATGTCGTGGAAGAGATGATCCGGCTGTATTGCCGGAAAAAACATCCGAAAGAAGACAGGCAGGCAGGGCAGATTTGTCCTGTCTGTCAGGAACTTTTGGATTATGCAAGACTTCGAAGTGAAAAGTGTCCTTTTATGAAAGAAAAGACATTTTGCGCAAACTGTAAAGTGCATTGCTATAAGCCAGAGGTGAGAGAACAGATCAGGCAGGTTATGCGGTTTTCAGGACCAAGGATGCTGATTTATCATCCGGTGCTTGCAGTATGGCATTTGATATGCAGTAAAAAAGAATCGAAAAAATAAACAAAAAGGTAAGATAAACTATGATTAAAACAAGACTGGTGGGGCTGTTGTCCCACGCAAAAAAGTATATCGTGTATACGATTTTGTGGCAGTGGGCAGCCCTCCTGTCGCAGGTATTGGCAGTCTTTTCTATCGCAGATTTACTGGAACGGGTAGTGTACCGGGCAGTAACCGTACCGATCATTGAGCGGACGATACTGATTTTAGTCCTGGTTGTGGTGATCCGGTTTGTATGCGAACGGATGGGAGCAAGGTCTTCCTATCTGGCATGTGTGGATGTAAAGCGGATTCTGCGTGAAAAGATTTATGAGAAAATGTTGAAAATGGGAGCTTCCTACAGTGAGCAGGTATCCTCTTCAGAAGTCGTACAGGTGTCAACCGAAGGTGTGGAGCAGTTGGAAACATACTTTGGAAAATATCTTCCACAATTATTTTACAGCCTGATCGCACCGCTGACCTTATTTATCATTCTTTGCAGAGTGAGTCTGAAAGCGAGTGTCATCCTGCTGATCTGTGTACCGCTGATTCCGATTTCTATCGTGGTGGTACAGAAGATTGCAAAGAAATTACTGAATAAGTATTGGAGTATCTATACCGGACTGGGGGATTCATTCCTTGAAAATTTACAGGGACTTACCACACTGAAGATTTATCAGGCAGACCAGCAGAAAGCAGACGAGATGGATGTGGAATCCCAGAACTTCCGTAAGATTACGATGAAGGTGCTGACCATGCAGCTCAATTCCACCAGTGTGATGGATATTGTGGCGTATGGTGGAGCAGCGATCGGTATGGCAGTCGCGGTGTCCGAATTCTTAAAAGGAAATATCAGCGTGGCAGGAACGTTATGTATCGTTCTGCTTGCCAGCGAGTTTTTCCTGCCGCTCAGACTGCTTGGTTCATTCTTCCATATCGCAATGAATGGTATGGCAGCGAGTGATAAGATTTTCAAGATTTTAGATCTGCCGGAACCACAGGCCGGAGAAAAAACACTGCCAGAGGTCGCGTTAGATGTTACATTAAAAGATGTGCACTTTTCTTATGAAGAGGACAGAGAGATTTTAAAAGGAATAGGCTTAAATCTTCCGGCAGGAAGTTTTGTATCACTGGTTGGTGAATCCGGATGTGGTAAGAGTACGATTGCCGGAATCCTTGCAGCAAAGAACCGGGGATATAACGGAGAAATCATCATCGGTGGCGTACCGCTTAATGAAGTGAATGAAACCAATCTGATGCAGAGGGTTGTTCTGGTTCGCCATAACAGCTACCTGTTCAAAGGTACAGTAGAAGAAAATCTGAAGATGGCAAAACCGGACGCAACGAAAGAAGAGATGGAAGCTGTCCTTCAGAAAGTGAATCTCTTAGGGTTCTTACAGACACAGGATGGCTTGCAGACACAGTTGCTGGAAAAAGCAAGCAACCTGTCCGGCGGTCAGTGCCAGAGACTGGTGATTGCCAGAGCATTGCTTCGGACAGACAGTGCAGTTTATATTTTTGATGAAGCTGCATCCAATATCGATGTGGAAAGTGAAGAACTGATCATGAATGTGATTCACGAACTGGCAAAGACAAAGACGGTGCTTCTGATTTCCCACAGACTGGCAAATGTCGTGAAGTCTGACAAAATTTATTTCTTAAAAGACGGAGAAATCAAAGAAAGCGGAAAGCATGACGAACTGATGAGCCAAAATGGTGCGTACAGACATCTGTATGAAAGCCAGATGGCACTGGAAAACTATGGAAAAGGAGGGATGGCATAATGAGTGAAAATACGAATACAACAAAACGCAGAAGTGCCATCCAGATCATGGGAAGTCTGATTGGTCTGGTAAAACCCCTGCTCCATATCATGCTGGCAGCAATTATCCTTGGAACATTGGGTTATTTATGTGCAATCTTCCTGACGATACTGGCAGGACAGGTTATCATGCATGGTCTTCTAACAGGAGTAGCCGGAATGATCGTTCCGGTGGACAATATGTGGCTGGTATTTACTCCAGTAAAAACGATTATCACAGTCATGATCGTCATTGCAGTGCTTCGTGGAATCCTGCATTATGTGGAACAGTATTGTAATCATTTTATCGCATTTAAGCTGTTGGCAATCATCCGCCATAAAGTGTTTGCGGCACTGAGAAAGCTCTGCCCTGCAAAACTGGAAGGACGGGATAAGGGAAATCTGATCTCGATTATTACAACCGATATCGAATTACTGGAAGTGTTCTATGCACATACCATTTCCCCGATTGCGATTGCAACACTGACCTCGATTATTATGGTGATTTTTATTGGAAGATATCACTGGCTGGCAGGTCTGCTTGCACTGGCAGCTTATCTGATTGTCGGAGTAGCCATCCCGATGTGGAATGGAAAACGTGGCAGTCAGAAGGGAATGGAATTTCGGACAAACTTCGGAGAACTGAACAGCTTTGTTCTGGACTCTTTACGAGGATTGGACGAGACCATCCAGTACGGACAGGGTGAAAAGAGAAAAGAGCAGATGTCTGAGCGTTCCAAAAATCTTGCAGGAATGCAGGAGTCATTAAGCAAAATGGAAGGCTCACAGCGTTCCTTTACGAACATGGTTATCCTGCTTGCATCTTTTGGAATGCTGGCACTGACCATCTGGCTGTATGACAAAGGAACGATGGGATTCGAGGGAATCTTAACCTGTACCATCGCAATGATGGGTTCTTTCGGACCGGTAGTAGCATTATCAAGCCTTTCCAATAACCTGAACCAGACACTGGCAAGTGGTGAGCGTGTTCTTTCTCTTCTGGAAGAGACACCGCTTGTGGAAGAAATTCCGGGTGACGTGGAAACTTCCGGTGCAGAGAGCATGGAACATGGATTTACAGAAGCAGAGGCAGAGAACGTAACATTTGCTTACGGTGAGGAAGTTATTTTAGATAACTATTCACTGAAATTACAACCGGGTAAAATCACAGGGATTCATGGTGCGAGCGGTTCCGGAAAATCTACACTCTTAAAACTGTTGATGCGGTTCTGGGATGTGCAGGATGGAAGTGTATCGGTAGACGGTACAGATGTCCGCAAGATTCCAACCAAGCATTTAAGAGATATGGAAAGTTATGTTACGCAGGAAACACACCTGTTCCATGATTCCATTGCAAACAACATTGCCATCGCAAAGCCGGGAGCATCCAGAGAAGAGATTATGGAAGCTGCAAAGAAAGCGTCTATCCACGATTTCATAATGACACTTCCGAAAGGATATGATACAGAAGTCGGAGAACTGGGTGATACGCTGTCCGGTGGTGAAAAACAGAGAATCGGAATTGCAAGAGCATTTCTCCATGAATGCCCCCTCATTCTACTCGATGAGCCTACATCGAACCTCGACTCTTTAAATGAGGGAATTATCTTAAAATCATTGAAAGAATCGGCTGAGAAGAAAACAGTTGTCCTGGTATCCCACAGAGTATCCACAATGAATGTGGCAGATGTGGTATATGAAATGGAGAACGGCAGAATTTCTTAACAGCAGGAATGTAGAAGAAATACTTTCCAAAAGGGGATAAAGTAGTATATGAAAATTGGAGAATCCAAAGAAGATTATCTGGAAGCGGCGTATGTATTGAAACGTCAGAAAGGATATGTTCGTAATTCTATGCTTAGTGATTATCTGAACTATTCCAAAGCGAGTGTTTCAGTTGCAGTACGTGGACTGCTGGCAGATGGATATGTAATAAAAGACCGATATGGCAGCATTGAACTGACAGAAGAAGGAAGAAAGATTGCAAAAAAAATCTATGCAAGGCATGTGCTTTTAGAAGAATTTTTACGACGAATAGGAGTATCTTCGGAAACTGCAAATCATGATGCGTGTCGGATGGAACATACAATCAGCGAAGAATCTTATAAAAAGATTCAAGAATTGGTACGGAAGATGAAGGAAGAGAATACGTTAAACGAAGAAATGAAATTAACGAATTAAATCAAAAACAGGAAAGGCGGTGGATAGATTTCACTGCCTTTTCTGCTTTAAAAATGAAGTAACATAAGAAAAGGGATACAAATGAAAAAAGTATTGATTGCTGCGGATGAGGTAGATAAGTGGAGTCAACTTTGTGAAGGGTTAAAAAATGAGTGGGAATGTACGACCGTTAATCTGGATGTGTTTGAAAAATTCCATACCATAGCGGTCTATGACGCAGTATTGATGCTTGTGAGAAATGATAACAGAAAGCTGGGAAGGCTGATTTGGGAAGTCCGGCAGTACAGCAGGGCTCCGATTATTGTAGTGATACCGGGGATTCAGGCGGTAAAAAAGTATATTGAATGGGGTGCAGACCTGGTATTTCCACATCCTTCGGTCAGCCTGATCAACACGTACCTGTATGCATTGCTCAGGCGTTCTGACATCGCATGGAACACCGGAAGAAAAAGAGAAAAGCAGGAGATGATACAAAAGGGAAAACTGCTGATCGACTGGCGTTATCATACTGCTTACTGGGGAGAGCGTGAGCTTACAACCTTAAATGAGAGAGAAAAGGCATTCCTGTATCTGCTGGCAGATTCCTCCAGACAGGTAGTTACCCATGAGATTATCTTTGAAAAGTTATGGAAAGAACCGTATGGAGATGACTCTGCCAACATGATCTGGTGTTTTGTACGCAGACTCCGCAAAAAACTGGAAAAGACAGAACCGGAGGCTGCAAAGATTATTCAGAGTATACGAAAGGTGGGATATTATTTAGATATAGGCATACATTAAGCAAAATGTAGAAAAATGTCGAATTATGCGAAAAGTGACTGGCAGATGACTGTTACATTACACAGTTCTGACAGTCTTTTTCTATATACTTCTTTTTGTGGTGTTTTAGTAAGGCATGACAAGGAGAAGAGTTATATTTGCATCAATGGAGGTCCTTAAAAAAACAAAAGAGTAAGAGGAAAAGAAGTGCTGTAATCGATGAGGTTGCAGCACTTTTTTCTTCGACATTTTTCGAACATTATAACGTACCTATCCGATCACCGCCATGCTTCGATTTGATTTCTATACCAAAAATCAGATCGGAGGAAAGCTAAATGGCTTATAACAAGACAAGTGAAGAACGAAAGTGGAATTATTGGAAAGAACAGGAAGAAAAGAAACTGCGTGAACTGGGAATGGAAGAAGAGAAGATCCAAAAGTTGCGCCAGATGGACAGGGAAGATTTTCTGGAAGAGCGCAGATACCGGGAACATCTGGATGAAATGATGCAGGATATGGATTCCATAAAACAAAGGGACAGAGGACGGTTTGCACAGGATATCCGAGAACTTTTAGACAACATTGGAGACCGACGGATCTATGAATTATTAAAGGGCACAGAACATCAGACATTAGAGATACTTTTGCTTAGTACATGGGGATATTCAGGAAGAGAGATTGCCAAAATTATGGGAATGGCAGAACAGACCGTTTATACCAAAAGAAACCGTTTGAGAAAAAAATTAAATAATTTGTCGAAAATTGAATAATAACAGCATTTTTCATCGGCTATTTAATAGGCAGGTAAATTTTGCCAGTGTACTTTGACAATCCTATACCAGCATTACAGGTACGTTCCCGTAAGTAGAAGCGTGTCAGGAAGGCGCGAGGACAGATGAAAATGACAGGAAAGAATATAAAAAATTCTTTGCTGGTGTTTTTGTTTCGAGCGAATCACCTTTAACTGAAACAGGACCGTGGCGGTCTTTTGCGAGGATCACTTACGAGGGGATAATGATACATAGGAACTGCCAGTGAGCAGAGGATGGACTTTGGGTTGTAATCAGCAAGACCTTTAGAAAATCCGTGAGCGGTGCAATGCCAAGCATCCGCCTGTAATGTTCCCGTAAGGCAATGGGGGAGTCGAGGACAAATACAACGCCAAAAATCAAAAGTATAAGAAATCAAGGAAGAATGTGTCGTTGATATCAGATACATACGGCTGTAGGGAGAAATCCTTTACAGCCGTATTGATGTGATATCAGCACGCATATCAGGTAACAAATTATGTATTACACAAGAGAATATCTCAATAGAGCGCATCGAGAAATTGATACTATTTTCCGAGTGCTGTTTCCAGAACATGGAATGGCAGTAAGGGAAGAACAGATTATGTTATGCCACGAAATGCTGGATAACCTGCTGGGAAGAAACATAGCACTGTGTGACGCGGGTGTCGGTATCGGCAAGACGTATGCTTATCTGGTGGCCTGTGTTCTGATGAGAAAATATTCCCTCCTTGCAGAAGGATGTTCCCCTTATGAGCAGCGTCCGGTCGTGATATCCACTTCCAGCATTGCACTCCAGAAAGCAATTCTTACAGAATATATCCCTTTTCTCTCCCGGATTCTTCAGGAGAACGGGACGATTCAGGCCCCCATTAAAGCTGTGATACGAAAAGGGAAAGAGCATTTTGTCTGCGATGAGAGGTTGGAGCAACGAATCGTTGCAATCGAAGAGAAAAACAAAAATGCGTTGCAGAAAGAAGCTCTGCTGTCGTTGAAAGAACATTATGATATGGACGAAGTGTCCAACTTAAGTGGGTTTGACAGAAGGATGGTGAGTGTACCGAAGTTCTGTTCGGGAGACTGCCCGAAAAGAGGTTCGTGCAGGTATCAGCAGTATCTGGAGCGTTCCAGAGATAATGAAATGTTCATTCAGATCTGTAATCACAATTATCTGCTGGCTGATGGTTATCACAGACTGCAGGATTACCGCCCGTTATTGAAAGATTACAGGGCATTGATTGTAGATGAAGCACACAAACTGCCGGATGCGGCAAATCAGATGTTCGGGAAGAGCCTGTGTTATGACGATATCCGGGAAATATGCTTTTATCTAGGGAAAGAGTACCAAGGACCGGAGATAAGGAAATTGTCCGGCACGATCCGGATGGTGCTGGACATTATAGGAGAAAACCACAGAACCAGATATGGGATAAAAGAAGAATTTCACATGACAGAAGAGTGTGCAATGTATTTATATGAGGGGATACAGACCATGAATAAGATCATAGAAAAATTAGAAAAGAAGATTCCAAAGTGGATCAGAAACAAGCTGGAAGAAATCAGAAGTGTGCTGGAATGCTTTTTCCATCAGGATAAGAAGTATGTGCTGCATCTGAAGCAGGACCATGACCACCGGATTATATTGTGTGCATCCAGCAGACGGATTCCACAGTATCTGGACCAGATGTTATGGAGCAGAGGAATGGGAGCGATTCTGACAAGCGGAACTTTAAAAACCGGACAGGGATTTTCCCACATTCGGAAAATGACAGGATTACAGAGGCTGCGGAGAGTCCGGGAATATGTGGCAGACTCCCCGTTTGAATATCAGAAGAACTGTCTGTTATATCTGCCAAAGAATTTGAAGACATGCAGAAGAGAAAGTCAGGAAGAGGCAGAGATGATAGCAGGCCATATCCATTCACTGATCTGTTCGACTTACGGGCATACGCTAGTGCTGTTTACATCTTATCATTTGATGGGAAACGTTTACCAGATGTTAAGGGATGAAATTCCGTTCCCGATGCTAGAGGTGTGGAGACATTCACCGGAAGAGATCACAAGATTTAAACAGATGGACAATGCTGTCCTTTTTGCAGCCGGCTCCTGTTGGGAAGGAGTAGACTTCCCTGGAGATATGGTATCTTCGCTGATTATAGTAAAACTGCCCTTTGCTGTTCCTGATCCCATCAGTGAAGCACAGAAGAAGGAATATGCCAGCCTGAAAGATTATATTCAGGCAGTGATTGTTCCAGACATGCAGAAAAAACTAAGACAGGGATTCGGACGTGCTCTCCGCACCGAGACAGATACTTGTGTCGTGTCCATTTTAGACGAGCGTGCAGGAGAAGGTGGCAGGTATCATGAGGAAGTGATGTGTGCGCTTCCGAGTTGTAAGATGGCAAAAGATATCAAGGATGTCCAGCACTTTATCCGAAACCGGAAAGGCGTGGAATACTACCTGTAACCGTTCGTGGTTCTGCTACAGAAATAGCAGATTTAGCACGAAAAGTTTGGTGGTATTTCAATGGTGTTTTCGGTGGGATTGTTGGTATTGATGAATAGCTATTTCGGCATGAAGTGGGTATACTGTGTATAGCGTTAGAGGAAAGGCGGTGAGCAGCATGAAACGATACAAAGTGGAAACACAGAGGGAAGGCTCGGTAAAATATTTCTTTATCCGGGATATGGAATCGTTGGAAATCGTGTTGCTCCCAAGCAAATATCTAATGCATCAGGTCAGGGCGAATCGTTCTCCGAACACAATACGGAGAAATGCATTTGCCCTTGCCTATTATTGGGAATATCTGCTGGAAAACGAAAAGAAAGCAGAAGATATCTATGAGATGGATTACGAAACACAATATGATTATTTCGCAGAATATCTAAAATGGCTGAAAGCCGGAAAACATACTGACAATTTAGAAAATGGACCACAGAATAAAACCTGTAACGCTTACTTAAAAGAAGTGTTCAGGTTTTATTGTTTTTTAGAAGCGGTAAGAAATAACGGTTCTTATTTATCCGTTCTTTCTTATAACCAGCCTATTACAAGAGCAAATGCTATCGGAGTCAGAAGAACGCTGCGTTCCCGCTCTTTTAAAGGGTATCTGAAAGAAGAGGAACGGGATGTGAGGGCAGCCGAAAAGAATGAAATCATTACGATTCTGGAAGCCTGCACAAACTGCCGGGATCAGGTATTGATTCTGCTGACATCAGAACTCGGATTTCGTATCGGTGAAATTTTAGGAATCGATTATACAAAAGATATCGACTACGAAACCCATGAAATCAGGGTGAATTTCCGAGAGGACAACGAGAATGATGCAAGGGCAAAAAATGCAGAAGAAAGAAGAGGACGTCTCAGCGATGACACCTTTGAATTCCTGCTTTATTACATCGGAGAATACTGGGACATCCTGCAAAAACAGGAATATCTGTTTATCAACATCAAAGGGGATACGACAGGAAAACCAATGAAGGTAGACAGTGTTTACGATATGTTTGAGAGGATGGAGAAAAAGACCGGAATCAAGATCACCCCACACATGCTTCGGAGATATTATGCAAATACCAGATGGGAATCGGACTGGCCACTGGAAATGATCAGTCAGGCATTAGGCCATAAACATCTGGACACAACCATACGGTATCTGAATGTTTTAGATGACAAGCTAAGGACAGCAAGTCAGGAATTTTACCGTCGATATTCCAATCTTTATAATGTCAATCAATTTTTGGAAAGCAGGAGGTGAAAATAAATGCCGGCAAAATTGTATGCCTTTGTGCCGGAAGAGCAGAACCTATCCAATGCAGAGCGGGAACAACTGATTGAAGGACTGGAACGGGAATTAGATGAATATTATGAACAAAAATGTGGAAAAGGCAGTCTGGAAACATATTTGATTCAGAATGAGATCTGGCACTTGTCAGAGATCAATTATCAGGTGAGAGCCGGATATCAAAAATATCTGAGAGAATATTATGTGGATTCGACGGTGCGTAATTATCTGCTCGGAATAGATCGTGTAAAGTTGCGGCTGATCATAGAAAATGCGCAGACCTTAAAAGGAAAGTGGAATGCACAGAATCATCCGGAGCTGCTCCATGACATTCTGTTCCTGCGGTATCATCCCAATCCGGCGATTGCAAAACGATATGAATATACGACAGATATTAGTAAGCTGGTCTGGGATTTCAGGGTAAAAGGTTCGGATATATGCAAACAGCAGATTTTAACGGTTCTGGAAGATATCGTGCAACAGAAAATAACTATGAAAGAATGCACCAGACATCTAAACGGATTGAAAAGTGTATATGAATTTTGCATGCAGGAACAGATTGAAGATCTCAGATATCTTACACAGAAGCAGTTCGACAAAATTGAAAACTATGGGGACACGGATTATAAAAAGAAATGCGCAAAACAGGAGCTTAGAGCGTGTCAGGAATATATTTTCTGCCATGCAAAAAATATTGCATGGGATTCCACGGTCTGGTTTATGGAAAGACTGTATCTGGAAGAATACCGGGTGAATCCGTCTAATCCTGTAAAAACGATTTCTTTTATGAGCATAGAAAGGACAGATAACAGAGAACTTGTTCAAGAATATATAAAATACTGTTTGGGAGTCACACACTTAGCATTAAGTGTAATACATACTGAATTTTATCGAATTCAAAAATTTGTTGTCTGGCTGGAAGAAACAACGGAAATCAACTTGAAACAAGTGTCAGAAAATGAAATAAAGAAATATTTTCAAATAATTGACTACAAGGTAGCAAGCTATTTCAATGATATTATCATAGCAATCTATCAGTTTTATGAATATCTGCAGACGAAAAATATCATAAAAGAAGTTCCTTTTAATTACCAGTATTATCTGAAAAAGGAAATCCTGCATCATAATGACCGGAGTGTAGAACAGGAAACCTATGAAAGTATTTTAAAACATTTAAAAGATTTTCCGGAAAAGCCGAGATTGATTTTACTGCACTCTATGCTGTTAGGACTGAGAATCAGTGAAGTATGCTGCCTGAAAGGGAATGCTTATTACTGGCAGGGGAGAGACGCCTGGATACAGGTATATCAAATAAAAATGCGGACATATAAGCGAATCCCCATCCCGGAAATTCTATATAAAATCATGAAAGTATATATAAAAAAATACAGGATTGGTGCTGAGGATTATATTTTCCAGAATCAAAAGGGAAAAGCATATCATTACTCCAGTTTTCGATGGAGTATGAAGAAAATATTTAATGAAAATCATGAGCTGTTTCAGGAATATAATTTCAAATCCCATGATTTCAGGCATACGATAGCAACCATGTTTTATGAAGATGGAGTGCCACTTCAAAGTGTCAGAGATTATCTGGGACATGATTATGAAGAAATGACACAGCAATATGTGGACTATATGCCGAAGAGAATTTCCAGAGCAAATCAGGAACTTTTCGCAAAAGAAGGAAGTAGTCTTGCTTCCGGAATAAAGAGGTGCAAGCGTGGAAAATAGATTTTATATCAAGGAACTGGATTCTTATCAGAAAGCAAGTGATCTCAGCAAAGAACGTATGGGAACAAACCCCAATTATGATCTGGAACTTCTGCCGACAAAGCAGATGCAGGAAGAAATGTGGGAGTTCCTGCAATACAGAGGTAAAAACCTCGTAGCAGAAAAATTTTATACAGAACGAAGATTTTACCATCATTTATGCAGGATGTTGAAAGAAAAAAACAACCGGCCGGAGAGTTTTCTGGACTGGGATAAAGAAAAATGGATGCAGCAGATGAAAATCTGGCTCCTGCAGCAAGGATTGTCCCTGACAGCACCATTTAAAAATAAGTGTGGCGGAAGAGGAACGCAACGTGCCAGAACACTGGGGTATATAGAATGCCTGATTGATTATTTAACCGACTTAAGAGATGCGGATGTAAACGAAATAACAAAAGATGTCTGGAAAATTGAAAAACTTGACATACAGGTGAAGCAGGATTTGATACGTCCAAGGAAAACGATATCTTTTACAGGAATCAGTCAGCCAGAGTTGAAGGAAGAAATTAAAAAAGCAGTATATTTTCAACTGAGAATAGAAAGCCTGGAGACTGTAAAAAAGGAACTGACAGCCATCCGGAGATTTTCCAGATATCTGAATGAGCATAAGAAAAATATACAATCCTGCGCTGATCTAGACAGAACGATCATGGAAGAATATCTGGTATATATGAAAACAGAGGATACAGGAACAAAAAGGTATCGATCAGAGATAACAAGGCTTCGATCAATCCTCAATATAGTAGCAGATATCTACCAATATCCACAGGCAAAAGATCTGATATTGAACAGGGACATCCCACCCAATATCAGATCAGAATTTAAAGTCTACTCAGATGCAGAATTAAAGCGTTTTAATGAATTCCTTGCAAAAGTAGATATACAGACAGCCAGAGTCATGACGATTCATCAGATGCTGGGAACAAGAATCTCAGATACACTGACATTGCGGACTGACTGCCTGATGGAACAAAACGGTGAGATATTGATCAGAATCTACCAGATGAAAACACATTACTATGAAAAACCGATCAGTCAGGAACTGGCAGTTTTGATCAGAGAAGCCATCCGTTATACGGAAGAAAGGTATGGAAAATGCAAATATATTTTTACAAATGAAAATGACCATACAAAACCGATGACCTACTCACTGATCCAAGGGAGAATTACAACAGCAATTTATCGGGAAAATCTCAGGGACGATAATGGAAATTATTTTACATTCGGAACGCACATGTACCGGCATGTCTACGGAGTAAAGCTTGTAGAAATGCATCTGGATGACTGGACGATAGCAAGGCTGCTCGGACACAAAAGTCTGAAAAACGTAAAATATTATAGAAAAATGAGTAACCAGATACTGGCAAATGACACAAGAAAAGCAAGAAACAGGTTATCGCAGATGGTTCTGGAATGTCTGGACGGATGGGAGGAAGAGTATGAACAAATACGATATGATGATAGCTTGTAACCGGAAAACAAGTGAAGAAAAGATAAACAGAGCAGTTACAGAAATCCGACAAATGCTCACGGACAGAGAAAAGGTAACTGTACCAAAATTAGTAAAGCGGACAGGGTTATCCAGAGGATTCTTTTACAAGAACGAAACCGTCAGAAAAGAAATGGACCGGGTATTAGAACAGCAGGCCGGAATGATTGATCCCAAAAGATACATCGGGGACATTGTGATGAAAAACCGAATCGAACTACTGGAGCAACAGGTCCGGGAATTAAAACGAGAAAAAGAACAATTGGAAAAAGAGAACATTAGATTGCAAAAAGCGTTGAATAAAAAAGATTTGAATCTACTAAAAAATCTGTAATTAAAATAAGAAAATAATCTGCAACAGCCGGGAAAACACTCCCGGTTGTTGTGGTTAGAACAAAACACTAATCCATAAGAAAGGAACAGACTTCTCACAAAAAGGAACACAATACACTGATGTGTTTCCTGTTAGAGCCAGTGTTTACAAGGGATAAGAGAAGGCTACCCAATTTTATTGATGAGCCTACCACAGGGCTTGATCCACAGACAAGACAGTTAATCTGGAATGTTATCGAGAAGCTTCAGAAAACAGAAAATATGACAGTATTTTTGACTACACATTATATGGAAGAGGCTGCCAATGCCGGGTATGTTGTGATTCTTGACAAAGGAAGTATCGCAGCGGAAGGTACACCGTTTGAACTTAAAAATGATTATGTACAGGATATCGTGTCTGTTTATGGTGTTTCCGAAGATGAAATAAAGTCATTGAACAGAGAATATAAAAAAATACGTGACGGATATCAGATAAAAGTAAGAAATACGAAGGAAGCTACGAAGCTTATTGTAGAGCATCAGGATTTATTCACGGATTATGAAGTAGTAAAAGGCGGCATGGATGATGTATTTCTTGCAGTCACAGGGAAAAGGCTTGGAGGTGAGCATTGATGAGAACAGTATTGGCATTAATGAACAGGAACAGGAAACTGTTTTTTAAAGATAAAGGGATGTTGTTTACATCAATGATCACACCCGTCATTCTGATTGTTCTGTATGCTACGTTTCTTGCAAAGGTTTTCAGAGATTCTTTTACAGCAGCGATTCCGGATATGATCACGATTTCGGATAAGCTCATTAATGGAACCGTGGCAGCACAGCTGACAGCATCACTTATGGCAGTGAGCTGTATCACTGTAACATTTTGTGTGAATCTGACTATGGTGCAGGACAAGGCAAATGGAACAAGGAAGGATTTTAATGTTTCGCCTGTCAGCAAGGCGAAAATTTATTTGGGATATTTTCTCTCAACAGTAGTTAATTCTTTGATGGTCAATGGACTTGCATTTGTATTATGCCTGGGATATTTATTAAAAATGGGATGGTATATGAATGCAGCAGA
>OLOV01000654.1_pt1 | contig 30286 bp, 24 predicted proteins | sample 1672931 | NCBI WGS metagenome assembly OLOV01 (sample SAMEA3136738, study PRJEB25190) | human gut metagenome | biome: human gut; feature: human-associated habitat; material: faeces | place: Austria | collected 2013 | reverse complement strand
GATATCGCAGCAGATTCCGATTCTGAAGGCCGGGGGTTCGAATCCCTCCGGGCGGACCATAAGTCCACCGTAATTTCAATAGAATTGCGGCGGACTTTTTCTACGCCCCAAAACCGCTTGAAACAAGGCATTCAGGCTTATAACAAACCCCATCATAGAGTACTTCTGCGGAAGAGTGATCCTGCCACACTGAACATGGCGGTAGAATTTTTCATAATTCGGTGGTATAATTAATTCCGATCCGACCAATTGAATAAAACACATACATAGCTGCTTGGTTTTCTTTTGAGAATCAGGCGGCTTTCTTATTTCCGGAGGCGATGAAAAATATAATTGCAAAAGTAAAATTTTGTTGATAAGGGTACTGTTTATGATATTAACTCTGTTTTGTGTTTTTCTTTAGCACCGCTCTTACACGAATCGTCAAGGGTATCATGACAACATAAAACAGTATCAGGTAAAACGGGAAAATAACCATACCGAATGTCTGACCGAGTAATCCGCAAAGTACGGGAGCGAGCATGATTCCGATATATGCCGATGCCATTTGAATTCCGATGACAGACTGTGAAATATCGCTGCCGAAGTTTTCGGGTGTAAGGTAATTAAAATTCGGGAACAGCGGACCGTTTCCGAGTCCAATTAAAAACATTCCGGCGGCGCACAGATATACATTGCTCGGAAGAACCAAAAGCAACAGGGCTGCACCTAATACGATCTGCCCCAGCTTTATTATTTTCCAGCTATGCAATCTTGTTGCCAACACGCCGGACAAAAACCGTCCGAGAGTCAACCCGACATAGTATATCATTATAATTCGAGCTGCCTTTTCCGGGGACAAATGCTTGTATTCCACAAGAAATGTACTGCCCCATCCGCCGCAGGTGCATTCTATTGCACAGGAGGTGATAAACAGTCCGCACATCATTTTTACGCCCGGAATTTTCAATATGCTTCTAAGCGATAAGCTTTTAAATTCGGCTTCATCCGTGCTTTTTTCAGCACCATGCACTTTATGCCATAAAGGAAGCGATATAAACAACAGCGCAGCTATGGCAAGCTGAATGATAAAAGTAATTCTGTATCCGCCTCGCCAACCGGATTTGCCTGCAATAACAAGTGATAAAATGTAGGGGCTTACGGATACGCCGACGCCGTAAAAGCAATGCAGAAAGCTCATATGTGTTGCGGAATAATGCAGAGCAACATAGTTATTCAGTGCTACATCTATTGAGCCGGCACCGATGCCGAGTATAACAGATAAAAAGCACATCACCCATAAATTCGGCGCAAAAGAATAGCCAAGTAAGGCAATCGCTGTCAGAAGCGTGCTGTATGCCGAAACCTTATTGGTTCCGAGCTTGGCGATTACTTTAGAGCTGATAATGCTTGATATAACAGTTCCGCATGACACTATGACCGTAACAAAGCTTCCGAATGAAAAAGGCAGACCGAAGTCGGAGTATATGGCAGGCCAAGCCGTACCGAAAAGCGAGTCCGGTATCCCCAAGCCGATAAAAGCGATATATATTATAATCAACAATACTGTCGCCATAGAATGCACCCCTGCAGCTTGCAAAAAAATTATGTTTTTTGAACTCTGAATATCAAGAATTATACTACAAGTCAATCAATAAATCAATAAAAACGAATAACAATGAAAGGACTGAACGATATGAGTAAAAGGAAAATCAGACTGCTTGCCGATTATGTCGTCCGGCAGATATTCGATTGCGTAGCGGTAGAGTCAAAAGCGAAAATCAAGGTGGTCTTTATCGGAGGCACCGAAATCGAAATTACGCTGTAAAAAAACTTGAAAACAGAAACGGAGTAATGTAAAATGATTGTGCCGAGAGTGTTCAAATCAAGACAGCGAAAACGCAAAAACATCTCTATTGTCCTGTCTTCACATAAACGCGGCAAGCGTCTTTACGATGCTTGCCGCGTTTTATTTTTTTGCCACTTGCCGGCGCATATATGGGTGAAAAAGTACACGATAATAGCGCCGACAGGCTGGACGGCTTTGTGAATAGGCGGTTTGATTCTTTTCCATTATATATAAGAGAGTTCTTGATTTCATCCGGAAGCTATGTTATACTGAGTATGAACGAACGGTCAGTAAAGTTAGAAACGAATAACTAGAAATTTTGGAAAAACTGACCGGGTGCCGTTCTTGCCGATTTTGCCCCCATTTTTGAATTTTGAACGGAGGTAAGAAGATGAAAACAGGAAAGAAACAACTCACAGGTACGCTTTTAGCGCTTTGTGCCGCTTTGTTGGTGCTTTGCATCGTACTTGCCATAGGATGGAGCAAGGCGGCAAAAGCAGACGCAGTATTGCCGGAGGTGCGGAACAACGGCACGGCGGTTCAGTGGAAATACAGAGATGAAACCGATTGGCGCGACCTTGTGGCGCTTACCGAACTTACGGGTGCTGCCGGAGAAAACGGCAGGGACGGAGCCAACGGCGAGAATGGCACCGACGGTAAGAACGGAATAAACGGTACGAACGGCAAAGATGGTATGAACGGCGTTGATGGCACAGACGGGCAAAACGGTATCGACGGTAAAGACGGCACAGACGGCGTCAACGGCAAGGACGGCGTGGACGCCAAAAATATAGAAGTGCAGCGAGCCGAAACCCACATACAGTGGCGTTACGAGGGCGGCGAGTGGCAGAACCTTGTGGCGATCGCCGATATAGAAGGCCCTGCCGGACAGAAAGGCACAGACGGAGCAAACGGAAAAACGCCGGAATTCCGCGTAAGCGAAAATATCCTGCAATGGCGCTATGTCGGCGATGAAATATGGCTGAACCTGTACGACCTTACCGCATTAAAAGGTGCGGATGGCAGAGACGGCGTTGATGGTAAAGACGGCATAAACGGAAAAGACGGCGCCGCCGGTAAGGACGGCACCAACGGGCAAAACGGCAGGGACGGCAAAGATGGTAAAACACCTTTTATCGGCGAAAACGGCGACTGGTGGATCGGAGACATCGACACCGGTGTAAAAGCCGCAGGTGTTGACGGCACAGACGGCGAAAAGGGAGAAAAGGGCGACAAAGGTGACCCCGGCGACAAAGGCGACAAGGGCGATAAGGGCGACAAGGGCGACAAAGGCGACAAAGGCGACAAAGGCGACCCCGGTCAGAACGGCGGAAGCTTCGGGTACTTTGCAGCAAACGGCAGAGTATACAGTTGGGGAACACCGCTTCCGTTCAATGTAAAAAAAGAAAGCGGAGATTTGATCTCCTATGACGCATCAAGAAAAACAATCACCCTTTCAAAAGGTCACACATACAGTATGGTGTTCAGCGGAACGGTTATGATCAGCGCTAACGGTACCTATAAGTTGTGCGGTGCATCACTCATTGACGGATATAACAGTTCTGAAATGATGCTTGAGACGCGAACCTATGTGAGTATGATAAATGACGGCCAAAGTGCAAGACTTGGTATGTCGTATAACACGATATACCGTGCCGAAGCGGATATTGCTTTGACATTTCAATATACAAATATGCTCTTCCAGAATACCAATTTTACCGACAGTCAGTACAACATAACCATTATTGCTCTTGACTGAGCCGACCTATACGAAAACGGAGGTAGCAAGAAATGAAAAAACGAATACTTAGTATCCTGCTCGCCTTGTGTATGGTGCTATGCCTTGTGCCGACTACGGCGTTTGCCGAGGGTGAGACAAACAGGAAAGTCGAAACGGAACAAGAGCTTGTCGATGCGCTGGCGGACAGCAGCGCAGACATCATCACGCTGAAAAATGACATTGCAATCGGCACGACCCTGACCGTCCTCCGCAAGGTAAGCCTCGATCTCAACGGCTATGTTCTGAAAATGACCGGCAGTGGCAGCGTTATTATCCTCGATAATAAGAGCGGCATCACCGGCGACCTGACCCTTATCGACAGCAATCCCACGGCGGAGCACAAATTCAAGGTTAACGGCGCAGAACCTTGGGTGCTGGACAACAGCGGTACAGAGACCGTCTATGGTGGCATCATCACAGGCGGCACGGGCAGCCGGATCTTCTTCTCCAACGGGGTGGAAGGCGGCGGCGTGATCATCGGCAGCGGTGCACTCACCATGAACGGCGGCAATATCGTCGGCTGCATAGCCAATGAAGGCGGTGGCCTGTTCCTCTCAGACGGTTCGTTCACCATGAACGCCGGCAGCATTGTCGGCTGCTCAACACCGGACAGATTAACGACCGGAGAGGCCTTTCACGGCGGCATATACGCTTTTGGTCCGATGGCGAACAGAGATACAACCGGCGTGATCACGTTGACCGGCGGCCTGATCAAAAACAACGGCAGATACGCTATCAATGCTGCGTATCATACCACAATTTACGCCAACGGCGGCGAGGTATACGGTGGGGTTTACCTAAATCAGTCAAGTAAGATCACCTGTCTTGCAGAAGATAACGGTATTACCGCCTTCAAAGGCAAGACGGTGATCGGCGGAACTTCCAGTGTATATCCAAGCCATGTTGACTGGGGCCTCTTCTACGGCGGTCTGGATATTTACGGCAATACGACCGGCGTCATCGCGACTTACAAGGACGGCGACAGTGAATACGCAAAGCAGGTTCTGCCCTCCGGCACTCTCGCGACGCGTCCCGATGCTCCCGCCGCCACACCGGGCTATACCTTCGGTGGCTGGAACAAGGCCGACGGCACGGCGTGGGATTATGCAAGCGATAAAGTCACCGATAACATAACATTGTATGCAAAATGGGCAGCGAACACCTACACGATTACCTTCGACACCGCCGGCGGCAGTGAAATTGCCCCGATTACGCAGGAGTACGGCACGGTAATTACCGCACCTGAAGCCCCGACAAGAGAAGGATATACCTTTATCGGCTGGGATAAGGAAATTCCCACGACTATGCCCGCTGAAAATATGACTGTCACCGCACAGTGGAAAATCAATCGGTACACAATCACCTTTGACACCGCAGGCGGCAGCGAAATCACACCCATTACACAGGACTATGGCACGCAGATTGCCGCCCCCGCCAACCCGACAAGAGAGGGCTACACTTTTATGGGCTGGGACAGGGAAATTCCCACGACCATGCCCGCCGAGAATATAACGCTCAAAGCACGATGGAAAGACAGTGAAAAGCCCACGGGCGAAATTGTCATAGGCACCAACAAATGGCAGGAATTCTTAAACAAGCTCACCTTCGGCCTGTTTTTTAAGGATACGCAGGAGGTGACGATAAACGCCGCCGACAACAGTGGAACCGTGTTTATCTCCTATTTGGTGACCGATCGGGATCTTTCAGAGGCGGAACTTCAATCTCTCGTATTTAGCGGATATGAGGAGCCGTTTCGCATAAATCCCAACGGGGAATACATTGTTTATGCAATGCTTGTTGACGCGAACCTGAATATAACATACCTTCGTTCCGACCGCGTAACAGTTGACAATGTTCAGCCGGTCATCGGCGGCATAGAAAACGGCAAGACCTATTGTGAAGCACAGACGGTCACCATTGACGAAAAGTATGTGGACACCGTCACCGTAAACGGCACAGAGGTCACACTCGATGAAAACAACAGCTTTGTTCTCTCTCCTGCGGACGGCGAACAGAAAATCATTGTCACCGACAAGGCCGGCAACACCGCCGAAATGACCGTAACGGTCAACGACGGGCATACCGGCGGCACAGCCACCTGCACCGAAAGGGCGGTTTGCGAAATCTGCGGAAAGGCTTACGGTGACCTGGATGGGAATCATCACGCCAACCTTAAGCATATCGACGCAAAGGCGGCGACAAAGACTGCCGGGGGCAATATCGAGTATTGGTACTGTGAAGACTGCGACAGGTATTTTGCCGATGCCGCGGCTACCAAAGAAATCAAACAGGCAGATACCGTAACGGCCAAACTGTCAGGCGCTGCCAAATCACCCCAAACCGGTGGGGACAGCGGCGCTTTGACCGTATTGCTGCTAAGCGGCGGTGCGTTCATCTGCTTGGTATCCTGCCGGAAAAAGCGCACCCACACCGTGTAAACCACACAAATTATTGCAGAAAAAGAGCAGACATGATGTCTGCTCTTTTTAACACCCGGCTGGGAAGCCCTTTGCGCTCTTTACAGAGAACGATGGGTATGGTAAAATGCAGGGGAGGTGAGCAAAATGTATGAACCCAGCGAAACACGCTACGAGACCATGCCCTATAACCGGTGCGGCAAAAGCGGTCTGCGGCTGCCGGCGCTGTCTGTGGGGCTGTGGCAGAACTTTGGCGTGAACAACGATTACGATACCATGAAAGAGATCATCCTAACGGCCTTTGACCATGGGGTGACCCATTTTGACCTGGCTAATAATTACGGGCCGGAGCCGGGGCGAGCAGAGATCAACTTTGGCCGCATATTCAAGGAAAATCTGCGCCCTTACCGGGATCAGCTGATCATCAGCACCAAGGCCGGGTATGAGATGTGGCCGGGCCCCTACGGTGGTCGGGGCGGTAGCCGCAAGTACCTGACTGCTTCCCTGGACCAGAGCTTGCAGCGGATGGGGCTGGAGTATGTGGATATTTTTTACCACCACTGCATGACCCCGGACACGCCACTGAAGGAGACGGCTCTGTGCCTGGCGGATCTGGTGCGCCGAGGCAAGACCCTGTATGTGGGTATGAGCAATTATGACGGCAAGACCATGCACCGTATGTACCACAAGTGCGACGATGTGCAAGCGCCCTTTGTCATCAACCAAAATCGCTATTCTATCTTTGACCGCACGGTGGAGAAAAACAAGCTGCTGAAAGAAGCCCGGGACAAGGGCAAGGGCGTGATCTGCTTTTCGCCGCTGGCCCAGGGGCAACTGTCGGATAAATACGCCAAAGGCATCCCGGAGGGCGCCCGCCTGTTTGGCAACGATAAGCTGCAAGCCCATGTAGGTTATGATCAGCACCGTGCCCAGCAGATCGAAAAGCTCTATCAGCTGGCAAAAGAACGGGGCGAGACCCTTTCTCAGCTGGCAATCCAGTGGCTGTGGCAGCAAAAGGGGGTCACCTCCGTGCTGGTGGGCGTGCACTCCAAGGCGCAACTGCTGGAGAATTTGGCTGCGCTGGAACAGCCTCCCCTTAGCGAGGCGGACCTGATCCGTATTGACTCTTACAGCAAATAACGGCACTTTATACAGAATAAGCAAAACAAAAGGAACGCGGCTGGCAGTCGGGTTCCTTTTCGTTTGACAGTGCCGACGGAATATGCTACCCTTTTACCAAGAACAGCGGGCGGCGGCCCGTGATTTGGAGAGAAAAGAATGCCCTATATGCAAATGACAGAGGAGCAGTTCAAGGTTCCTGTGCTGAAAAATGTGATCTATGCCCTGCGCCTGGTGTGGCAGACGGACAAGCGCCTGCTCATCGGCTATTTGTTGCAAGAGGGGCTGTATGCGGTGTTTTCCCGCTATTTGCAGAATATTTTGTTCTTAAAGATCCTGCTGGATGTGATCACCGGCAGCGGTGACTTTCGCACTTATGTGGGGGAGTTGGCGGCGTTTGCCCTTTTGGCGCTGGTGGTGAAGGTGGCCCAGTGGGAGGGTATGCGCATGGAGAAGTGCGCCACCAAGCGGGTGCTGAAGTTGCTGAACGACCGGATCTTTGAAAAGGCGCTGTCTGTGGATGTGGCCTGTTATGAGAACCCGGAATTCTACGACAAATATCAGCGGGCAACCATGGTGACCACCAATAGCTTTTTTGACCTGATCTGCTTTGATTTTTCTGCCTTTGTGGCGGATGTGGTGGCGCTGGTGTGCGTGATGGCCACCGTGGCGGCGGTGCACCCGCTGTATCTGCTGTTTTTGGTGCCGGTGTTCTTTGTGTTCGCCGTAGAGGTGTATAAGAGCAAGTGCGTCTATCGGCGGGATATGTCCATGACCGCCAACAAACGAATGCAAGCCTATGTGCAGCGCACGGTGTACCTGCGAGAGTACGCCAAGGATATGCGTACCTCCAATATCTTTGCCGTGATGGTTCGGCGTATGGAGGCGGCCACCAAGGCCAATGTGCGCATTTTGAGGGACTACGGCGTGCGGCTGTTTTTGTACAGCGTAGTCAGCAGCCTGCTTGGTGAGCTGCTGCCGGTGCTGGGCACTTATGCCTTTGCCTGCCACAGCTTTGTGCAGGGCAGCGGGCTGACTGTGTCCGGCTTTAGTGTGGTGGCCTCCGGCATTAACGCGGTGCGGGAGTCTACCCTGGACACCACCGAGTGCTTTGACGAAATGACCTTGATGGCGTTGTATTTTCAGAATTTGCGGGAGTTTTTGGACTATCAGCCCCAGGTGGTATCCGGTCCTCTGCCGGTGCCGCCGCTGGAGACGCTGGAATTTTGCCATGTGGACTTTACCTACCCGGGCACCGATCGACGGGTGCTCCACGATGTGAACTTTACCCTGCGGCAGGGCGAGACCCTGGCGGTGGTGGGCATTAACGGCGCCGGCAAATCCACGCTGGTCAAGTTGCTGCTGCGATTTTACGACCCTACGGTTGGCCAAATTCTCTATAACGGCAAGCCGCTGCCGGAATATGACCTGGAGCAGCTGCGGGCGGCCTTTGGCACCGTGTTCCAGGATTATAAAAACTTTGCCCTGTCCGTCAACGAGAATGTGATCGGCCACGCTTGTACCCCGGCGGAAAAAACTCTGGCAGAGCAGGCGCTGCGCCACAGCGGTGTGTGGGACAAAATTGCCTCACTGCCCCGGGGGGCGGACACGGTGCTGACCCGAGAGTTTGACGAGGCGGGCACCGGTCTGTCCGGCGGCGAAAATCAAAAGGTGTCCACCGCCCGGCTGTTTGCCCGGGACTTCCAGATCGCCGTGCTGGACGAGCCAAGCTCCGCCCTGGATCCGGTGGCGGAGTATAAAATGTATGAGAATTTGCTGCAAGTGACAGAGAACAAGACGGTGATCTTTATCTCGCACCGACTGTCCAGCGCGGTGCTCAGCGACCGCATTTTGGTGCTGGCCGACGGTCAGGTGCAGGAGAGCGGCTCCCATCGGCAGCTGATGGAGCAAAACGGACTGTATGCGGATATGTTCCGCCTGCAAGCCTCCGGTTACAAGCAGGAAGGGGGTGCCGCCGGTGTGCAAGCCTAAGAATGCAGAAGAGCACTCCATGTTCTCCAATTTATTCTACTTTTTGCGGCTGCTGTTTGCAGCCTCCCCGGCGCTGGTGATCGGCGAGCTGGCATGGGGCGTGCTGACGGTGCTGCCCGGCCAGCTGGTCAGCGTGCTGGGGGTTAAGTATGTGATCGACATTGTCACCTCCGGTGGGGACTTAAAGCGACTATACGCCGTGGTGGCCGTTGTGGTGGCGCTGCTTGCGCTGTGCCGGCTGGCGTCCTATTTGTATCGGGAGTTCTTTTGGAATGTGCAAAGGGAGAAAGCCTATTACCGGCTGAACCGGCGGCTGTATGCCAAGGCGGCGGAGCTGGACCTGGCGTCCTATGATGACCCGGAATTTTACAACCGCTTTATTCTGACCATTGAGTCCTCCGGCGACAACATCCAAAACCTGCTGGGCCTGGTGCGCCGGTACTTTGGCAACTTGATCTCGCTGATTGCCATTTCCTCTGTGCTGCTGACCATTGACCCGCTGTGTTTGGTGATTATTTTGGCGTCTATTTTGCTGTTTTTGCCTCTAAGCAAGGCCATTAGCAACTTGCAGGTGCAACGCCAGGTGGAGAACACCCGCTATCATCGGCGATCAGACTACTTCCAGCGGCTGTTTTACTTGCAGGATTACGCCAAAGAGGTGCGTATGAACGGCATTGTGCCTCTGCTTATGGAGCGCTACGACCAAGCGGCGGAGGATGTGATCGCCTGTCAAAAGAAATATTATGGCAAGATCACCCGCCGCTATCTGCTCCAGGAGACCGGAGTGCAGGTGCTGGGCTTTATGTTTGTACTGCCCATGTATTTGGGCTACCTGGTGCTGGTGCGCCACCAGATCAGCCCCGGGGATTTTGTGGCCAGCTTTAACGGCGCCTATGCCATCGCCATGAGCCTGAATTTCCTCACCGTGTGGGGCGTTGCTCAGTTTGACGAGCGGGCCAAGCTGATCGAGAAGTACCGAGCCTTTCTCCACGCCGAACCCACCATTCGGGACGGAGCGCAGGCGGCGCCCAAGAGTCAGTCCGGCGAGATCAAGCTGGAGCACCTGACCTTTACTTATCCCGGTGGGGCGGCGCCTGTTTTGCAGGATATTAACCTGACCATTCACCCGGGGGAGAAGATCGCCCTGGTAGGCTACAACGGCGCCGGTAAGACCACTTTGACCAATTTGCTGCTGCGGCTGTATGAGCCCTCCGGTGGGCGGATCCTGATTGGTGGGCAAGACATTCGGGACTGCACCCTGCAAAGCCATCGGGATCGGTTTGCGGCAGTGTTCCAGGACTTCCAGCTGTTTGCCTGTCGGGTAGGGGAGAATGTGGCGCTCAGCCCGCAGTTTGACCCGGAGCGGGTGCGCCGTGCGCTGGACCACAGCGGCTTTCAGCGACCTTTGCCCCGGGGCGTGGACACCCAGCTGCTGCGGGAGTTTGACGATGACGGACTGATGCTTTCCGGCGGCGAGAGCCAAAAGGTGGCGGTGGCGCGGGCATTCTACAAGGACTGCCCCTTTGTGATCCTGGATGAGCCCTCTGCCAACTTGGACCCGGTGGCAGAATACCAGCTGAACCGGGCTATGCTGGAGGCTGCCCGGGACAAGACGGTGATCTTTATTTCTCACCGGTTGTCCACCACGGTGCAGGCGGATAAAATTTATGTGATGGAGCAGGGTCGGATCATAGAGAGCGGCTCGCACAGTGAACTGATGGCGGCAGACGGCACCTATGCTTATATGTTCCGCCTGCAAGCGGAGAAGTATAAGAACGCCAAAAGTGAATAACGATAAAAAGCGAACGATTTTTATATCGTTCGCTTTTGTGTTGCTAAAAGATGTTGCCCACCGTTACCTTGCTGTTGTCGTAGATCTCTGCCAGTTCCGTTTGGCACTGGCGAATGGTAGGGCGCAGATCGTCGCTTTCGTCCCCAGCCAAGGGTTGCAGGGTGCCCAGGGTTACCCCCGCCTCTTGTAAAGCGCGGTGCTCCATGAGCACGCATAGGGTGGGATAGCGGGCGGTCCAAATGTTTTGCAGTTGGCGGGCCTTGCGTTCTGCCTCCGGGTAATTTTCTTCTGCGGCGGCTGCGTCCATGCTTTGCAGTAGGGTCTCCATATTCTCAAAGGTGGTCTTGACCGTGTGCTGTTCAAAGATACACAGCCCTGCCACCAGCAGCAAAAACAAAATGGCAAACCAAGTGCGCTTCACTTTTTTCTCTCCTTTTTTACGGCAAAGACGGTGCCGCTGTCATCTATGGTTACCACCAGCTGTTCACCGGGGCGTAGGCTCTCCTTTTGCAGCGCCTTGGCAATGGCTGCTGCGTCCTGCACTTGGTCACCGAAATATTCCGGCACAATGTGGCCGTCGGTGACTACGGGTATGGGAAAGCCGTTGTCCGGCGTCGGTACGCCCAACTGTTTGGGGGTTACCGGGCTTTCCTCAGTACGCAGCCGCACGGACAGGCTGCCGTTGGTCTCTACCACCGCTTCCTCCACGGTGGACAGATCAAATACATCCTTTTGGCGCAGGGCGTCTATCAAGTCATCTACGGTAAAGCGCAGGCGACGCATTTGCTTTTGATCCGGTTTGCCGTGGCGTATGAGAAAGATGGGTCGCCCTTGTAGCAGGTTTCGCAGCCGCAGGCTTTTCATGGACGCCACGGAGGCGAGAATTTCCAGACTTACCAGTAGCAGCATGGGCAAAAAGGCGTTGGCCAGGGGCATGGTGTTGTCTTGTAGGGGAATGGAGGCGATCTGGCTCACCAATATGGTAATGACCAGCTCGTGAGGGTTCAGCTCGCCGATCTGGCGCTTGCCCATGATCCGCATAGCCAGAATGACGGTAAAGTAGATCAGCAGTGCACGAATAAGAGTTACTGTCATTTCAATCACCGGTTGTATTTTGTGAATAAATCCCCCGGTTATGCCAAAATTAGTACGGGTGATAGAAATTGGAAAACCTTAGGCGTCAATATAACGATAATGTACAGAAATTTAAGGCGGACTTTGCGGACTGCTCGGATTTTTTGCTCAAGGAGGCGGAAACCGGCGGTCGCAAGTGTTTTTTCGCTGTGATGGACGGATTGGTGGATTCTTTGCAGCTGGGGCAGATGATTATGGGACCGGTGCTGGGCGCACAGGTGAAGGCCCGCACGCCGGACGAGCAGTTTCGTCAGCTGATGCGTACCTGCGTGCAGTCGGTAGAGCTGAAAGAGGCAGAGACCTTCGAGGATGCTTACTATTATTTGATGAGCGGCTTTTGCGTGTTTGTGTTGGACGGCTGTCCCCGGGCTATGGTCATGGGTATTCAGGGCTGGACCAAGCGCAGTACCGACGAGCCGGAGAGCGAAAGCAATGTGCGCGGAGCCAAAGAGTGCTTTGTGGAGTCTGTGAACGACAACAAGGCGCTGCTGCGTAAGCGCATGAAAACCCATCACTTAAAGCTGCGCCAAATCCAGCTGGGCACCGCCGCCCCAACCCCGGTGGTACTGGCCTTTTTGGATGACCGTGCCGCGGCGGAATTGGTGAATGCGGTGGAGCAGCGGCTAAAGGACGCGCATTTGAACACGGTGGCGGATTACGGCGAACTGGTGCCCTTTTTAGACACAAATATGCGTTCCTTTTTCTCTGCCGTAGGCACCACGGAGCGCCCGGATGTGTTGGCGTCCAAGCTTTATGAGGGCCGGGTGGCAGTACTGGTGGAGGGCACGCCCTTTGTGCTTTATGTGCCATATCTTTTCAGCGATAATTTTCAGTCTTTGGATGATTACGATTATCCGCCGTTTTTCGGCGGCTTTGTGCGGCTGCTGAAGTATTTCAGCTTTGGTATTTCCGTATTTTTGCCTGGGGTGTATGTGGCACTGGGCACTTTTCATCAAGAACTGATTCCCACCAACTTGCTGTTTACCATTGCGTCGGCAGAGTTTCGCACCCCGCTGTCCCTGATGAATGAGGCCATTATGACCCTGATCTTTTATGAAATCATGCGAGAGGCGGGGCTGCGGTTGCCCAAGGTCGTTGGCCACGCGGTGTCTATCATCGGCGCTATCGTCATCGGTGAGGCCACCGTGTCTGCCGGGCTGATCGGTGCGCCTATGTTGGTGATTATCGCCATTACCGCCATTGCCTCTTATGTGGCGTTTCCCCTGTATGACAGCGTGTCGGTGCTGCGGCTCTTGTTTATCCTGGCCGGGGGACTCACCGGACTTTACGGTCTGATGCTGGGCATGGCGGCGCTGTTTGTGAATATTTGCAGTCTCAGCCCCTACGGCGTGCCGTACGCCGCCCCCATCGCGCCGCTAAATGTGCGCTCCCTGGGCGATGTGTTTTATCGGGAAAGTTGGACCAAGCTGGCCCGCCGCCGGGTGCGGGTACAGGATCTGCGGGGTGCGCATATTGACCAGTGTGAATAACAGCAAAATTTCTCCGTTCAGTCTGTTTGCCATGCTGTATATCAGCCGCCTGGTGGTGAGCCTGACCCATGTGCAGTCTATTATGGCAGGTAAGCTGTCTACCCAAATGCTGATGAGCGTGGGGGTAGCGCTGGTGCTTTCCCTGCTGTTTGCGGTGCCTGTGCTTCTTTGTGTGCAGCGGGACTGCTCACCGTTGGGGCACAGAACGCTGGGCACTCTTTATGCCTGTAATTTTATCTTCTTGGCGGGGATCAATGTGAGCCGCTTTGCCTACTTCGCCTCTGCCCGGTTGAATCCGGAGGCCAAAAGTTGGGGATTTGCCTTGCTGATTCTTCTATTTGCGGTATATGGGGCGTTGGTTGGGCTGCAAGGACTGTCTCGTTTTTCCGGCTTCGCCTTTTGCCTGATTGTGCTTGTGGTAGCGGTAGTGCTGGGCTTTAATGTGCAGCACTTCCAATGGTTCAGCCTGTTTCCGCCAGGCAGCAACACCGTGGGTGAAGTGGTACAAAACGGCGTGGTGCTGTCTGCCAATACGGCAGAGATTACGATCTTTTTGGTGCTGGCGGATCGGGTGGTCATCGGCGGACGTCGTTTTGGTGCCTTTTATGGCGCTATGGGGTGTTCGTACCTGACTACGAGCCTGCTGTTTCTCTTTGCCATCGGCGTGATGGGGGACGCGGCCGGGTTACAGGCGTTTCCGGTTTATACCCTCTCTCAGCTGGCAGGCAGCGGCTCAATGGTGCGCATGGACGCGCTGTTCACCGGCTTTTGGATCTTTGCTATCTTTATTAAGGCGGCACTGTTGATTTATTGTGCGGTAGTGACCCTGCCGGGCAGTGGTGGGCACAAGGGCAAGTGCCTGGGCGCCGGTTTGGCGGCCTTTGCCGTCAGTTGTGCGCTGGGACGGTTGATGACTGTGGGTCAGCACTCGCCGTTGATCACAGTGGTGCCCTTCGTAGTGTTTTCCTCTCTCATTCCCCTGGTTTGGCTACTGGGGCACAGAAAGGCGCGTGGTACAAATGAGACGAACCATTAAGCTGCTTCTTTGCTTTTTGCTGGTGGCGGCTACGCTGTGCGGCTGCTCCGGGCGGCACACCTTGAGCAATTTGGCGGTGGTGGAGGGCATGAGCATTGACCGGGCGGCAAACGGGGTGTCCGTCTCGGTGCAGACCCTGAATATGACCAAGAGCGGCAACGGCTCGGAGGCCCTGTCCGGCAATATTACCATTAATACCGCAGAGAGCGGCACCGGTATTTCCCAGGCGCTGTTTAAGCTGTCTAAGGACTTGTCCCGCAATTTGTTTTTGGGACAAAACAAGATTACGGTGTTCAGCAGCAGCGTGGCACGGCACGGGGTGGGCGACAATATGGATTACTTTGTGCGCAGCGCCGCAAGTCGGCCGGATGTGCTGCTGTGTGTGGCAGACGGTAATGCCAAGGCGCTGCTGCAGAGTAAGGAAGACGACGCTTTGGTGCCCAGCGCAAATATGGTGCACCTGCTGCAGAATGGGCAGGATAGCGGTATGGGCGCGGTGGTGTCCGTTAATGACGCGTTGCGCCGCTTTGCCAGTCCTACCTCGGATATTTATTTGCCGCTGTTAAAGAGAGTGGGCACACATACGGCTTTTGTAGGGCTGGCGCTGTTTGATGGGGGCAAGATGACCGCCACGGCGAACATGACAGATACTTTTGGTATTCTTCTGATGAATGGCAAGATCAAAAGCGGGCTGCTAACCCTGCAAAATGATAAGTTGGGGCATATCGGGGTGGAACTGGTATCCTGCAAGGTGAGGACAAAGAGCGCCATAGAGAACGGCCGCTCGGTGTTCCGGGTAACGGTGCAGGCACAGCTGATGCTGGACGAAGTGCAAAAGGGCTATATCAGTACCATAGATAATCGCTCCATTGCCGTCATAGAGCGCCTGGCGGAGCAAAAGCTGGTGGACCTGTGCACCGGAGCTTACGCCTGCTTGCAGGCCGCCGGATGCGACGGCGTGCAGGTTGGGGCGCAGCTGGCAATGTCAGACCCGACGGGGTATGCAGCGGTTAAAGCGGACTGGAACCGCGCGTTCTCCGCCTCTGTGATCCAGGCTGTCTGCCACTGCCGGATTACGAAAATTAACGATAATTCCATCAGAGAATAGGCGCCGTCAGTACCGCAGAGTGGAGCAGGCTTACCAGATCACTGCTGCCTTGGGTGTGAAATGCGGCGAACATGGGCACCCCGAATGTGAGCAAAAACAGCAGAGCAAACAGGATCAATACTTTTTTCAAAGTGGATCTCTCCTTTCAGATAACTTGACATTTGTCTATTATAATTGTATAATGATTGTTCTAAATGTATGTTTGAAAGGAGCGATTTTGTGGCTTCCAATTATATTTCGCCCATCTCCATGGACGCACTGTCCAACTTGTGCCAGGAGCTGGGAAAGAATAACTATATCAATGCCCACGATTTTGAACGCTATCAGGTAAAGCGGGGTCTGCGCAACAGCGACGGCACCGGCGTGATGGCCGGATTGACCCGTATTTGCTCGGTAGAGGGCTATTATATTTTGGACGGCGAGCGGATTCCTACGGACGGTAAGTTGTCTTACCGTGGTTATGACATTCGTGATTTGGTGGACAACTGCATTGCCGAGGACCGCTTTGGCTATGAGGAAGTGGTGTGGCTGCTGCTATTTGGCAATCTACCCACTGCCAATCAGCTATATTCTCTCCGCGAGGTGCTGTCTGAGTGCCGGGCACTGCCGGACGAGTTTGTGGAAGATGTGATTATGAAGCACGCCTCCAAGGATATTATGAACAAGATGGCGCGCTGCATTTTGTCCCTTTACTCTTTTGATGAGAACCCGGACGATACCTCCATTCCCAACGTGCTGCGTCAGTCCTTGCAGCTGATCGCTCAGACCCCGACCATTATGAACAGCGCCTATCAGATCAAGCGCCGTACATTCTACAACAAGACCATGTTCCTGCACCCGATCAACAAGGAGCAGACCATGGCGGAGTATATCTTAAATCAGCTGCGGGTGGACAAGACTTTTACCCGCGAAGAGGCCAAACTGCTGGATATTTGCTTAATGCTCCATGCGGACCACGGCGGCGGTAACAACTCTACCTTCTCTACCCGTGTGCTTACCTCCAGCGGTACGGATACGTATTCGGCCATTACGGCCGGCTTCGGCTCCCTGAAAGGTCCTCGCCACGGCGGCGCCAACATTCGAGTGACGCACATGATGGAGGACATTATTGCCCATGTGGCAGACCCCACCAAGCCGGAGCAGGTGAAAGATTACCTGGTTAAAATCCTGAATAAAGAAGCCGGTGACGGCTCCGGTTTGATCTACGGTATGGGTCACGCAGTCTATACCAAATCAGATCCTCGCGCGGTGATCTTAAAATCCAATGCCCGCAAGCTGGCTTATGAGGCCGGATTTGAAAAAGAGTTTAAAACCTTGGAGAATGTGGAGAAGCTGACCCCGGAGGTGTTTGCCGAGGTAAAGGGCGACGACAAGGTGATGTGCGCCAATGTAGATCTGTACTCCGGCTTGGTTTACAAGGTGCTGAAGATCCCGGAGGATCTGTTTACCCCGCTGTTTGCCACCGCCCGTATTGCCGGTTGGTGCGCCCATCGGCTGGAGGAACTGATTTCCGGCGGCCGAATTATGCGTCCGGCATACAAGAGCGTGTCCCACGCCAGAACGTACATTGCCCCGGCGGACCGAGAGGTTCAGGGCTGATTTTGAACGAAAGAGGAGCGAAAAAGTGCGTACCAGACCCCAACTGATCCCTTGGATCCTGACTTTTGCGATCACCGGGGCGGCGGTGGTATTGCGCTTTGTTCAGCTCCTCCTTTTTACGGACAGCAGTACCGGGCGGGTCACGGCTGCCGGTGCGCCGTTGACTTATGGGCTGTATGCTTTGCTGCTGTGTGCCGGTGTGTGTTGCACTGTGTGTGCCCTGCACCAAAGCCATACGGCAGTGGCGGTTGCTGCAAACGGCGGCAGCCGCAGGCTGACCGTTGTGTCATATCTGGTGTCTGTGGCGTTCTTTTTTGATTTTATTTACCGCTGCTTTTTGTGCTACGACTTGGCGGACGGTACGGTTTATTTACAGTGGAATGACCTGGTCAGCGAAGGGCTGACGGCACTGTTTGCTTTACTCAGCTGCTCCTACTATTTTGTTGTAGGGCGCAGCTATGGGGGCGGACGGTATGATTTTCGCGCTTTCCGCTTCTTTCACTTTGTGCCGGCGCTGTGGGGGATTTGCCGTTTGCTAACCATTTTAGCTAAGATGGTCAGTGTGCTGGTAGATACCCAGACGGTGTGCGAGGTGCTGTTTTTGGTGGCGCTGCTGCTGTTCCTCTTTTCCTTTGCAACGGCGGTGGTTACCTCCCGCCATGCAGGGCGTGCGGTGGTGTTCTTTGGCCTGCTGGTGTTTGTGTGCGGCTGTGTGCTGGCATTGCCCGGACTGTCCGTACTGTTTACCGGGCACCGGGGTCTGTTGAACGGCAGCGTGTATTTCGGCCCGGCGGATTTATTGCTTGGTGTATTCGCCTTGGCTTTTGTGCAGGATCTGCGCCGTCGCAGCGCAGCGGATTAGGAGCGTGCCTTTGTTTTTTGCAACCTTAAAGACTGTGGCCGATCAGGTACTGATGCTGTACCTGATCTCTCTGATCGGCTTTGTGACGGATAAATTGGGCGTGTTTCGCCAGGCGGACGCCAAGCGAGTGATCGACCTGCTGTTTAATATCGTGCTGCCCATTGCTATCATTTATACATTTATGACCATGGCGTACACCCCGGACCATGTGCGGGGTATTCTTTTGGCGTTTGTGTGCGCCTTTGCCACCCACCTGGTGGGCGGCGTGCTGGGACAGCTGTGCTTTCGCCACCGTAGTCCCATGGAGCGGGGCGTGTACCGCTACGGTATGCTGTTCTCCAACGCCAGCTTTTTGGCGCTGCCTTTGGCTCTGGCGGTGATTGGCTCGGAGGGCGTGTTCTACTGCTCCGTTTATGTGGCTGTTTTTAATGTGGTGGCCTTTACCTACGGCATTTATGAGATCAGCGGCCATACCGCCAAGATCGACCTGCGCCGGTTGGTGCTGAATCCCGGCTCCATGGCGGTGCTCATCGGGCTGCCGCTGTTCTTTTTGCAGCCCAGGCTGCCCCAGGTGATCCTGCGGCCCATGGAGATGGTGGGCAACTGTAATTCGCCCTTGGCCATGATGATTTTCGGCACCTTTCTTGCCAATGCGGACTGGAAGCGTATGTTTGCCAAAAAAGAGTTGTACTTTTGCTCCCTGATGCGTTTGGCAGTGATCCCCCTGTGTATGGTGGGGCTGTTTTACCTGTGCGGTGTGCGGGGTGATTTGCTGATCGCTATGGTCATCTCCGCCTCTGCCCCCACGGCTACCAATACGGCTATGTATGCGGCCAAGTACGACAATGACGCCGCCTTGGGCAGCGAGTTGGCCGCCCAGTCCTCGCTGTTTTCCATTGTTACCATGCCGGTGGTGGTGGCGCTGGCAGCGGTGATTTAACCCCTAAAAAGGTGAAATTTGTCTAAATAAGTACAAATTGTAAATTTTATTTGAAGTGATAATACAGATAGTTGTAAAGTTGCGAATCAAGGCGTATAATAGGAAGCATTAACGGAAAGGATGGATGTTTATATGAAGCTGGTTATGGCTGTAATTTCCAATAAAGATGTTTCCAAAGTTTTGGATGCGATTACGAAGGAGGGCTTTGCCTCCACCCGTATCTCCACCACCGGTCAGTTCTTGGCCGATGGGCACACCACGCTGTTTATCGGCACGGAGGATCACAAGGTGGAGCAGCTGTTCGATGTGCTGAAGAAGCATGTGACCAAGCGGGTGGTGCGCCAAGCGGGCGTGGCCAGCACGCTGGAAGGCTCGTTGCTGCGCCAGCCGGTGGACGTGGAGGAATACGGCGCTGTGGCGTTTGTGATCAATGTGGACGAGTTCCGCAAATTGTAAAGGCAAGTATGGAATTTAAGCACTTTCTCGGGAATGAAAAAATCAAGGCGCAGCTGTCTGCATTGGTAGACGGCGGCCGCCTGCCCCACGCCGTGGTGCTGGAGGGGGAGAGCGGTCTGGGTAAGCGCACGCTGGCCGGTGAACTGGCTGCGGCATTGGTGTGTCGAGGCGAGCACCGCCCTTGCGACAGCTGCCCCCAGTGTCACAAGGCCCGTGCCGGGGTGCACCCGGATATTTTGGTCTATGCCCCGGAGGGGGGCGCCCGTTCGTTTCACAAAAAGACGGTGGATCAAATTGTGGGCGATGTGTATATGACCCCCAACGAGGCGGATTATAAGATCTACATATTGGTTAACGCCCATTTGATGAGCGTGCAGGCCCAGAATGCCATTTTGAAAGTGCTGGAGGAACCGCCGGCTTATGTGCGGTTCATTTTAACGGTGGAGAATAAGAGCGCTCTGCTGCCCACGGTGCTGTCCCGCAGTGTGGTGTTTCGGTTGGAGGGTGTGCCGGTAGAGATCGGTGCGGATTATATTTTGCAGCGGCAGCCGGAGGCGGACCCGGATCGGGTGCGCCAGGCGTTGCAGCTGTGGAACGGCAACATCGGAAAGGCCATGGAGAGCCTGGAGGACGGCGAGGCCGCCAAGTACAGCGCCTTGTCCGCAGAACTGTGCCGCGCGCTGGTGGCGGAGAATGAGTATGCGCTCATTTGCGCCTGTGCACCCCTGCAAAAGGACAGGCAGGCGGTACTGAATATCTGCGGGGTGCTGCGGGATCTGTTTCGGGACGCATTGGTGCTGGACAGCGGCGCCGATCTGCTTTCCGGCAGCGATGAAATCCCCCGGCTGCTTGGATCCAAATGTACAAGAAAACAACTGCTGCAACTGGTATCTGTGGCAGAGGACACTTATCAGCGGACGCTGCAAAATGCCAATAACGCCCTGCTGATCACAAAATTTTGCGCCGATTTGCGCCAGGCGATCGGCCGTTAGGAGGATAGATTATGACAAAAGTGGTGGGCGTTCGGTTTAAGGACACCGGCAAAACATATTATTTTGACCCCAAGGGGTTGGAGATTAAGAAAGGCGACCTGGTGGTGGTAGAGACCGCCCGAGGTATGGAATGCGGCGTCGCCCAGTATGCGCCCAAAGAGGTGGCGGAGAATGAGGTCACTGCACCCCTCAAGCCGGTACTGCGTATTGCCACCGCCAGAGACAAGCAAATTCTGGAAGAAAATAAAGAAAAAGAGAAGCGCGCCTACGAGGTGTGCCTGCAAAAGATCGAGAAACACAAGCTGGATATGAACCTGACCGAGGTGGAATACGCCTTTGACGGGTCCAAGATTCTGTTTTATTTTACCGCGGACGGCCGTGTGGACTTTAGAGAGCTGGTCAAGGATCTGGCCTCCACTTTCCATACCCGTATTGAGTTGCGCCAGATCGGCGTGCGAGACGAGGCCAAGATGCTGGGCGGTCTGGGCGTGTGCGGGCGGCCGTTTTGCTGCTCCACCTTCCTGAATGACTTCCACTCCGTGTCTATCAAAATGGCCAAGGAGCAGGGACTGAGCCTGTCCCCTTCTAAGATCAGCGGCACTTGCGGGCGGCTGATGTGCTGCCTGAAATATGAGCAGAACTCTTATGAATACCTGGCAAAGATTACTCCCCGCCGAGGCACCGTGGTGGACTGCAGAGAGGGTCGAGGCACGGTGGTAGACGCTGCGCTGCTTACCGGCAAGCTGAAAGTGCAGCTGGATAATGCGCCGGAGGGTGCACCGGTGATCGTCAATCGGGAAGAAGTGCGCGTAGTGCGTGCGCCCCGTCGCGGCGGCAAAAATGAGAAAAAAGCGGACAAGCCCGCCCAGGCGGAGAAGTAAGGCAAGACTAATTTTTTCGAATTCACTTGCATTTTTAAATCAATGCTGTTATATTTAGGTTGAGAAACATACAGGAGGTGTTTATCATGGCATATCAGATTTCTGATGATTGTATTTCCTGCGGTGCTTGCGCAGCAGAGTGTCCGGTTTCCGCCATCTCCGAGGGTGACGGCAAATTTGTAATTGACGCTGACGTTTGCATTGAGTGCGGTGCGTGCGAGGCAACCTGCCCCGTGGGTGCGCCTGCCCAGGCATAAGCGGATTTTGTAGATTTTTCTGCTTTTGTACAAACAAAAAGGAACACGCCGAGAGCTTTGGCTTTGGGCGTGTCTTTTTTTGTCCGCTTGCCAAAGCGGGGCGGTAGGTATATAATAAGCGCAAAGACCCGGGCACGGCCCGGTAGTGGGAGAGCCTATGAACGAGACGGTTATGCCTTTGGCAGAGCATATACAAATCGTGGTCAGTGACCGCCACACCTTTGGTACGGACGCCGTGGTGCTGGCGGATTTTGCCCGTATTCGCCGCCGGGATCGGGCGCTGGATTTGGGTACAGGTTGCGGAATTATTCCGCTGCTTTGGCTGCGAGATGCCCGGCAAAGTCCGGTGGCATGCCTGGATATTCAGGACCGGGCGGTACGGCAAGTGCAGCAATCCATTGCGCTGAATCATTTGGAAGAGCGGCTAACCGTGCAGCAGGCAGATCTGCGAGATCATCGGCAGCTGTACCCGGCGGGCAGCTTTACTCTGGTGAGTATGAACCCGCCGTACAAGCCGGTGGACACGGGCGTTTTGTCTCCGGAGCCGTGGGATCAAATTGCCCGGCACGAGGTGTGCTGCACCTTGGAGGACGCCTGCGCGGCAGCGGGCTATCTGTTGCAGTTCGGCGGGCGGTTTTGCATTTGCCATCGGCCGGAACGGCTGGCGGATATTGTAACGGCTATGCGTGCCCATGATTTGGAGCCTAAGCGGCTGCGGCTGGTGCAGCACCGGGAGGGAGAGGCACCCTTTTTGCTGCTGATGGAGGGGCGCAAGGGCGCCAAGCCGTACTTAACGGCAGAGCCTACGCTGATTTTGGAAAGTCCGGCGGGCCGGGCGGAAATGGGAAGAATATACGGCGCATATTTTGAAGGAGGCGCAAAGTGAGCGGTACTTTATATGTGGTGGGCACGCCCATCGGGAATTTAAGCGACTGGTCGCCCCGGGCGGTTGACACCCTGGGGACTGTGGATTTTATTGCAGCAGAGGACACCCGGGTGACCTTAAAGCTGCTGAATCATTTTGGTATCAAAAAAGAGATGGTCAGCTATTATGAGCACAACCGTCGGGAGCGGGGCGAAATCATCACTGCCCGCATTGCGGCGGGGGAGGACTGCGCCATTGTAACGGACGCGGGTATGCCTGCCATTTCGGACCCGGGGCAGGATCTGGTGCACCTGTGCCACTTGCAGGGGATCCCGGTGGTGTCCGTGCCCGGACCGGTGGCTTTTGCCACAGCGCTGGCGGTGTCCGGTATGGAGAGCGGGCGCTTTACCTTTGAGGGCTTTTTGTCCGTCAATAAAAAATCCCGCCGGGACCACCTGGAGGAGCTTAAGGACGAGAAGCGCACGATGATTTTTTATGAGGCGCCCCATAAGTTTATCAACACCATTGGGGATCTGCACCGGGTGCTGGGTGACCGGGAGATCGCCATTGTGCGGGAACTGACCAAGGTGCATGAGCAGGTGGTGCGTACCACCTTGGCACAGGCGGAGAAAGACTATACGGAAAATAAGATCAAAGGGGAGATCGTGCTGATCGTGGCCGGCAAAAAGGCCGAGCCAACGGACGCCATCACCTTTGACCAGGCGGTGGAACAGGCCCGTGCGCTGGTGGAGAAAGGCGCTTCCGTCAACGCTGCCGCCAAGGAGATTGCCGCGGTAACCCCGTACAAAAAAGGCGATCTCTATAAGGCACTGCTGTGAGTGGGTGTAATGCCTGCCCCCGCCGGTGCGGTGTTGACCGTACCACGGCCGTGGGTGCCTGTGGTGTGGGCGCTGCCTTTCGGGTGGCGCGTATGGCGCTGCACGCCTGGGAGGAGCCGTGTATCAGCGGCAAATCCGGCAGCGGCGCAATCTTCTTTTCCGGCTGTCCGCTGAAGTGCGTGTTTTGCCAGAATATGGAGATCAGCCGGGGCTGCAAGGGCGTGGACCTAACCGAGGACCAGCTGATCGCCGGTATGCAGCGGCTGATTGACGCCGGAGCGCAGAATATCAATTTGGTCAGCCCCACCCAGTACGCACCGGCCTTGGCGCGGCTGCTGCGCCGATGGAAGCCCCCGGTGCCGGTGGTGTACAACACCGGCGGTTATGAGCGATTAGAGACCCTGCGGCAGCTGGAGGGACTGATAGATATTTATTTGCCGGATTTTAAGTACACCCGCCCGGCCAAGGCGGCGGCTTACAGCGCTGCGCCGGACTATGTGGAGCGGGTTGGCCCGGCGCTGCTGGAAATGCGCCGCCAGGTGCAGGACCGGTGGGACGGGGATAAAATGCTGTCCGGTATGATCGTGCGCCATTTGATTTTGCCGGGCAATACCAATTCGGCCATTGAGGCGCTGAACTGGCTGCACAGCCATTTGCCGGGTACCTATGTGTCCCTGATGGCCCAGTACACCCCTATGCCGGGGCTGGAGCGCTACCCGGAGCTGACGCGCGCCATCACCCGCCGGGAGTACGACAAGGTGGTGGATCATGCCCTGGCGCTGGGTATGGATCATGTGTTTTTGCAGCAGCGCAGCGCGGTAGGTAAAGATTTTATTCCGGCATTTGATTTTACCGGCATTGTGTGATAGAATACAGTTAGGCGCTGTGCGCCGAAAAGTGTAAAAACGAGGGAATGTACAAGTGAAGAAATTTTTCCAGGAGTTTAAGGCATTCATTTCCCGCGGCAATGTGATGGACCTGGCCGTCGGCGTGATCATCGGTTCCGCTTTTACCGGCGTGGTTACCGCTTTGACGGACTCGATCATCAAACCGCTGCTCAACTGTATCGGCGGCGCGGAGATCCAGGGCAAGATTCATCTGCTGGGAGATAATTATTTGGACTACGGCGCGTTTTTGTCTGCTGTGGTGAATTTCCTGATTATGGCGCTGATCATCTTTTGTATGGTCAAGGGGCTGAATAAGCTGTCAGACGCAGTGAAGCACGCCACCCATGAGAAAGAGGCACAGGCGGCGCCTACCACCAAGGTCTGCCCCTACTGTAAGAGCGAGATCGACATTGCTGCCACCCGCTGTCCCCACTGCACCTCGGTGCTGGAGGACGAAAAGGCAGAGTAGCGACAGCGAAAACTGAATATGTAGCGATAATAATTTTACATAGAATCAGCAGGTATTGCCTGCGTTAAGGGGGATTTTTCTATGAAAACGAAAGCGTATACTTATCCCAGCGCCAGCGCGCTGGCCACCATCCATGCCTGGCAGTGGTATCCGGATGACGGCAATGTGAAGGCCGTGCTGCTGCTCCACCACGGTATGGCCGAGCACTGCGGCCGCTACGGCGACTTTTTGCAGGCCTTTGCGGATATGGGTTATGCGGTCTTTATGCACGATATGCTGGGCCACGGTCAGTCCTGCGAAACGCCGGAGGACAGGGGGTTCTTTGGCGATAAGGACGGGTACAATGCTCTGCTGCAAGATGTGCGGCGGCTGTATGACATTGCCCGGGGCGAGTATCCGGACAAGAAGCTGGTTATTGCCGGCCATTCTATGGGCAGCTTTATTATGCGGTGCTTTACCGCCCGCTACCCGGATCTGGACTATGCGGCGGCCATTTATGTGGGCACCGGCGGGCCGAATCCGCTGGCAAATATCAGCGTGGCGGTGACCAATGTACTGGGCGCCGTTAAGGGTAAGCGCTACCGCTCCAAGTGGCTGGAGAATACCGGCTTTAAGGGCTATAACGATCATTTTGAGGGTCGCACTTCTGTGGATTGGCTCAGTCGAGATACCGCGTCGGTGGATGATTATGTTGCAGACGACGCCTGCGGTTTTACCTTTACTGTGGCCGCCTACGGCGATCTGGGACGGCTGATGTTGGAGTGCGGCAGTAAGGACTGGTACGCCCGTGTACCAAAGGATCTGCCGATTCTCTTTGTGTCCGGCCAGGAGGATCCGGTGAGCAATTACGGCGCCGGTATTCGGGCGGTCAGCGACCGGCTGAAGGCCACCGGCCACACCCGGGTGCAGGTGCTTTTGTATCCCGGTGCCCGGCACGAGATCCTGCGAGAGACCAACAGCCCGGAGGTGTACCGGGATATAGACGCCTTTATTACCAAAGCGGTTTTGCAGGCGAAATAAACATTGAAAAAACAGCCGAGGACTTGTATTTTGCAGGTCCTCGGCTTTCTCTTGCCTTTTTTGCCACGATCGGGTATAATCAAACTGGAATAGAGGCTTTTGTTTTATCAGGAGGTATGGGTATGAAAAGAATGCGTTTGCTATCTCTTTTGCTGGCGCTGGTGCTGGTGTGCACCGCTATGCCGGTTACGGCTGCGGCTGCCGATAGACTGGCAAATGCTACCGTCTGTACGACCCATACCGTCCATACCGAGGGGCAGAGCGCAGAGGACTGTACCGGCCTGGCTCCGTACCTGGCTCCGGACGGTACCGCTTGGGCGGCGGTGGGGGACGATACCACGAAGGTCAAGACCTGGCACTGCTTCCAGCAGGATATAGATGCGGCGCTGACGGACGCGCTGCACCGTATGCTCCGGCGAGAGACTGCTTTTATCCTGTATATTGCGGTGGAAAAAAGCGATTACGACCCCACCACCGGCAATCTTCGGACGGCGCTGTATGAGCGGCTGCGAAGCAACGCCCTGGCGGAGAAAGCGGGCACCATAGAAGGCGGCGATTTTTTGGACGCCCAGATTCAGGGCTTTCAGGAACAGGATTTGGACACCCGGTGGCTGAATGTGGAGGGCTACAATGATAATACCGGCGCGGTGGCCTTTTATGAGGTGCACTGCACCTTCAAATATTGCGACACGGTGCAGCAAATGGAGATCCTGCGCCAAGCGGCGAAAAAGTGGAACCAACTGTTTGTTACCGATAATCCCACCATCGCGGCGGAGAAGGATACAAACCGCCGCCAGTACCTGATCGTCAAGACCATTTATGACTTTTTGGCGGAGAACACGGTGTACAACACCGCTGCCTATGAGAATTTTATGAATCATCAAGTGACCGACTGGTACGCCCACACCGCCTACGCAGCGTTCTTCGGCCTTACAGGGCAGGGGGCTGCGGATTTGGACAGCACCGGCTACGATTGGTCCGTGCGGCAAAAAAACAGCCTGACGGTGATCGGCACCACCGGCCAGGGCAAGGCCGTGTGCGAGGGCTACGCGGCGCTGTTTTACTATCTGTGCCGTTTGAACGGCATTGCCTGCAACACGGTGATGGGCAGCAAAATGGTGCGCAATGAGATCACCGGGGAACCACAAAAGGATATGCACGCCTGGAACTTTGTGTATTTGGATGACGGCACCGGCAGCGGCTACCAATGGTATCAGGTGGACGCCACCTTTGCCGCCTCCAACAACCTGCGGTTCCCGGGTTTTATCAATTATTACTATTTTCTTTGTGGGTCGAAAAATGCATACTTCACTTTGGAAAACGACCATCAGCAGTTGGACGATACTAAATCGTACCCGCTGCTGTCTGCGACGGACTACCGCTTTGTCTCTACCGGCGAGGATCTGTCCGATTTTGACGGACAGGGCTATATGGTGCTGATGCGTCGCGGTGCCGAAGGCCAAATACGGGATTCTATTCTGATTCAACGGGCGGCGGACGGCAGCTTTGCCTATTTTAAGGCGCAGACGGACGGCAACGGTACGGTACTGACGGACGAGAACGGGCAAGCCAAGGTGAACCCTCTGCCGGACGGCACCGGGCTGGATTATGTCGGCGAGGAAGGCGAATTCTCACTGCTGATTCCGGGCTATGTGTTTGGTCGGGAGTACACCACCGTGTATGAAACCGGCGACGATCGTTACGCGCCGGGACAGCACACCATTATTGCCACGGATGGTACTGCACAGCTTTCTTGCTCCTTTTACCTCAACAAGATTGATGTAACCAAGGAAAAGAACCAAATCGAACTGCACAATCTGGATAAAAACGGTGCCATTACTTATAATGTTTGCCCCATTCAGGTGGATGTGCATGTGGTGGATGGCTACGGCCATACAGCGGTGCGGGATAAGGACTACACCGTATTGTTCCTCGATGAGAACGGCACAAAGGTGAATACCCTGTCCGAGCCCGGCAAGTACACCATTGTGTTGGATTTTTCTATCAGCGACCGTTATACCGGCAAGCTGAAGGGGAACAGTACCAACCGGCTGCGGTTTGAAATTGCCAAGCTGCCCATGAATCGGGCAGGCTTTGGCGATGTGCAGGCGCCGTACTCCGGCAAGAGCATTGCAGATGTGATGTCTGCCATGACCTTTGTCGGCACCACCACAGACGGCAAGCCTTATAAAAAGGTGTTCAAAGAGGGCGAGGACTACGCCCTCACATACAGCGGCTCCACGGTGCATGCCGGCAACGGCACCTATACCGTGACGGCACTGGAAGGATCCAAGTACCTGACCGGCAGCGCGACCTATACTTATACCATCGCCCCGGCGTTTATTGCCGGGTACGGCGGGTCGGATGTTTGCGCGCCGGTGACCTATAACGGCAGTGCCCAGCGCCCCGGCACCGCTTGGTTTGACAGTCAAAGCGGCTTAAAGTCCGGTCGGGACTATACGGTGGTCCGTTACAGTGCCAATACCAATGCAGGTATCGCCAATGTGACGGTGCAGGGCAAAGGCAATTATACCGGTACGGCTGTGCTGCACTTTAAGATCAATCAAAAATCCCTGAACGACAAGGATGTGTCTGTTCGGTGTACCCCTACCGCCAAGGGCGCCACGATCAAGGCAACCTATAAGGGCAAGACCTTGCGGCAGAACAAGGATTACACCGTGTCCATTGCCACCAAAGGTACCACCCGCACGGTAACGGTGCAGGGCAAGGTCAACTTTAAGAGCAGGCGGCAATTTAAGATCCATGTGCATGCCTATAAGTGCACTGCCAAAAAGGCGGCCACCTACTTTGCCACCGGATATAAGAAATATAAGTGCACCGCTTGCGGCGCTAAAAAGGCGGAAAAGCTGGCACAGCGGAAACCGGCGATCGCATCGCTGAAAAGCAGCAAAAAAGGCCGGCTGACCGTAAAGTGGAAGAAGGGCAGTGGCATTAGCGGTTACCAGATCAGCTATTCCACTTCGTCCAAATTTACCAAATCCACCACCAAGTCGGTAACGATAACCAAGGCGGGCTCCACCGCCAAGACCCTGACGAAACTCAAAAGCAAGAAAAAGTATTATGTGCGCATTCGGGTGTATAAAAAGCAAAAGGGCGGCAAGTTGTACGGCGCCTGGTCCCCGGTAAAAAGTACCAAAGTGCGGTAATTGACTTTGTTTTCTCTTTGTGTTATAGTAAGGCCGAATAAACAACCCAAACGAGGTGTGATATGAAACAAAAATGTAAATCTCTATTTTGCGCTCTGTTGTGCCTGGTGCTGATGTGCGCTACCGTGTTCCCGGCATGGGCAGCCACTACGGCGCCGGCGTTTGGCACCGATGTGTCTCAGCATAACGGAAAAGGTGTGGATTACACCGCATGGAAGAAGGCGGGCAAGACCTTTACCATGATCCGTATGAGCTACGGCAACGACCACCTGGATCCGCAGTTTTGGGATAATGTGAACGCGGCGGAGGCAGCGGGCGTGCCCTTTGGCGTGTACCATTACAGCTATGCGTACAATACCAAGGAGGCCACGATTGAGGCCAATTATGTTAAGAGCGTGTTGGCTCAGATGAAGGGCAAGTACAAGTATTTTGTGCTGCCGGTGGCTTATGACCTGGAGGATCAGAAGATCCTGAACAACAGCAACAAAAAGACCATTATTCAGCACGCCATTACTTTTTGCGACGCCATTCGCGCAGCGGGCTACACTCCGATGGTCTACGCCAACCTGAATTGGTTTGCCAATTATTTGGATGTGCAGACGCTGCATAGCAAGGGCTATAAGCTGTGGTACGCCAACTGGCAGCCAAAAACCACTGATTTTTCCGCCCCGGTGCAGATTGGCAAAACCGGCGTGTATGCGGATATTTGGCAGTATGCCGAGGGCAATATGGGCGCCGGCGTGCCGGATTATAATGTGTTGTGGGATTTTAAAGCGCTGGCTCATGTTTACTCCGGTAAGGTGATTGCGCAGCCCACTTGCACCGCCTATGGCAAGACAAAATATACCTGTACCCAGTGCGGCGATAGCTACACCGTGGCGAATATTAAGCCTAAAGGCCATTCCTACAAATCGCAGCTGACCAAAGCCACCACCGCTAAGGACGGTCAGAGCTACAAAAAATGTAGCGTTTGCGGCGCAGTCACCGGCAAGACAGTGATCGCCAAAGCATCTAATATCAAGCTGAGCAAAACTGCTTATACCTATAACGGCAAGGTGCAGCGCCCCGGCGTGACCGTGAAAAACAGCAAGGGCAAGACCCTGAAAAGCGGCACGGATTATACCGTCAGCTATCCCAAGGGTATGAAGAATGTGGGCAAATACACCGTAAAAGTGACCCTCAAGGGCAATTACAGCGGCGGTAAGTCCATGACCTATAACATTAACCCCAAAGGTACCGGCGTATCTAAAGTCACCGCTGCCAAGAAAGGCTTTAAGGTCACTTGGAAAAAGCAGGCGACGCAAACCACCGGCTACCAGGTGCAGTATAGTACCAGCAGCAAGTTTAAGAAAGCCA
>OLOV01000653.1_pt1 | contig 30295 bp, 22 predicted proteins | sample 1672931 | NCBI WGS metagenome assembly OLOV01 (sample SAMEA3136738, study PRJEB25190) | human gut metagenome | biome: human gut; feature: human-associated habitat; material: faeces | place: Austria | collected 2013 | reverse complement strand
CATGGACCGGCTGCTCTGCGGCGACGTGGGCTTCGGCAAAACGGAGGTGGCGCTCCGCGCGGTGATGAAATGCGTGATGGACGGCAAGCAGGCCGCCATCCTGGTGCCCACCACCGTCCTGGCCCAGCAGCATTATCAGACGGCCAGCTCCCGCTTCCGGGGCTTCCCCGTGAACATCGATGTGCTCAGCCGGTTCCGCACCACCAAGCAGCAGAACAAAACCTTGCAGGACATCCGCAGCGGAAATGTAGACCTGGTCATCGGCACCCACAAGCTGCTGCAAAAGAGCGTCCAGTTCAAGGATCTTGGATTGCTGATCGTGGACGAGGAGCAGCGCTTCGGCGTGAGCCATAAGGAGCGGCTGAAGGAGATCTCCAAGGGCGTGGACGTGTTGACCCTGTCCGCCACCCCCATCCCCCGCACACTGAACATGGCGCTGTCCGGCATCCGGGATATGTCCACCATTGAGGAACCTCCCTCCGACCGCTACCCGGTGCAGACCTTTGTAACGGAATACAACACCGCCATCATTGACGACGCCATCCGCCGGGAGGTAGAGCGGGGCGGGCAGGTATACTACCTGCACAACCGCACGGAGACCATCGACCAATGCGCGGGGGCGCTGCGGCGGAGGATCCCTGGGCTGAATGTGGCCGTGGCCCACGGGCAGATGACAGAGGATGCTCTGGGGGATGTGATGCAGGCCATGGCCGAGGGGGAGATCCAGGTGCTGGTGTGCACCACCATCATTGAAACCGGCCTGGACATTCCCAACGCCAATACTCTTATCATTGAAAACGCCGACCGATTCGGCCTGTCCCAACTGCATCAGCTGAGAGGCCGGGTGGGACGCTCCACCCGGCATGCCTATGCCTACTTCACCTTCCGCCCGGATAAGAGCCTGACGGAGGTGGCCGAAAAGCGGCTGGCTGCCATCCGGGATTTTGCGGAATTCGGCTCCGGCTTCAAAATCGCCATGCGGGACCTGGAGATCCGCGGCGCAGGCAATCTTCTGGGCGCGGAGCAATCCGGCCACATGATGAGCGTGGGCTATGATATGTACCTGAAGCTCCTGGACGAGGCGGTGCTGGAGGAGCGGGGTGAAGCACCCAAGGCGCCGGAGTGCACCGCAGACCTGACCGTCACCGCCAATGTGGATAAAGACTACGTCCAGCGCGGCGAGGAGCGAATGGATCTGTACCGCCGTATGGCTGCCATCCGCAGCCAAGAGGACGCGGACGACCTGCTGGATGAGATCGTGGACCGCTACGGTGAGCCACCCAAGGGCGTCCTGAACCTGATCGACATTGCCCTCCTGCGCGCCCAGGCGCGGACGGTGGGCATCAAGGACATTCGCCAGAAGGGCGGAAATGTACTGTTTGGCCTGACCAATCTGAACTTCGAAGCGGTCAATGCCCTGTGCGCCGACCCGGATTACAAGGCGCGAGTGGTGTTCCTGGCGAATGCCAAGGAGCCGACGCTCCAACTGAAGCTCTCCGCCGGGGTGGACAGCCTGAAACAGAGCAAGATCTTCGTGCAGCGCTACCGCAATCTGTGCGGATGAGGATCGGTTTTCTCTTCCAAATTCCGCAAAAAGCGGTTGTATTTCCCTCTCTTCCGTGCTATAATACAATGCAACAGAATATTGGAGTGCCGATGTGAAACAAAAGCATTCCCACACAGAACCAGGAGGCGTTACCATGGCTGATTACCACGAATTTGACGACTTTGACAGCATTCTCAAATCCATCGATTCCGCTGCCGACGGTGCGGCGAACGACGTGAACCTGGACGAGCTATTGGCGCAGCTGAGCGTGGAATTCCCCGCGGATTTCGGCGACAAGGCTCCCAGCAAGCCGGCTGAGGACGCCCCGGCGGAAGCGCCGAAAAAGGCAAAGAAAGCCCGCAAAGAGCCGAAAAAGCCCCGCGCTGCCAAGCAGCAGGAAGAGGCACGATCTTCCCAGCAAGAAGAGGCTCCGTCTCCCCAGCAGGAGCCACAGGACTCCCCCGACCTTCCCCAGAAAGCCGGCGGATTCCTGGACACCGTCTCCCGGCATCATAAGGGGATCAACCTGGCGCTGGCCATTATCGCGCTGGTCCTGGTGGCGGGGATCGTCGCGGTGGTGCTGTGGCAGACCAATGCCGATCCCTATCAGAATAAAATCGTCAGCAATGTTCGGGTGGCAGGCGTTGACGTGGGCGGCATGACCCGGCAGGAGGCTGCTGAGGCTGTCTCCACCGCCGTCGGCAGCAGCTACACAAGCACCGACATGACCGTGGTGCTGGGAAAGGAAGAGCTGATCCTGGCCGCCTCCCAGACCCGACCCAAGCTGAACATTGCCCAGGCCATTGAGCTTGCCTATGCCTATGCCCGCACCGGCTCCACCACCCAGCGGCAGCAGGAATATCAGGCCGCCCAGCAGGCCCCGGTGGATATTCCCCTGGGAGGCAGCCTGGAGCTGGATTCCGATTATATCCGCAGCACCGTATCCAATTTCCTGTCCAGCATTTCGGCTCAATATGTCCCCTCCGGCTACACGTTGGAGGGTGCCCGCCCCGGCCTGGATGCGGACAGTTATGACGCCTCCGTTCCCTGCCAGAACCTGGTACTCACCGTCGGTACCCCCGGCAGTGACTATGATCTGGCCGGTATCCTGACCTCCATTGCCGAGGCGTACAGCCAGCGGAACTTCCGGGATGTCGTCCCTGACCAGTATCTGCCCCAGGAGCCGGAGGCACTGGATATTGACGCCATTTACAACGAAGTGCACGTGGATGCGGTAGAGGCCGTCGATGGCTCCGACTCCAGCGAGGGAACGCCCGGCTCCTGCGGCTATACCTTCTCGCTGGAGGATGCCCGTCAGCAGCTGAGCAACGCCAGCTACGGCGACGTGATCACCATCCCCATGGAGTACATCGTTCCTGAAAAGCTGGACAGCAACGGGATCTTCCAGTATCCCCTCGGCTCCTTCACCACACCTGTCAGCTCCAACGAGGCATATAACCAAAACATGAAGCTGCTCTGCCAGCAGCTCAACGGTCTGGTCCTGGAAGCGGGACAGAGCTTCTCCTTCAACACGGTGCTGAAAGATCGCACTGAGGCAAATGGCTTCCAGCTTGCTCCCACCCACGGCGACCAGTGCATCGAGGAAGAGGTGGCTGGCGGCTCCGACCAGGTGGCGACTACACTGTATGTGGCGGCAATGATCAGCGGGATGCAGCTGACCGAGCGGCATAATGCCTCCCACGTCTGCCCCTACACCACCATCGGCACAGAGCTATCCGTATCCGGCTGGAAGAATCTGCAATTCCGCAATTCTCTGGACGGCTCGGTGATGATCCGGGCCAAGGTCACAGACAGCCGCGTCATCATCCGCTTCCTCAGCGAAAAGGAAGTGGACTTCGAGGTCAAGCTAGAGGTCAATCAGCTCTCCACCATTCAGCCAAAGAATGTCACCGTCCGCAAGAACGTCGCCGATGGCTACCAGGGCCAGCAGGTACTGACCGAGGGCATTGAGGGCGGCCAGATCTCCATCAGCTGGATCACCTACAAGAAGGGCACCGACACCGTCATCAAGAAAACCGGCGAATACGTCACCCTGCCCGCGCTGGATCACGCTGTTGTTGAACTGTACGCATAAGCATATTTTAAAGCACCGACTCAAGGCCGAGTCGGTGCTTTTCTTTTGTGCTTATCCGAAAATCACGGTAAATACAGTCCCCGTCTCCGGGGCGCTGGCGGCCTCGATTTTCCCGTCCATCAGCTCCACGGTGCGCTTGATGATGGCAAGCCCCAGGCCGTGGCCCTGCTGGGCGGTACGGGCCTTGTCGCCGCGGTAGAAGCGCTCAAAGACATGGGGCAGGTCCTCCGGGGCGATCACCGAGCCGAAATTCTGCACTGTCAGTACCGTCTTGCGTCCGCGGCCTGCCAGGCTCACAGAGCGGTAGCTCTGTGTCTGACCATCAGTTTTTCCCTGAGTGCTCTGGCGGAGGGGCCAGGGGGAAATCCCCCCAGCGGCGGCCCCGGAGGAGGGCCGGGATGTCCCGGCGATCCTGGGGGCGGTCCCGGAGGCTCCGCCTCCAGCGTGACCTATACCGCAGCAACAGAGAGCTCCTCCGCCGACACCCTGACGGATGGCATCTATCTATCGGACAGCGCGGATGAAAATGCGATCCTCATTGATCCGAAAGCAGTCCTGCAACCTCAAATCTTTGTGAAATATCAAGACTGTTACCCTGACAAATGCCACCGTTACCAAATCCGGGGATTCCGACGGCGGCGACAGCTACATTACAAGCTTCACTGGAGATGCCTCCCAGATCAACAGCAATGGCTACACCCTGTACGTCAACGGCGTAGCGCTGGAGGGCACCAAGTAAAAGCTCCTTCCTAACCAAAAGCTCCTGGGACGATGCGCCCCAGGAGCTTTTGGTTATTCAAAGATTCTATTTACTTCGCCGCTTCCTCCGCTTCTTCCTCTGCCTGGTATTCCGGGAAGGCGGAATACATCGGCTCCAGCTTTTTGCCCCGGATCACCCGATCGATGTAGTTTGCGGTGATACGGTACACCAGGCTGCTCAGGCTGATGACACCGATCAGGTTGGGGATGGCCATCAGGCCGTTAAAGGTGTCGGACAGGTCCCAGGCAAGGTCAAGGCTCATGGTCGCGCCCACGATGATGAAGGCAACGAACGCGATCTTATAGCCGATGGTCGCCTTGGTGCCGAAGAGGTACTCAAATGCCTTGGCGCCGTAGTGACTCCAGCCCAGGACGGTGGAGAAGGCAAACAGCAACACCGCAATGGCAATGAACCATGCGCCGAATTTACCAAAGCTCAGCTCGAAGGCCTCGGCAACCATGGCGGTCTTCTCCGTGGTGGTGAGCATTGCGCCGGTGTCCAGATCCACCAGGCCGCTGGTGAGCACCGTCAGAGCGGTAAGGGAGCAAACGATGATGGTATCGGCAAACACCTCAAAGACGCCCCACATGCCCTGCATCACCGGCTCCTTTACATTGGAATTGGAGTGCACCATAACAGAGGAACCAAGCCCCGCCTCATTGGAGAACACGCCCCGCTTCATGCCCCAGGTCACGGCATCCTTCACCGTGGCGCCTACCACACCGCCAAAGGCCGCACGGCCGGTAAAGGCGCACTTGAAAATGATAGCAAAGGCCGGGCCGATCCGGGAAGCGTTCATGCAGACCACGACTATGGTACCAATGATGTAGATCAGGGCCATAAATGGCACCAGCTTTTCCGTGACTGCCGCGATGCGCTTCAGGCCGCCAACCACCACCAGCGCCGCAACCACCATCAGGCACACGCCGGTGACCCACATGGGGACGCTGAAGGCCTGCTGCATGTTCACAGCGATGGAGTTAATCTGACTCATATTGCCGATGCCAAAGGAGGCAATGACGCAGAAGATGCTGAACAGCACCGCCAGCACCGCGCCGATTCTTTTGTAGCCGGGGAAGCTGCCCAGGCCATCCTTCAGATAGTACATGGCGCCGCCGCACCACTCACCGTCCTTATTCTTGCGGCGGTAGTAGATGCCCAGGACATTTTCGGAATAGTTCGTCATCATGCCGAAAATCGCCACGATCCACATCCAGAAAACGGAGCCGGGGCCGCCGGTGGCAATGGCCGCCGCCACGCCGGAGATATTGCCGGTGCCGATGGTGGCCGCCAGCGCCGTGCAAAGGCTCTGGAATTGGCTGATGGACTTATCCTCCTTGGCTGTATGGGCCGTGATGTGCTTGTTGGTAAAGATGCCGCCGATGGTATGCTTCATCCAGTAGCGGAATCTGGTCAGCTGAAAGGCCCTGGTAAGCAGCGTCATCAGGATGCCGGTTCCAACCAGCATGATCAGCATGGGCATTCCCCATACAAAGCCATTGACGGAATCATTCACCTTCGTGACGGTTTGAACAACGTTTTCCATTTTTCTTCCTCCCTGGGTATTTTGAATATGAAAAAGAGCACCCGCAAGAGGGTACTCTCAAAAGCAGATTTCAGGCAGCGGGTAGAATCCACCCTCTGCTTAAAATGCTCTGTCCTTTTGCCTGAGAGATTCGGTGGTCAGCCACCCCTTGCACCTTCGGCCTCCGGGTTGGGCCCGGATGTCTCCAGAGTGCGATCCACATGCGGTCCTCTTACCTGAGAGTTTCACTCCGTCGGTCGGACTTCCTTGTCCAGTTCTCCGCACGCTTCCTGTCGCACAATATTCAATTGCTGAAAGTTTAGAAGAAATATATCATATTCAAATGTTGGATGCAACCCCTGTCCGTCAATTTTGGAGGAATGAACAGAATGTGAACAGTCGTATGCTTTCTTTTTGTAAAAATAAGTTCACCGCAGAGGCACATCTGTGCTTCTGCGGTGAACTCACTTGTTAATTTCAGCGCTTACTCAGAGATATCCTCGCCAAAGAAGCGGGTGGACAGCTCAGAGAGGACACCATCCTCCCGCAGCTCGGCAATGGCCTGATTGATGGCCTCCATCAAAGAAGCGGTCTCCTCCCCCTTGCGCATGGGGATGGAAACATTGGAGGCTTCCTCGGTGGTGGCGACCACCTTCAGGTTGGAATCCGGGTGCTGGGCCATGTAATCGGTATAAGAGACGATGGCATTCAGCGTAGCGTCCGCACGGCCCTGAAGTACCATGGTCAGTGTCTCGTCCAGCGTGGCCACACCGTAGCAGGTCGCGCCGTAGCTCTCTGCCAGGTTCATATAGGTGGAGGCGATGGAGTTGGCTGTCTTCTTCCCGTCCAGGTCCTCAAAGGAGTGGATGGTATCGTTATCACCGCGAACGATCAGCGCGGTGCGGATGTAGGCATAGGGATCGGTGAAATCGTACTTATCCTCCCGTTCCGGGGTCACCTCAACACCGTTCACCACGATATCATACCGCCCGGCGTCCATACCGGCAAACAGGCCGTCCCACTCGCCGGGGATAATCTCCGCCTCCACGCCCAGCTTTTCCGCAATGGCCTTGGCCACCTCCACATCATAGCCGGTCAGCTCATCATCCTCACCCACAAAGGACCAGGGCGCCCAATCGCCCTCCAGGCCGATAATGATCTTACCCCGCTGCTGAATGGTGGCCAGCAGGTCGTCGGAGGACTTGGCGGAAACCGCCATGGTCAGCATCGCCGCCAGCATCAGGACGGCACAAAGCGCGGCAAACGTTCTTTTCATCTTGATCTACTCCTTTTCATGCTGCGAAATGGTTTTCAAAAAAGCGCGGGTACGCTCTTCCTTTGGGTTTGCAAAAAATTCCTCGGAGGGGCCGGACTCCACGATGGAGCCGTTCTCCATGAAGATCACCTTGGTGGACACATTCCGGGCGAAACCGAGCTCATGGGTCACCACCAGCATGGTCATTCCCTCTTCGGCCAGCTTGCGCATTACTGCCAGCACCTCGCCCGTCAGCTCCGGGTCCAGGGCGGAAGTAGGCTCGTCAAAATAGATGATCTCCGGATCGGTAGCCAGGGCGCGGGCAATGGCCACCCGCTGCTGCTGGCCGCCGGAAAGGGCATTGGGATAGCTGTTCGCCTTGTCCTCCAGGCCCACACGGCTCAGGGCAGAGCGAGCGATCTGCTCCGCCTGAGCCTTTGGCATCTTCCGGGCCACCGTCAGGCCCAGCATGACATTTTGCAGAGCGGTTTTGTTACGGAACAGGTTATAGCTCTGGAATACAAAGGCCGTCTTTCGGCGGATACGCTGAATGTCCTTCTTGGAAATGTGGCTGAGCTGGAAATGCTCCCCGTCGAATTCCATCTCCCCGGAATCGGCGGCCTCCAGGAAGTTGATACAGCGCAGCAGCGTGGTTTTTCCGCCGCCGCTTTGCCCAATGATGGCGATCACATCGCCTTTGTTGACTGAGAGGCTAACCCCCTTCAGCACCTGGTCGCCGTCAAACTGCTTGGTCAAATTATGAACTGTCAGCATCCTGTCCCCTCCTTAGAAGCCATAGGCTGCCAGTTTCTTCTCACAGACAGCCTGGACTTTGGTCAGCACGGTACAGAACAGCAGGTAGATCATGGCGACCTCAATGTACAGCGCCAAGTGCTCATAATACCGGGAGGCAATGCGCTGGGTGACCATGAACATCTCCATCACGGTAATGTTGGCCGCCAGAGAGGTATCCTTGAGCATGGAGATCAGCGAATTGGACAGCGGCGGGAACGCGGTGCGGAAGGCCTGGGGCAGGACCACGTGCCGCATGGTCTGCATCCAGCTCATACCCACGCAGACGCCTGCCTCCATCTGCCCCCGGGGAATGGACTCGATGGCCGCCCGCATGGTCTCGGCGCAATAGGCTCCCTCGTTGATAGAGAACACCAGCACCGCCGTGGGGAACGGCTCCAGCACCACGCCCAGATTGGGCAGGCCATAAAACACCACGTACAGCTGCACCAGCAGTGGCGTACCGCGAATGACCCAGATATAAAAGCGAACGATCTGCTGAAGCACAGGTACCTTGGCCACCCGGATCATGGCGGCGATCACCGCGATCACCAGGGCACACGCAAATGAAATGGCAGTCAGCGGAATGGTCATCTTCAGCCCCGGCAGCAGCATCTTCGGGAATGACTCAATCAATATATTCACCAGGCGGTTGGATGTGAGCTGCGAAAAGAAGCTGCTCAGGCTCTCGATCATCATTTTTACTCCTCGGCCAAAGATTGCCTTGCGGCCCAGAAAATCGATTTCTCAGGGCAGCGCGGGCATGAAAAATGGGTGGAATCAAGTTCACTCCATCTAAATTTATTATATCATTTCCTGTCAAGAGCTGGAAGCAAAAAATTGGGGCGGGTGCTCTTGAACAGAGCATCCGCCCGATGAAATTATCCGAAGATCGTGCAAAAGCGGTTACAGCCCTTCACTTGCCGTGTCTTTTGGGCTTTTGATCGAGTAACCGCATTTTCCGCACGTTCTCACGTCATAGGAAATGCCATCCTCTCCGGCTTCTACGGTCTCGCTAAATTCATGGCCCGATGTATAATACCGGCGAATTGTTTCATTGCAGCCGACGCAGCTTATGTCGATCCGCTGGCATTTATCCGCTTCCCCGACTGCGCTGGCCGTTGATGTACCATCTACGTGGTCAAAGCATTGCTTATCCAGCACCTCGCCGCAGGTGGTGCATCTGGTGACCATGGCGTAGCAGTAGGGCGGGTTTGCCTCGTTCATGACCAGGTTCCCGCTGCCATCCAGCACGGGGGCCACCGGGTTAATCTCTCTAACCGGGTTGCCGGGGGTGTGGGAAGTGGCCGGGATCTCTCTCTGCGCCGTGAGGACCTCACCGCAGACGGAGCAGACGGAGCCTTCCGTCAGGCCAGGCTGGGTGCAGGTCGGCGCTACCGCCGGGACCGTCTGCGGCGTATGGGGAACTCTGGGGATCGTCTCCTGGGGCCTTATTACGTAGCTGCATACGCAGCACACGATTCCCAGGGTGCAGCCCGGCTGGGTACAGGTGGGTTCCGCCGCAAGCAGGTAGCCAACGGTATGGGGCAATGCCGGGATGACCTCGCAGGGCTCCAGGATCTCGCCGCAGACGGAGCACTTGGAGCCATCGGTATAGCCGTCCCGGAAGCACATGGGATAGATTCCGTGAATCTTCTCGGGGGTGTGGGGAAGCTTCTCCACTGTCTTTTGCCGCACCAGCAGTCTGCCGCAGACTGCGCAGCGGGAGCCTTCGGTCAGGCCGATTTGTGAGCAGGTTGCCTCCCGGGCAGGGATCACAGTCGGGGTGTGCTCCGGCTTGGGGATGCTGCTTTGCGCAAGGAGCACCTCGCCGCAGATCTCACACTTTTTCCCCTCCGTCAGACCCGTTCTGGTACAGGTCGCTTCCCTGCCTGGGATCGCCGCTTCGGTATGGCCCAGTGCCGGGACTTCCTCCTGCTGGGTCAGGTTTTTTCCGCAGACCGCACAACGGCTCCCCTCGGTCAGGCCGGGCTCAGTACAGGTAGGAGCCACCGCAGGAATGGACTCCGGCGTATGGTCAACGGTGTGGATAGGCTGCTGGCGCTGGATCCACGTCTTGCAGACAGTGCAGCGCTGACCATCGGTCAGGCCGGGGCGAGTGCAGGTGGGCCCGCGGCCCGGAACCGTATCAACGGTATGCCCCGTCATGGGGACGGCTTCCGCCTCTTTCAGCACCTTGCCGCAGAGGCCGCAGACCACCGATTCGGTTTTGCCCTCCTTGGTGCAGGTGGGGGCGACCGCCGGTGTCATCTGCTCCTGGTGGGCCGTCATGGGAATGGTCTCCTGTCTGGCAAGCAGCTTGCCGCAGGTGGTGCAGCGCGCTCCGTCCGTCAGGCCGGGACGGGTGCAGGTGGGCGCGCGGCCTTGGACAGTCTTGCTGCTGTGACCCAGAGCCGGCACAATCTCCTGCTCCGTCAGCACCTGGCCGCAAAGGGCGCAGACGCTCCCTTCGGTCAGGCCGGTTTTTTCGCAGGTGGGAGCCACTGCGGGAACCGTCTGCGGCTTATGCTCATGCTGGATATCCTCCGGCTCCACTGGCTCGCCGCATACCGCGCAGCGAGTCTCTCTGGCATCCGTTGTCTGCGGCGTGTGCCCCGTGGCGGGAATCGCCTCCTGAGGCGTCAGAACTTCGCCGCACGCCTCGCACTTCACCCCGGCAGTTTTTCCCTCCTGGGTGCAAGTCGGGCCCTCGGCGGACATTGTCTCCTCGGTGTGGCCCAGTGCGGGAAGCAGCTCCTCATGAGTCTCGCCGCACAGACGGCACTCCTGGAGCACTTTGCCGCCCTTCAGGCAGGTCGGCTCTTCCCGCTGGATATCCGTGTAATCATGCCCGGTGGCCAGCAGGTTCCCGATCGCTTCCTCCGTCAGGCAGAGCGTCTGCCCTTCCTTTGCCCAGGCTAGCAGTTGCTCCAGCACACCGGCGGGCAGCTTGCCATAGGGGATGTCCAGCACAGGCGTACCGCCGCCCTTCTTGCCGGATTGGAGGGACCAGGGTTCGGTGGACTTCCAGGCGTCCTGATCGATCTCGTCCGCCAGCACGAAGGAAGCCTTCTCCCCTTGGGTGCTGATGAGCAGGGCCTCCCCTGCCTCGGCGGTGGTCTTCTTCCCGCTTCCTGTCAGCGTCGCTTCAGCGGCTCCCTGGAACACCTCGATCAGAGTATGATCCTTCACCTTGCTGACCCGGACAACACCCTGTCCAATGGAGACCAGTGCGCCATCCGTCTGAATCTGGAACAATTCCCCCTGAGCCAGCGGCTCCTCCAGCCGGATCAGGATGCCGCCATCCTCCAGATGGATCCTGGTCTTACCGTTTTCCGGCGTGCCGGAGGCTTCCAGGCGGATCTCAGAGCTTTCCTGCATGTAGATTTGCTTATTTCCATCGGCATTCAGCGTCAGCTCGGCATCGGAGCCAACGCGGAGCCCATCATCGCTCTTCAGAAGCGCTCCCGGCTCAGCTGCCTGGGTGGACTTGTCCGCGTGAACGATCTCCAGCCGGTCGCCGGTGGATCCTACCTGGATTTCCCGGGAAAAATTCCCGGTATCGATGCTCTCCGGCTTTGTCTTCTCCGCACAGCCGCACAGCAACAGCGTAAGGCAAATGGCCGGCAGCAATCTCCGAAATATTTTCATGTATCTTCTCCTTTCAATGCAATAGCTCCGGCCAAAACCGTCCTTGCCCTGGAGCCATACAGGAATTCTATCCAAAAATGGAAGTTTTCACCCTTTGTTATAGGGCTATTATAACACAGGGGACGGATATTGCAAGAATTATTCACAGAATCTTTCGTTTGAAATCCACATTTTTCAACATTTTGACCATCGTATTTCAAATTTCACCCTTGCGCAGGCGGTTTGACTGTGGTAGGATAGCGATGTACGGTCAGCCGGAACGATTGTTCAACAATTGTGGAGGTAAGAAAATGGCGCTGAATATAAGAGCATTCTGGGACGCCGTCCTGCGGCAGGACGCGGCGGCCATCCGGGAATTCTTCCATCCCAATGCCTGGGTGAACTGGAACAACACCAATGAGAATTTCACCCTGGAGGGATTCATCCGGGCAAACTGCGAGTATCCCGGCCAGTGGGATGGCGAGGTGGAGCAGGTGATCACCACCGATACCCACGTGGTCACCGCCACCCATGTATACAATAAGGACGGGAGCATGTCCTGCCATGTGACCTCCTTCATCCGCGTTGTGGATGGGAAAATCGCATCCATGGACGAATACTGGGGTGACGACGGCCCGGCTCCGCAGTGGCGGCAGGAAAAGCACATCGGAAGCAACATTAGAGAATAAGCGAACGCAGAGACTGATAGGTCCAGCACGAAAAAATCTTTGGTGTGAATTACATGGCAGACAAAATACAAAGCGCTTACGAATCATCAAAAAACATCTATGACGACGTTCTCACCCAGGGCAATTTTTTCAGCAGAATGTATATCAAGATATTTTGGAGCGGGACGGACGACAATGAGATTGCGCGAAAGGTCTTATCCTATATTCCTGATGGGTTTTCGGGAAAGCTGCTTGATGTCCCGGTCGGAACGGCTGTGTTCACGGAGCGTAAATGGGCAGCCCTAAAAAATGCGCACATCACCTGCCTTGATTACAGCATGGACATGCTTGAGCAGGCCGAGAAAAGGCTGAGTGACTATCCGCATATCAAATGCGTTCAGGGTGATGTGGGGAACCTGCAAATGGGGGACGAATCCTTTGATATCGTCGTCAGCATGAATGGGTTCCACGCATTTCCCGACAAGCAAAAGGCGTTCAGAGAGACCTGGCGCGTTTTAAAACCGGGTGGTGATTTTATCGCCTGCTTCTATATCAAGGGAAAATCCAGACGAGCAGACTGGCTTGTGAAAAACATTCTTGCAAAGAGGGGCTGGTTCTCTCCCCCATTCCAGACGGAGGAAGAGCTGAGAGGTATTTTGCAGAAAATGTATAAAGAGGTCAACATCTATGTGGACGGGTCAATGATATACTTCCACTGTGTGAAATAACCTTGACCGATCTCATACCAGTACGAAAACGACCGCAGCCGGTTTTGGCTGCGGTCATTTTTTCGCGGTTATTTGGATTTCTTACCCAGGAAGTCCGGCAGCTCCTTGCCCTGCTTCCGCCACTGATAGAACTCTGCGGTAGCCGCGAACTCTACATCACCGGCAGAGTTCAGGGCGGTCTCCACGGAATCCTGCACCACACCGATGATGAAGCCGACGCCCACCATCTGCATGGCCACGTCGTTGGAGATGCCAAACAGGGAGCAGGCCATGGGGATCAGTAGCAGAGAGCCGCCCGCCACGCCGGAAGCACCGCAGGCGCCCAAGGCGCTCATGATGGACAGCAGGACCGCCGCCGCCGGTTTTACCGAGATGCCCAGCGTATTGGCAGCCGCCAGGGTCATAATGGTAATGGTGATGGCCGCGCCGTCCATATTGATGGTCGCGCCCAGAGGGATAGAGACGGAATACATGTCCTTGTCCATGCCCAGCTTCTCGCACAGCGCCATATTCATGGGAATATTGGCGGCGGAGCTGCGGGTGAAGAAGGCAGTCAGGCCGGAATCCCGCAGGCAGCGGAACACCAGCGAATAGGGATTGCGGCGCAGATACAGGAAAATGATAAGGGGATTGATCACCAGCGCCATAAACAGCATGGTGCCCACCAGCAGCGCCAGGAGCTTGCCATACTGGGTGAAGATGGACAGGCCATTCTCGGAAACATTGGTAAACACCAGACCCAGGATACCAAAGGGAGCCAGGTTGATGATCCAACGCACGATCTGAGATACCGCGTCGGAGACGTTGGCCATGAAGCTCTTGGCAGAGTCGGTAGCAATAGCCTTCATGGCAAAGCCAAACATGCAGGCCCAGAACAGGATGCCGATGTAATTGCCCTTGGTAATGGCGCTGAGGGGATTTTCTACGAAGTTTTTCAGCAGCGTGTTCATCACCTCGCCCAGGCCCTGCGGAACCACGTCCTGCTGCGCAGCCTCGGCCAGGGTGACTGTCTGCGGGAACAGGAAGCTGGTGCACACTGCCAGCGCCGCCGCGATAAAAGTGGTGAGCATGTACAGCCAGATCACCATTCCGAACCGGCGGTCCAGCTTTGCAGTTCCCTGGGCCAGCGCTGCCGCAACGATGACAAACACCAGCACAGGCGCGACGCCCTTCAGCGCATTGACAAACAGATTGCCCAGTTCCCCGATCCACTTCGCGCCGGGAGCCACTAACGCCAGCACCGCGCCGATCACAAGCCCCGCCAGAATGCGGATGATCAGGCTGACGCCATTATACTTCTTTACTACCCTCTGAAAATATGACACTTTCTTTCTCTCCTTGCAGATATCTTTGTTTTTCCGTGCAAAAAACATGCCTCTATTAAAGCGCTTTTGGCCTCATTTTGCAACATGTTTTTTGGATTTCTGAAAAAAATATTTTATTTATCCATTTTAACGCCGTGTATCTGCGCATTCCATGCAGGAATGAATAAATCAAGTTGCATAAATGCAAGCAGGCGTGTTTTATTCTGGCCCAGGCGTTTTAACCAGCCGCTTATCTCCCGTCATTGCTCCCTTAAAGGTGGAGCGCATAGCCTTTCGTTTTTGTTCGGAATGATATTTTTAATATCATTCTAGGATAGTTTTTAGAAAATGTATTTATAAAAATCGAAATAATGCAGTTAGTATCTTGATTCTTAGCAATATCTATGATAAAATTCTTGGAGCAGAAAAAGCATCACCGCAGAGTATGCTATAAATTATATCATTTTTAAAAGGATGCTAACATGAAGAGATTGTCTTTTGAACGTCTGGCTGACGCTGTAAAGCGGGGCCGCAAGGCCAAGGGCCTGACCCAGGTTGCGCTTGCCAAGGTAACCGGCATCAACCGTTCCATGATCGGGCAGCTGGAGAATCTGACCTTCAAGCCCTCTATTGAGCAGTTGGAAGCATTGGCCGAGGCGTTGGACTTTGAGATCACCGACCTGTATGTAGACGAAGCCGCTGCCTGTGCCCAATCTGTTCCTTCAAAGTCCTACAAAATTGCCATAGCCGGTACCGGCTATGTTGGCCTGTCCATTGCGACTCTGCTGAGCCAGCACAACCACGTTACCGCGGTCGACATCATTCCTGAAAAGGTGGATCTCATCAATAATCGCAAATCCCCCATTCAGGATGAGTATATTGAAAAATTCCTGGCCGAGAAGGAGCTGGATCTGACCGCCACCATGGATGGCGAGGCAGCCTATCGGGATGCCGATTTTGTGGTTATCGCTGCTCCTACCAATTACGACAGCAAGAAGAACTACTTCGATACCTCCGCCGTGGAGTCCGTCATTGAGCTGGTGCTGAAGGTCAATCCTGACGCTACTATGGTCATCAAGTCCACCATTCCCGTGGGCTATACCACCTCTGTTCGGAAAAAATACAATACGGGCAATATCATTTTCAGCCCGGAGTTTCTGCGGGAGAGCAAGGCGCTGTATGACAATCTGTATCCTTCCCGTATCATTGTATCCTGCGATGACGCCACGAGGGAAAAGGCAGAGATTTTCGCTTCCCTGCTCCAACAGGGCGCCGTCAAGGAGGACATTCCCACACTGTTCATGGGCTTCACTGAGGCCGAGGCTGTGAAGCTCTTTGCCAATACCTATCTGGCTCTGCGGGTCAGCTACTTCAACGAATTGGACACCTACGCCGAAACCAAGGGCCTGAGCACCAAGGATATCATCAACGGCGTATGCCTGGACCCTCGGATCGGCACCCACTATAACAACCCCTCCTTCGGCTACGGCGGCTACTGCCTGCCCAAGGACACCAAACAGCTGCTGGCCAACTTCGAGAACGTACCCCAGAACATGATGTCCGCCATCGTGGAATCCAATCGCACCCGGAAGGATTTTATTGCGGATCGGGTTTTGCAAATGGCCGGAGGCTATTCCTATGAAGACGGGCTGTATAACCCCGCCAATGAGAAAGAGGTCGTCGTCGGCATCTTCCGCCTGACCATGAAAGCCAATTCCGATAACTTCCGCCAATCCGCCATTCAGGGCGTCATGAAACGCATCAAGGCCAAGGGCGCAACTGTCATCATCTACGAGCCAACACTGAAAGACGACGAAACCTTCTTCGGGAGCAGGATCATCAATGATTTGAAGCAATTCAAAGCGCATTCCGGCTGCATCATTGCCAACCGCTATGATCCTTGCCTGGATGATGTGAAAGAAAAGGTCTTTACAAGGGATATTTTCGGGCGGGATTGAGATAAAGAAAATGACTGAAATAAGGACATTCAAAACAGCCAAGTCCAATTGTTAGCCTTTTTAACATATTTCATAGAAGCACTATCTTCATGAATGATTCACGATTTGTCGAACATGTCCTCTGTAGAGTCTGACATAGTGGCCTTTCAACAATTTCCCACCGAAGCATGTTGTCCTACTCAGAGTAAAACAATTCTCTTTTTTTGGCATTTGTAAGTTGAATATTTCCATAAATGCCAAATATTGCGCATAATTTTTGACCTTATCAAGGTTTTTTAGCGAATAATGTGCCTCAGATAAAAACGCATACGCGGAGCCATATGGATTGGATACCGCCAGTCTATTTGCGTTTGCAGTATAGCCATCCGGCAAATACTCTGACACGTATATCCTGTCCTCACATAGATACATTGGAGCAATCCGATCAAGCTCATTGTAGAAAACACGTTCTGTTACAAACCGTTCACCAGGAAAAGTTGGGAACCGAACGTTTCCGATCAAATCCTTTCTCAGTACAATCATTGTATCTCCACGAAAGCGAAAACGATGATACAGTTCTGTAATTCCAACTTTTCTAACGCCTTTAGGGTATGGCCGGGCGACATCTGCGCCGTTCTGATGGATTTGTCTAAAATACATTCCTAGATACTTCTCTGCGGCGATCGACTTATAGGTTGACAGTATTGTTTCAACCGCTACGTTGGTCAGATAATCATCCGAATCAACGCATGTAAACAAATCCGTGGTGCAAAGGTCAAGCGCATGATTAAATGCGACATGCTTTCCCCCATTTTTCTGTTTGACATATCGCACTTCAATTTTGCCATCTCGAATAAATGTAGAAATCAGTTCTTCTGTGTTATCTGTCGATCCATCGTCGATGACCAACCAAATAAAATTCTTGTCCGTCTGGTTGACTAGACTTTGATACAGCCGACCCACACAATAAGCTCTGTTGTAAGTTGGTGTAAAAATAGTCAAACTCACTTTTTTATCCCTTTCACTAGGAAGTGCTTAATTGCAACCGCAATTCTTATCGGTTTATTACCAACTGTTTTATTGACGAATTTTATGAATTTCGTCTTGGGACCTGTCCAAGAACCATTAAAATGGTGGATGGTGACTGTATTTTCCGTTCTTACCACTTTCCCATCATTTAACCTTTTCGCGCACAAATAATCAAATGGATAAAATGTGACATCACCTAAATTTTGATAAGTATTATTAAACTTAATTGGGTAATGCGCAGCAGTAATCCGCGAAATGGTCGTCACATTCGTCATTAAGTCCATTGCGCCAGATTCCTTAAAAAAGCTGCGATCTGTATAGTATTCTACCTGCAATGCGATCCAGGGGTTTCCTTTCTCTGCGCCAATTGTTCCAGTAGAAATTCTTTCCTCAGTTTCAAAGCCAGAAAAAGCCTTATTAGCCAGCATTTCTCCGAAAGGCCGTACCGCCTCCACATCCGTGTCCATATAAATTCCGCCAAAATCATACAAGGCCTTCAGTCGAACATAATCCGTAACAAAGGCCCATTTCTTACACTCGTATGCCTCCCGGGTATATCGGTTTGTGCGATAATCAAAATTCTTTTCGGACCAAATTTTTATCTCGAACCCTGGATTATTTCTTTTCCAACTTTCCATATTTTTCAAAACATCCTTGGGTAATGGATTCCCACCGAACCAGCAGCAGTGAATAATATGTGGTATCATTTTTTTCTCCTTATTACAGATACAAGTATCTTTCTATAGAAAATTGCAACAAATATGACTGTCACGCCCATAACAATAGATACCGTCAGCACAGACTTGACCATCCAATTTAAATAACCCGTCACTTCAACTCTAACTATTCCATGGGCAAGGATTATGCTGACTCCGGCAATCAATAAATAACACACAGTGCTTCTAATACTCTTCCAGACGCCCCTGTACAGGATAGCCTTTTTTAAGTAAATAATTTGTGCAATATATCGATAGCCCGACGCCAAAAGCGTTCCAATCGTTACACCAATTAAACCCCAGTAACAGACTACCGCAATTGAAATCACGATATTTAAAGACGCTTCAATATACGCAAACTTTGAAATTCTTCTAAAATGTCCCGCAGCATTCGCAACATTTATATAAGGTTCTCGTACACAGCCTAGCGCACTCGCTGTCATAAGCAATGCGCCAAAAACTGGTTGATTATAGTTTGCATCTGTCACTCCCGATGTGTAAATCATAACAAATGGGGTTACCAATATGGCCCCACACGTGAATAAAACTGTCGTCACAAGTCCCACACATAATTCATAAAAATCGAAAGCGTCATTAGCCTGTGCCAAATCATCTTTGACAAGGACACTCCCCAATGACGGCAAGATTGAAGAAGAAATCGCCACGACAAAGTTCCTTAGCGCCACAGCAACCAAATTATAAACAGCGTAAATCGAAACATCTGACAGCCCGCCTAGCACAGTCAACACAGCTATATCGGTATTCGAATGCACAACATAAGCAATGTTCTGGCCAAACCCATCCCAACGATGCTCTAGCGCGCCTTTGTCCTCGGGTATGTTCTCGTCAATTTTATAATGATGTTTTACGTAAATGTTGAAAATAATAGGTTGAATACAGTATGCCAGCGCACTAGCCAGTTTAAGGATGTGTATCTCAGGGCAAATTTTTGCAACCGCTATAGCCATAATAAGGTTCAGGACGAGAAAAACAATCTGAACCAGCGACACAAAATACGTTTTCTGATCTGCATTGAGTAGAATTCTGTAGGTTATCGAAAAGTAGAATTGTATAAAAGCAGTTATCGCCAGTACAAGCACCAGCAGCGCAGTGTACTGCCAGCTAAATTCCTTCCAAATAAACAGTGGTCCTACTACCGCAAGAAAAACTGAGTAGATGAAGAATATCCTTGCAATGGTTTTGAAAAAAAGCTCCGCCGATCTCACTATTCCGCTAATTTTCTCGGTATTTTCTTCCGCCAAGGGACGATACAGGGCAGACATCACCACTGTCCCTACGCCGCCTTCCAGCAAAGAAATGAAATTGAGAAATTGAGAAATTGAGGTAACAAGTCCGTTGATGTCAGATCCAAAATTCAAAAGGATAATTCGTGGAATTATCAGGCCGTTTATCAAGGTGAACACCTGAAGCAGCAAGGACATAAAGATATTGCGAAGAAGCGTTTTCTTTTTCATACTTCTACCCTACCTGATTTGTCTTTTGATAATTCATATTTTTGGGCAAACAGCAAACAAATACCAATCATAAAATAAAATGGAACATCCTTTAGACAACCCGAAATCATTTTATAAAGCAGCAACATTACAAGTGGGGCAAATCGAACAATTGACTGCGTTTCTTTTTTCTGAAGGGCCTTTCTCCCCTCAATTAGCAGAGTCCCAAAATATACACTTGCTCCTAAAGTGCCCAACGAAACCAACGCATCAAAAACAATATTATGTGCCGTATCATATACTTCATTGTACTCAGTGCCAATTCCAAACAAGAAGTTTGACGCACTTGATTTCCAGACCTGTATCGTTCCCTTAATCAAACCAGCCCTTGAGCCATACCCGCCTCCAAACCTTTTACCGACCGCATTTAAGACCGGCTCAAACAAACCGGATAATCTGTCATAGGAAAATATCACCATCGTCGTGAAAAGAAATGAAATGAGAATTAGCCATTTGGGATTATGTGACAGGTACACCAGTGCAAAAAGAAGTATGATTGCCATTTCAACATAAAATGCTCTCGCAATGCACATCATCCCGCAATAGGAAAAGAAAAGCGAGGACACCAGATAAAACAACTTTACTTTTCTATCTTTACCATTAAACGAGAAAAACGCCATCCCAATAAAAATGGGAATATACTGTGCAATTTCGTTTCCGCCCGCTATTTCGGGGTAACCTTTCCCAAACATGTAGTATTCCCCATATTGGTTCCAAACGCCGTACATCGACGGAACCATTGTCTTTCCAAATTTGCAGATTTCGGCAAAAATATTTACTAAGCAAATGCCCCATATCGCAATTCCAAAAACCACAATGAGCTTGTCCAAGTCAATTTCCGCACTATTCCTCAGCATTCCGAGCAAAAGGATAAATGAGGCCCCCCACAAAAGCTGGTCACCGATTCTGATAATAGAAGAATTAAAACTGACAGCAAAATCCCACACCATTACAAAAGCAGCTACCAAGACCGCTCCATGAATTCTTCCTTTTTGTTCAAATAGCAATTTCAGTAAATATATAGGAAAAGCAAAGAGAAGAAAGGAAAACGAATGGCCTCCAAATCCTACTCTTATGACAGCTCTAAGGAACTGTGTTCCAAACAGCAGCAAATATCCATCTTCTTTATTGAATATAAGTAGTTTCCAAAGTATCAAAAAAGTTGACAGGCATCCAATAACGTCTTTTGCAAAACCGCTTGTAAAATTTGCATACAGAATTCCCATAAAAATGCAAATCCACATTGTCCGATACAAACCTTTTTGATTGCTTTTCCTATTATTGTTTCCCGGATTCATAGATGCAGTCCCCGTAGACTTTAATATATTCTCTAGCCATTTGTTCAGAGGAAAATGATTGGGCTCGTTTCTTTGCATTCTCTCCGAGCTTTTTTCTCAGCGTCATGTCATTGTACAGACTTTCAATTGCGTCCACCAATGCGCCCTCATTTGGCTCAATCAACATGCCATCAACGCCATTGGAAATCATGTCAGGGATGCCGCCAACATTACTGGCAATGCACGGAAGCCCCGTCCCCATTGCTTCAATAATCGTCATCGGCATTCCCTCATAATCCGATGGCAACACAAATATATCCGCCTCGCGTAGGAATTCATGCACATCGCTCTGCAAGCCAAGAAATTTTACATTCTCAGAAAGGGCATTCTTGCAAACAAACGTCTCAATTTCTGTCTTCTTTTCGCCGTCACCAATTAGCCAAAGTTCACTGTCACTGTGTTTGTTGTGAAACTGCACAAATGCACGAAGCAACCTGCCATGGTTTTTCTGTTCCGAAAACCTCCCTATATGTAAAACCTTTAAATTTCCATTTATAGAGTAATCTCCCTTAGAAATACACTGTGAAAGATTAATTCCGTTAAAAATAATCGGAACACGGGATCTGGTTATTTTATACTCTTTTACGATAGAATCCCGTATTCCACTGCTAAGTGCAACAGGAATCAAATGGCAATGTTTGAAAAAAAATTTGTTTACCACCCGCGCCATTCTTTCGTTTTCTTTTTCAGCAATATTATGGACCGTATGAACCCTTCGTTTAACCCCCACAATCATTGCAGCCGGTACAGCGTATTGTGCACAATTTCTGTGGGTATGTATAACATCTGCATTGACTTTTTTGAAAACTCTCATCATTTTCGGAATCATGGAAAAATCCAAGCCCAGTTTTTTCCCTAAATAGCATACATCTATACCTGAATTTTCAAGTTGTTCCGTAATGGCGGAGTGGAAGTCATACATACTCACAGCAACCACGTTATGCCCAAGTTTAGTCAGTTCATATATTAAGTTCTCACACATAGTTTCCGCCCCAGCGAGCCCAAATTCTGGCATAACTTGAACAATCGTCATATTTTAAAACAACCTTTCTGCAATATCTTTCCGAAGTTTCTGTAATAAAAATTTTTTCTTACTAATATAATCCACTTACTGCACTATCTGGTAAATCTTCTATACAACACACACATCGCTTCATTGGGTGTGTATTTACGTGCTGCGGAGACACAGCTTTTTTTCTTTTCCAGGACTAAATTCGGCTCATTTGCAACCTTGTATAGTGTTTTCTCAAGGTCTGATTGATTACAAAAATCAAATCCAATTCCCGTAACTCCGTCGTCCACCACGTCCGAAAAGCTCTCCCACCTAGCCGAAATTACAGGGACACCAGCTGCATAGGCATCTAAAATTGTCCCTGGTATACCTTCCGTGAAGAATCTTGTAGGAAACAGTAAGCAAAAATAATCTTTCAAAATACCTACGCTCTTATTGAAAGGCACACAACCTCTGTAATGGATATACTCCGGAAAGGATTCTGTTAATCTTTCAAACCAGTCTGTCTGTCCGCTGTCCACCTGCCCAAAAATATCCAGCGCAAAAGCTGTCCTCCCTAACTTCTCGTTGACAGCCTTCACCGCTTCCACCGCATCGCCGATTCCCTTTTCTTTCATAACTCTCGAAAATGTACACAGCCGATAGGGTTCACCTTGCGGATATACCAGCTCTGACTCGGGCAGAATACGCAGGTCTTTAAAGTTTGGAAGGATCACCACATTTTTGAATCCTTGTTTCTCCAAACTCCGTTTCATAGTGGAAGTTTCCACATAAATGTAGTTCAGCTTTTTCAGCGCAGATCGCAACACCGCATTGCCTTGCGTAAGCTCCGGCAGCCAGCCGCCGATAACCACATAGTGGAGCTTTCTTTGATACAACTTGTGAAACGCCACACACAACGGCACAAAAACGCGGACACCGTTTTGAGCCGGAAGAATGATGATATTCTCACAACTTCTAAAGCCTTCCGCCATCTGAATCATCACTCTCGGTAACGCTCTTGCCCCGCCGTGGATATCAACCTTCATGATTTGCTCGCAGCCAATCTGTTTTTCCAACTCCGCCGTAATGATTTTTGTTTTGATGGTTTGCCCATTCAGCATTTCTTTGCCAAAGCCGAAATGGCCAATCACGCAGACCTTTTTCATTCTATCCTCTCAGATGCTTTTCTCATATTTTTTCTTCTTCAGTGTGCCAAAAAACATGTTCCAGCAGGCAAGCCACAATGCAGCAATCGCACATTTCTCATCACACACATGAAACAAATCATAATGACTTTTAAACTTTCGCCTAAACTTATCATGGCTGATGCTGACCTTCCGAACACGATACTTTGCCAGGTTCTCCTCCAGGAGATACGCACAAGTGTCCGGCTTTTTATATAGCTGTAGCCGGATCGCGTAATCATTGTTTTTTTTGATATCCTTAATCTGAATCAATCCAAAGTGTTTGGCGCTATACATCATCGTCAGCTGACCAATGTAATCATAATTATACATCTTCCGCTTATTGACCCTTTTAGGACCGCTCACATAAATCCCCAGAGGATTCGAGTCCTCGTCAATTTTCTCGTACTCGGTATAGGAAAGAACATAGCCATTTTCCCGCATAAAGCCAATCTGATGCTCCAGTTTCTTCGGTGTCCAAAGGTCATCAGAATCCAAAAAGGCGATCCATTCCCCTCTGGCCTCCCGTAGTGCATAGTTCCGGGTCAGGGCTGCGCCGGAATTGTGTTTATTATGCAAATATCGAATTCGGTCATCGCGAAAGGCTGCAACCACCTGGTCCGTATTATCCATGGAACAGTCATCCACGATAATCAGTTCCCAGTTCCGATAAGTCTGATTCAGCACGGACTGAATAGATTCCGCAATATACCGTCCAGTATTCCAGGACGGCATAATTATGGATACGAGGCCATCAATCATTTTTATTCTCCAAAAATGTTATTAATATACGCTTCAGTTGTTTTTTCCCTGCTAATAATTCTTGCAGGGTTTCCAATTACAACGGAATGGCTGGGGACATCGCAGTTCAGGTAAGTATTGGGTGCAATCAGCACATCGTCTCCGATTGTAATTTTACCAACCACCGTCGCATTAATCCCAATCCATACCCTATTACCTATCGTTGGAACTCCCTCCCGAATCCACCGGTTTTCTCGGCCAATTGTAACTCCTTTATGGATATTACAATTTTGCCCAATTACAACTTTATCGTTAACCGTTATTCCATACGCGTGTCAAATATACAAGCCCGCCCCTGCCGTGACCGGGTAATCAAATTCTATTCCGTGTTTCTCACTGCATTTCAAAAAGAGGTAATGCCACACAGTTCACTTCACTCCAGCGGAATTCTGGCATTTCCTGAACAAATACAGCCACTTTTTCATATAGCGGTCAATCTTTCTGTTCCCATATCGCTGTAAATCAGCGCAATATGTTTCGCGAAATGTGCTCCGGCTCATTGTACTCCTTTCCCGTAACCGCTGCCACTGTGCGGAACATGGTCTTTACCTCTCCTATAAGGCTGAATCTACGGACGCTTTCCAGATTGTATTTCATCTTTCCCGGCAGCACATTCTCTATGTATACCTTGTCCACATCCTCTGCCACATCCAGCAGCTTTACCTCATCCTTATAGCGGATACTGGCCTCGCTGGTGATGCCGGCGGGGAGCAAAAGCGTGGCGTAGTATTCCGGCCTATAGGCCTCAACGTACTTTGTGGCCTCCGGGCGGGTGCCCACAAAGCTCATGGTGCCGCAGAGCACGTCAATGAGCTGGGGCAGCTCGTCCAGGCGGCAGCCTCGGAGCTTTGCGCCGACCTTTGTAATGCGGCTGTCGTTGCCCACAGTAACGGCAGTTCCGATTTTTTCGGCATTGCTGACCATGGTGCGGAATTTGTGTATCCGGAATTTCCGCCCGTAGGCGGTCACCCGTTCCTGCCTGTAAAACACCGGTCCCGGGGAATCCAGCTTGACGGCGGCGGAGATCACACCCATAGGGACGGCCAGCAGCACAAGCAGAATCGCGCTGGCCACAATGTCAAAGCCACGTTTCAGCACCAATTCCGGCTGTTTTTTCGCCAGAATATCATAATATGGCCTGACTTCTTCACATTGCATAAACTCAGGCAGCTCTTCCCATCTGTGCAGCATTCCTCAATCCGCTCCCGATCCTGTTTTTAAGGGGTTGTTTTTGTTACATAGTCCTTTACGACTTCCCGGAAGCACTTGATGACGTAATCCACATCCTCGTCCGTCAGACAGGTATGCAACGGCAGAGTGATCAGATTGTGATAGTAATCATAGGCATTGGGGAAATCCTTGATGTCCCAGCCATAGGCCTTGTAGGCCGTCATCATGGGCAGGGGCTTATAGTGAACATTGGTGGCGACGCCCAGCTGCGCCAACTTGACAATGATCTCCTGGCGCTGCTCGGTGGTAATGCCAGGCACTCTGGTCAGGTACAGGTGGCCGGAGCTGCGGAAATCCGCCCCCTCATGGATCAGGTGCATCACACCCAGCTCGTCACACATGGCGTCGTATCTGCGGATAATGTCGTGCCGTCTGGCAACCAGGCCGGGATACCGGTCGAACTGCTTCAGGCCGATGGCGGCCATGATATCCGTCATATTGCACTTGTACCAGGGGCCGACGATATCATACTCCCACGCGCCCAGCTTGGTCTTTGCCAGTGCGTCCTTGCTCTGGCCGTGGAGACTCAGGAGCTGATACATATGATACAGCTCCTCATTGTCAATACCTGGAATATCCCGCCAAGTAGCCGCACCGCCCTCGGCGGTAGTAAAGTTCTTCACCGCATGGAAAGAGAAATCCGTAAAGTCGGCAATTTCTCCGGCCATCTTCCCATGCCACTGGGCACCCAGCGCGTGCGCACAGTCCGCAAATACCAGCACCCTTCCAATGGTCTGCTGGATTCTGGCTCCTAAATCGTCGCCCTGCTTGGGGCGGAACAGGGCCCGTTTGCTTTCCACAACGGCATAGAGCTTGTCATAGTCCGCCACAATGCCGCCCAGGTCAACGGCCACCACGGCCTTGGTCTTCTCCGTAATGGCGGCGGCGACCTTGTCGTAGTCCATTTCGCAGTTGTCCTTCTGGCTGTCCACAAAGATGACCTTCGCGCCGCAGTGGATGGCCGCAGAGGCGGATGCCGTGTAGGTATAGGCGGGGACAATCACTTCATCCCCGGGGCCGATCCCGCAAACCCGGAAATTCAGCTCCTCCGCCGCAGTGGCAGAGTTCAGACAGACCACCTTGGAGGTATGGCAGGAATCCGCCAGCTTCCGCTCCAGCTCCTTCGTACGCGGGCCGGTGGTGATCCAGCCGGACTTCATTGCACGGGCAACCTCGCCGATCTCGGCGTCGGTGATATCGGGAGGGCTGAAAGGAATTACACGGTGCCCACTATCATCCTTGACAACAGGGATAGGTGCAGCCGTATCATTGTCATTCTGGACAAATTCAATAAAATCCTGCACTTCAATATTCTTTTGATCGCAAAGCTCCTTGATCTGCTTACTCTCTTCATCGGAAAGGCTCTCATCTGCAATGATCACATAGTCGATCTTCTTTTTTTTCACTACACTTGCCAGATTGCCTAAGCCAGAAATCAGGGGGACACCGTTTATGTATTGATTTGGCCAATGCTCGTCATGACTGACAACGCAAACCACTTTCATAGAACCATCCTGCTCAATTTGTTTGCGTACAAACTGCCCGATGTCCTTGATTCCAACAATCATCACATTGGTTATTGCTTTTCTCTGAACTTCCACAGCATTCTTCTCCAACAGATACAAACGGTATGCGAACCGGCCGCAGACAATGAACACTATCTGAAGGAACGCTCCCAGTATATAATAGCTCAAAGATACGGGCTGGAAAAACACAACTGTCCCAACAACCTGAATCAGAGAAGTCACAATGCAGGCCAACAAAATTCGATTCAGATCCCGAAAACCGCCAAAGCTCCACACAACATTGTATAAACGAAATGCGCAAAACACAGCCACGCACCCGATACCATACCACGGTGCCATGTTTAGAAAAGTCTCGACAAATCTTTCCGCATAAGGATTAAATCCAAAGGCCACATAATATCGCAATACTAATGCCATGAAATAGGCAAAATTGACTGTTACTGCATCCAGTACCATCATCAACGCTCGGGCAAGTACTCTCTTGTTAAACAGGCTCTTTTTCATATCATTCATCCTTTCCAATCTCCAGGAATAAACAACAGCTACACACCCACAGCAGCCTGCTGGAGTTTCATTTCCGCGGCCTTGTCCGCCTCGTCGTTGACCTCTTCCGGGGAACGTAAGGTGGGGACGACTTCTTTCAGTGCGCGGCGGACCGTGTCATCGTCGCCGGATGCGCAGGCTTCTTCCAGTATCTCCAGGCGGCGGCTGATCTCCTCTTTGGGCAGCGGTGCGTCTCTTTCCACAAAAATCAGGCTGTTATCCGTCTTATCCAGTTCCCCGGTCTTGACCAGAAGCTCCTCATAGAGCTTCTCGCCGGGACGCAGGCCGGTTTCCACGATCTCGATTCCCTCCACGCCGGACAGCCGGATCATATTCTCCGCCAGATCCAGGATCCTGACAGGCTTTCCCATATCCAACACAAATAGCTCGCCGTTTTGGGCCATCGCGCCGGACTCCAGCACCAGCTGTGAGGCCTCCGGGATCGTCATGAAATAGCGGATGATCCGCTTGTCCGTCAGGGTAATGGGGCCGCCGTTGGCGATCTGGCGCTTGAACAGGGGAATCACAGAACCCGCTGATCCCAAAACGTTTCCGAACCGGGTTGCGCTGTAAACCGCGTTCCCCCAGGAACTGGCGCTTTGGACGATCATCTCGCACATGCGCTTGGTCGCGCCCATCACATTGGTGGGATTCACCGCTTTATCCGTGGAGACCATCATAAATCTCTCGGTGCCGAATTCCTCGCACACCTCCACCAGGTTCCGGGTGCCGAAGACATTGTTATATACAGCCTCAACGCAGTTCTTTTCCATTAAGGGAACATGCTTGTGGGCTGCCGCATTAATGACGATCTGCGGCTGATAGCGCCGGAAAACCTTTCTCAGCGCGTCCTTATTGGTAATGGAGCATATCTCGATCTCCAGGTCCAGGGCCTTGCCATAGGCGATCCTGAGATCTTGCTGCACGTCGTAAGCGCCATTCTCATAGATATCCAGGACGATGATCTGCCGGGGGGCCATCTTTGCAAGCTGACGGCACAGCTCAGAGCCGATGGAACCGCCGCCGCCCGTTATCAGAATGACCTTATCGCGGTAATAGCTGCTGGTCCTTTCGTCGGAAATAATGATCGGCTTGCGGAACAGCAGCTCCTCAATGTCAAACTCCCGCAGGTACCGCTTCTTTCCGGCAGACTGTACAGTCGGGTAGTCATACACCTTGATCCTGTAACCGGCTCCCATGTACATGGCGTACAGGGCCTGCTTCTTTTCATCCGCCAGGCCCGGGATGGCAAAAACCACTTCCTGGACCTCGTAGCGGTGCAGCTCCCGCATGGTCGTCTCGCCTTCCAGCAAAACAGGGATGCCGTAGACTGAACGCCCCGCCTTTTCGGAATTGGTGTCTACAAAGCAGCGGGGGGTGTAGTTCGCTCTGGGGTTGCCCAGCAGCTCCTCTGCCAGATTGACGCCAACACGGCCCGCGCCAATGATGGCGATCTTGATCTTCTTCTCAGTCTCAGGGACCGGCTGCACCATTTCATCGCCGGAAAACAGCAGAAGCAGCCACCGTAAAAACGAACCCCAGGCGGACTGCTCCGAGCCGCACTTGAAGGCGTAGCGGTACACCATGCGGATGGTAAGCGCTGCCAACAGGTTCACACTGGCCAGCGAAAAGAGCCGGCCAACGGACACCTTCTCGATCTCCATCAACAGCGGGAGCGTCCGCTCAATGATCACGTCAACGAGAAAGGCGACCGCATCCACCACCAGGAGCCTGATATAGCACTGGATCCCGCCGTAGCGCCAGATCTGCTGATAAATCCCGCCGATGCACCTGACCGTCAAAACAGACGCAAAAGAGATGGCGCTGTGCAGCAGGACTCCCTGCCAGGTCAGGACGGCCTCACCCTTGTAAAACACAAGCAGCATGGCATCCGCGCACAGCAAAATCAATATGTCGTAAACGATCAATGGCAAACGGAGCTTCCGTTTTTTCATATCCGTGTTCCTCCCCTTTTGCCCTATCGAGAAGGGCAATCTATCTCATCCTCAGGCTTCTTTTGCCCTGAATTCCCCCGTGAGGGAAATCAACTCTTTTCTGAAATGGCAAGCCTGCGAAGGAATACGCAAAAAGCCTGGGCATTACGTTTAATCCCTGCCCGCTTGAACTGCATTGTCTACTTACGGCATTATACAGGAAATTGGCGTAAAAAGCAATGTTTATTTTGTTCAAAAACGTTTTTCAGCCTTGGTATCCAGCATTTTTAAATCTCAGAAAACACAGGCCCAATTGTGCGTTCCAAGCAAAAAATAAGAGATAACAGCAAACAGGGAACGAACTGCCATTCCCTCTTCGCTATTATCTCTTATCTTCGCCTCAAAGGCATCTCTGGTGGGCGAGGCGGGACTTGAACCCGCACGTCCGCAGTGAACACTAGAACCTGAATCTAGCGAGTCTACCAATTCCACCACTCGCCCATATGATATGCAGAAGCCTCTCTTGTGCCTGTGTATGATATCATTTCTCCACCTGTTTGTCAACCGTTTTTTCCGCTCTGCGGCAAAAAATCCGTGCACCGCTTGCGGTGCACGGATGGGGAAAACGCGAAGGGATTACGCCTTGCCGTCGGAACCCAGGACGTGGACGATCTTGTGGGCGACCATGTCCTTGACCGCCTGACGGGCGGGCTTCAGGTACTGGCGGGGATCGAAATGATCGGGATGCTCGGCGAAGTACTTGCGGATGTTGCCGGTCATGGCCAGACGGATATCGGAATCGATATTGATCTTGCAGACGGCCAGCTTGGCAGCCTCACGCAGCTGATCCTCGGGGATGCCGATGGCGTCGGGCATGTTGCCGCCGTAGGTATTGACCATCTTCACGAACTCCTGAGGAACGGAGGAAGAACCGTGCAGGACAATGGGGAAGCCGGGCAGGCGCTTGATGCACTCCTTCAGCACGTCGAAGCGCAGGGGAGGCGGAACCAGAATGCCGTCGGCATTGCGGGTGCACTGAGAAGCCTTGAACTTGTAAGCGCCGTGGCTGGTGCCGATGGCGATGGCCAGGGAGTCGCAGCCGGTGCGGCCGACAAACTCTTCCACTTCCTCGGGATGGGTGTAGCTCTCCTTGCCGTGCTCCACAGCGACCTCGTCCTCGACGCCGGCCAGGGTGCCCAACTCGGCCTCGACCACGACGCCGTGATCATGAGCATACTCAACGACCT
>OLOV01000650.1_pt1 | contig 30328 bp, 19 predicted proteins | sample 1672931 | NCBI WGS metagenome assembly OLOV01 (sample SAMEA3136738, study PRJEB25190) | human gut metagenome | biome: human gut; feature: human-associated habitat; material: faeces | place: Austria | collected 2013 | reverse complement strand
GTTCTTCGGCACGCTGCCGCCGAACACGTTTTCGGCAAACTCAACGTCCTCACCCGGAATGGGCTCGAACTGGATCCACACATCGCCAAACTGGCCGTGGCCGCCGGTCTGCTTCTTGTGGCGGCCCTGGGCCTTGCAGCTCTTGCGGATGGACTCGCGGTAGGGTACGCGCGGTGCCTCCAGCGTGATCTCAACGCCGAACTTATTCTTCAGCTTGGCAAGCGCGACCTCCAGATGCTGGGTGCCCAGACCGCTGATGATCTGCTGCTTCGTCTCGGGATCGACCATAAAGCTGATGGCGGGATCTTCCTCGATCAGGCGGGCCAGCGCGCCGCTGACCTTGCCCTCATCGCCCTTCTTGGCGACCTTGACAGCCATGCGGTAGCAGCTGACGGGGTAGACGGGTGCGGGCAGCGCCACAACGCGGGCGGGGTCGCACAGGGTATCGCCGGTCTTGGCGGTGGCCAGCTTGGCAACGGCACCGATGTCGCCCGCCGCGATCTCGGCGGTATCGGTCTGCTTTTTGCCGCAGACAGTCAGCGTCTTGCCCATGCGCTCCGGCTGGCCGGTGCGGGCGTTGACGGCGTTGCTGGCGGCGGTCAGCTTGCCGGACAGCACCTTGATAAAGCTCAGCTTACCGACAAACGGGTCTGCCACGGTCTTGAACACATAGGCACACAGCGGCGCAGCGTCATCGACCGCGATGTCCACAGGGCTGCCGTCCTTATCCTCGGCCACGGCTGCGGCGGTATCTGCGCCGGGCAGCAGCACATTCATGTTGTAGAGCAGCATATCCAGCGCCTGCATGTTGACGGCGCTGCCACAGAACACGGGGGTGATCTGGCCGCTGCGCACGCCGGCGGCCATGCCCTGCACGATCTCCTCGGTGGTGAAGGCCTCACCCTCGAAGAACTTCTCCATCAGGGCCTCGTCCGTCTCGGCGATGGCCTCGCTCATGGCCTGGATCAGACCCTCAAAGCGGTGGCCGATGTCGGGCACCTCGATCTGCACCTGCTTGCCGCCCTCATATTTGAAGGCCTTCTGGCTGAACAGGTTGATGTACGCGACCGTGCCGTCATCAAGGCGGACCGGCACGACACAGGGGCAGACGCTCGGGCCGAACTTGATCTTCATCTGCTCAAGGATCTTAAAGTAATCGGCGTTCTCAAGGTCGGTCTTGGTGACAAAGATCATCCGCGCCTTGTTGTTTTTCAGCGCCAGCTGGTAGGCCTTTTCTGCGCCGACGGTAACGCCGGAGCGGCCGGATACACAGATCAGCACGCTCTCCGCTGCCATGATGCCCTCGGCGGCGCCGGTCTCAAAGTCAAACAGACCGGGGGCGTCGATCAGGTTGTACTTGATGCCCTCATACTCGACCGGCACAACGCTGGCATTCAGCGATGCCTTGCGGCGGGTCTCCTCGGGGTCGAAGTCACTGGCAGTGGTGCCGTCCTCCACGCGGCCCATACGCTCGGTAGCGCCGCTCATGTACAGCAGTGCCTCGGTCAGCGTTGTTTTGCCGCAGCCGGCATGGCCGGCCACCAGAATGTTGCGGATGTCTTTGCTTGCGTAGCCCATGGATCGTCAAACCTCTTTTCGCGCCGGGGCGTTTCCAACCGCCCTGCGGCGTAGATATTCTTTGCGGCGGAGTGAATTTTGAACACTTCCCACCTGTTTGATACTACTTTACCACATTGTTGTGGAAATTTAAACAGTTTTTTTAGATTTTTTGTAAAAAATTTTAGGCAAAAGATTGTGTAAAGTGTAAAAAAAGAGCCGCGCATTGGCGCGGCTGGGAAAATTGCTTATTTCTTCGTTGTTTTTTTGCGGCGGCGGGCGCGTCCGCTGTCAGCCTTGATCTCCGGCACATAGACATTGTAGCTCAGCAGATACCGGCCGTGGGCGGGCACGCGGTAGAAGGCCGCCTTGATGCGCTCCAGCGGGCTGGAGCCTGTCTCGGCCGCGCTGCCGCTGAGCATGATGACATACTGCATATCGCTGTAGCGGGCGGCCACATCACACTGGCGCAGCGTGGTGTGGATCAGCTCGCCAAGCTGCTCCACCATGGTAGCGGTCTCGGCAGGCTCGGCATTCTGGCCGGGGGCCACCGTCACGATGGCCAGAAACACCGGCAGACCGTAGCGGGCCTGCACACCGCGCAGCACGCGGTAGGTCTCCTTAAAGGTTTCAAAGTCGCAGAGGCAGGCGCCGGTGTTTTCGGTGTCGGGCAGGGCGGCGGTCAGGCGGGAAAGCTCGCTCTCCATGTTGCGGTCCGCCTGGCGCATCTGGCGGTAGGCAGAGCCGGCGCGTCCCGGGTCAATGGCATGGTGCAGGCAGCCCATTGCGTTGCCGCGGCGGGCAAGGTCCTGTGCCTCGGTGTGGCGGCCCAGCGATTCCAGCGCCACGATCTCCTCCAGATAGAGGCGCTCCTCGTAGGGGTCCAGCTCAAGCGCGTGGGCACACAGCGATATAATGCGGCCGCTTTCGCCCCACTTTTTGCAAAGCTCCAGCAGGCCCAGAATGGCCGTGCGGTACTGCCCGTGCAGCCGGACGCTGACACTCTCGACCCATGGCTCGGTGGCAAACTGGGGCAGCAGACGGCCCTTGTACAGGTTGACGATCTCCTCATACAGGCGGCCGCGGCTTTCGGGGTCGGCCTCGCAGCGGGCCTTCTCGGACAGGTCGCTGACCTCAAACACATCCACGCTGCAATCCAGCGCGGGGTTCCACTGGTAGCTGCCGCGGCTGGTCTGGATGCAGCCCTGCAGCTCGGTCAGGCCCTCGGCCTCGATCATATTGCGGAAGCGGTGCAAAATCGCGCGCAGCGCCATATCCGGGTTGGTCGAGCGCTCGCCCGCCCACAGCGTATCGGTGATGGTCTTGTGGGACACCCGCTCCCCGCGCTGCAGCACAAGGTACTGCACCAGCGCCGTTGCCTTGCGGGACTGTGCCAGCTGGGCCAGCACCGGCCTGCCGTTTACGCGGATCTCAAAATCGCCCAACATTCTGATTTCGACTGTTGCCATGTGGTATTCCTCTCTGCTCTATACAACGGGGCGCAGCGCCCCACCTTTCCTATATTGTTCCATAGTATAACAAAAATCAAGAGGTTTGTCCAGCATAACACGGGATGTTCTTGCTTGGGCGGTGCTTCACGACACCGCCGGGTTGCTGCCGTCCCAGCTGCCGGGTTCCTCGATATATACCGGTGCGCCCGGCAGCGGCACGATCGCCTTTTGGGTACACAGCGGCACAGCTTTGCCCTGTGCGTCCTTTTGGGCCACGGTCAGCACAACGGTCAGCGCCGTGACATGGGCGTATTTTTCCCCCTCGGCCTTGGTATAGCTGCGGGCATAAAACTGCAGGTCACTGATAAACATCCCCATGTAGGCATCCTTGGGGTAGGCTGTCGTGTAGTCGTAGGCAACATAAGGCAGTTTCGTTCCGCTCTCTAATGTCACCTCATGCTGGGGCTTATAGGTGTTTTGCTCCTGCAGATAGAACCGCATGTGCAGGTAACCGTCCAGCTCGTTCGCGGTCTCTTGGCTCAGCAGCGGCGTTCCGTCCGCCTTTGTCAGCGCCGGGACCTTATCCTTGTCGATCAGCTCGATATGATTGGGGTAGACGCTGAACTCCAACGCCGTACCGCTGCTGACACCACTTTTTTTGTCAAACACCTTGTCAAAATTATTATCTGTTGCGCCGTCCGCAAAGCGGATATACCCGTTAGCGTTCAGCAGCTCGCCGCGGATGGTCTCGATCAGCGCATCGGCCAGATTCTGGGCGCGGGTCTGCTGCTGCACCTGCATATACGCCTGCGCGCTGGGCTGTATCAGCGTGACAGCCGCAAGCGTAAACAGCGACAGCAGCACCATGCAGACAACCAGCTCGACCAGCGTTGTCCCCCTTTTGTTTTTCAGCACTCGCATCATGGTGTTCCCTGTCCCCCGCTGGTATTCGACTGGCCCTTTCTGTAACGGTGGAAGGTGTAGGTCTCATCCGTGCCATCCTCCGAGGCCTTTGCCTCAAGCTTTTGCTTTTGGACATTCTCAACAACAAACTGTGCGCCCGTACCGGTAAAGGTATAGCTTGCAGTGCCGCCGTCATTCACCCATTGGGGCTTTCCATCTCTGGCTGGGTACAGCTTCTCGCACTGTGCATAGGCCGTCTGGCGGATCGTTTCCGCCTTCAATGACATGGTGCGCGCATAACGCAGGGACACCACGAACAGCGCCGTAAACATAAGCAGCAGCACAAAGGAAACGATCACTTCCACAATCGTTTCTCCGCTTTGATTTTTAAGGTATCTCGACATAGCCGCTCCTTTCCGGGTCATTGGCGCACAAATTTGCTGCTCTTATTTGTCTTGTTCAGCTCATAGTGGATCTTGATTTCGGTATCATCATCCTTGCGCAGTGTATATGTGCTATCAACATCCGTGCGTTTAAAAACGAGTTGTTGATTCGTTTCATTTTCGCCAACCTTGGTCAACTGATAACTGCTATACCGGGCCGTGTCCGTGCCAATCGTATAGTACGCCACTTCACATGTGCTGGTGTGCTGGTAGCTTCTTGTGTAGGAGAACTTCTCGCTCCCCTGCTTTGCAGTCACCGTCACCTCCACAACATAATCCGACAGTTCCTTATCTTTAAAGCTGTCAAGCTGGCCGTTAAGTGTAGTAATGTCATAGCCCTTTGTTGCCAGCGCTGCAACATACTCGCTTTTATCCACCTCGTCAGCCGGCGTTTTTTTGAGCGTGATCTCCAGCCCGCTGCTTTCGTCCGCAAAGGTATGCTCCGTGGCATCGCTGTAGGTAGTCTGCAAAAGGTAGGTTTTGTCGATGAACGCTGCCAGGCTGTCCGCCTGCGCACCGCCCGCTGCCGTACTGTAGCCGGTCAGCTGGTCATCCAGCACATCGGAAAAGCTCGTTGCAAGGGTATACACCTCCTGCTCTATCAACTGGCGGTTCGCGTTCGCCGTCAACACAGACGCCGCATAGACCAGCGCCGCAGACAGCGCCGCAAAAACCGCGCCGATGCACAGCACAAGGATCATTGACAGCCCCTGTTGATTTTGCATGATACCGCGGGCTTTTCTGCCCATAGGTATACCCTCCTTCATTGTGTTATCCCACTGCGGGCAGCTCCTCTTTCTCAGCTGCAGCCGTTTCGGGCGTTGCCCACAGGACACGCGCCGCCCGCAAAACCGGTGGTGCTGCGGCAGGGCTTTGCTCTGCTGCAGCGTCCTGCGCGGGCTGCTCCTCTGCTGTCATGGTCAGGGCGGCAGCTGTACCGTCATTCGGCACAACCAATTCCAGCTTATCAGACGCAGTGGTCTTATCCGCATCGCCCTCGGCCAGCACAGTAACCTTACCGGTAATGCGCTGGCGTGTATCGTCCTTGTGCAGCAGATCGACAAGGTCAGGCAGCGTTACGCGGTAGCCCGGCTCACCGTCACGGTCAAGGTATTCCAGCGTCGCAAAGGTTTCGAGCTTATAGCGCGGCGTACCGCTGGCGTCCTTCAGCTCATAATGGCCCTCCAGCGTCACATGGTTCGTTGTAAGCTCGGGCTCTCCGTCCTCGTTAAGGACTGCCTTGCCATCCCCGTTCGTCTTGACCGTAGTGGTCAGATCATAGAATGTGCGCCCGTTTTCTTCGGTCTGCTGCGGGATCGTGACCGTATAGGTAACATCCTGTATTGTAACTTCCTTTGTCACAGACAGGATTTCCCCGCACTTGGTTGTGATCGTACCATCCTTGTCCATTACATTCCGCTTGGCCACAGTAAAGGTGATCTTGTCGGTTGTCTTGCCATCGGCAGAAGTGATCTCCAGTTGATACTTGTCTGCCAGACCTTCCCCTGTTTCCTTGCTGTAGTTTACGGCGTTCCATTCCACTGCAAAGCGGGAAATATCCGCCTCTGTGCTTGCGGGCGTCCATGCCGTCTCACCGTCAGCGCCGAACAGCTGCAGGGTTGCCTTGGAATCTACAGTTGTAAAGGCGTTCTGGTTCGTCTGCGGTGCATCCAGCTTGATCTTGGGCAGCTGCATCTGGGTGGGGGTTGCCTGCGCGCTGTCTGCAACATAGTAGTACCAGTTGGAGCTGGCGGTTGTGCCGTCGATGGACATGCTGCGCAGGGCGGGCAGCAGCCAGTAACCGGCATACTCCGGCTTCATGGTAAAGCTTTCATCGCCAAGCGCAAACGCTGCACCGTCCGTTGTCGTTTCTGCCTGCGCGCCGCCGTCCATCCGGCCTTCCGGCAGCAGGCGCAGCACGCGGCCGGGGTTGTTCGTGTCGGCCAGCATATCATTCAGCGCATTTGTCAGGGCTGCCAGACTAGCGGCCTTTGCATCGGGCGTCTGCGCATGCTGATAGCTGTCCGCCAGCACAGCAATTTCCTTGTAATCCTCGCTATTTTTAAAGAGATAGCCCATGTAGTAGTAGCTGCCGCTGCTGGCGCTATTGTCTACTGTCAGCGTCAGCTTTTCCTCGGTCAGGAACTGGGTCTGGCTCGGCGTCTGGTAGCTTAGCGCGGCTGTGGTCACTTCGGGCGCAGCAAGGCGCGTTTCGACAACCAGCAGGTTGCTGTACTCACCGTTCGGGCTGCAATACTTCTTGCCGTCATCCGCATTTGCTACGACATAGAACCGCAGGGTCACGCCCTGATACTTCTCAAGGTCAACGGTGCAGCTGTTTTTCGTGATGTCCGGCCAGTTGGCAAGCGCCGTCCAATTATTGCCGTCAAGCTTTTCCGCGTACAGGGTATATGTCACCGTGTTCTCGCCTTTGGCGTCCGCGCTTGCGGGCCAGGTGATGTCGTAGTTCAGTGCATTGGCGCTGTTGTCGTTGGTGCGCATGATGCTGTTGACCTGACCTACCGCAGACAGACGCTGCTGAACAGCACAATCTGCCTCGCCCGCCAGACCGATTGCATTGGTGTCCCCATCGCCCGGCTTGCGGGTGACATGCAGCCGCACCGTATCATAGCGCCAGCTGCCGCTTGCAAGGTCATCGTCCACGCAGAGGGTCAGTGTATAGGTGCCGGTTTCGGCGTTAAAGTTGGTTTTACCCGCCAGCGACACGCCGTCCTTCAGCTCGATTTTTTCCTTGTCCGCGATTGCGGTGGTTTCGCCCGTCTTTTGGGTCAGCAGACCGTACAGGGTGACATCGTAGGCATGCTTGCTTGTATCAACACTGCCGTCCGCATTGTACTGCGTCCATGTAAAGGTATAGTTCAGCTTGTTGTTTCCGTCCACATTGCTCGTGGTTTCGCTGCTTACCTTGGGGGCTTTCAGAAGCGTGAGGTTGAGGTCATCCTTGCGAATCTGCTTTGCGGCCATGTTATACCACGAATCTTGGCTCGCAAAGAACTGCAGCGGGGTCAGGTGGTAATAGCTGAATTTGCCGTCCGCACCGCGCACGATCTCGATGCCGTTGTTCCAGCTGACGGGGTTATTGTTACCCTCTCCAATAGCTTTCAAGGCATCATCTGCGGTGATTTCCCAGCGGGTCACGACCTGCGGGTAACCGGCATCAATAGGCACAGAGATGACCTTCAGGTCGGTGTAGCTGCCGTCAAAGACCACGGCGGGCAGGTTGCTCAGCACAAATTCCGTGCCGCTGCTGTAGACCGGCTTTTCCACCGCAGCAAGCGTCACATACTGGCCGTTCAGCGGCTGTGGGTTGGTTGCTGCTGTACCCTCTGCCGCATTGCTGATTGTTTCATCACCGTTGTATTGACCCACCAGCATAACGCGGTAGTTCGGCACGGTGTTAGGGATCGTATCTGCGGTAAATTGCAGGGTCACGGTAATCGACAGATCATCCGCCGTGCTGCCGGTTATGACCGGCTGGTTTATAGCCGCCGTACCGTGGACAAGGCCGCTGTTGATATTTGCCCCTGCCTTAGGAATACCGATCTCCTCATCATAGCGGGCAGACTCCATCCATGCACCCGTTGCATCTGTACCCGGGGTTGCCGTGGCGCGCAGGCGGGTGGCCGAGCCAAGGCCGTTTGCTATCGGTGCCTCGGTGTTGTCTGCACTCAGCGTAATTTCCGTATTGGGTTGGTTCATCAGGTAGGCGGTTACCTGCCAGTTGCCCGCATTTTGATAATCGCTTGCGTTTGTCAGCACAAGATACTGGCCGTAGTCCTGTCCATTGCTGTCCTGTTTTTTCAGGCGGATTTCCAGCTTCGGGGTGGGCAGGGGGCGCACGAAGTCCTGCGCGGTAGACTTTACCTCTGCACCTGCGGCAATTCCGTTCACGGCCTTTACACCGACACAGAATTGGCCGGTGCCAATAGCATTTGCCAGCGCATCATCCGCGTCAAACAGATAGCGCGTGCCGTAGACCTTTATGTCTTTGTAGTTTTCCAAAGCAACAGTGTTCGTACCGTCAACCTTATACAGCGTTACCAGATAATGGCTCACATTCTGTATCTGGTTATCCGGAAAAATGCCGTCTGTGGTCGCGGCCGTCCATGTCACCTCATAGCGGCCATAGACAGCGCTGCTATCTTTTTTATGCGCAACTTGCAAGTCAGCGACCGTCCCGGGGCTGAACTTGTCCAAAACTTGCGTATAGTAGTTCTGGATCAAGTCGTCCGTGATGTCCTTCATACTCGGGGCGTTACTGTTGTCTGTATCGCCGTACCACAGCAGGATGGTGGCAATTTCTCTCTTTTGTGGTTCCACACGATCCGGACGATAAATGGTTGCCAGCTCGCCTTCGTTAGTAGCTTTCTTGATATAACATGTTTTTGCATCAACTGTATTAAGATTATAGCCATTGACCATACCCGCAGCAAAGTACTCGCTTATTTTAGAATTGTTTATACCAGCGTACAGCCGTGTGCCGTAGAGATAATTACTCTCTTGGCTCATACTCGCACCATATGTCGAAGTTTTTGTTTTTACTTCATCTTCATACATCAACTTCATGGCTTTATTGTAGGCATCGTTAAAGCTGTACCCTTCGTCCATAAAGTAGTTGCCGTAGGCAACGATGTTTTCTTTTCCACTACGGTTCATCGCAATGGGTGCATTATTGGAACTAACCGTATTTTTATACAGAGCAAAACAATTCGTCACTGTGGTGGATGCACTCGTTTGTGCAGTGTAATTGCCACCTCGGTTGCCGCAGATACCTGCAAGCAAGTTGGTTTCGCCTGATTTAGGTGAAATTTTAACATCCGTAGCATAGTTACGACAGCGGTCAATGTAAACCTCGACCTTATCCGGAACATTGCTGCCATCTGGTCCCAGCCAGCCCATGATGCCGGATGCCAGCGACTCGCACTGCATCTTAACATCGCCGTTCACGCAATCGACAATGTTGATGCGCAGATAGTCACTTTTGCCCGCCATGACCACCTTGCCGAGGATACCGGCAACATCGTTGGCGCCGTGCTTTGTGTCATTCGTCCAATTTCCGCTGGACAGAATATCGCCGTGGTTCTGGCAGGAGAGGATATTTGCCGTGCCGCCGGGGGTAGGCTGGTCAAAAAAGCCCACGATGCCGCCGACCGTGCCCGAACCGCCACCGGAGTTGGTATTGGTGCTAAGACTGCCGAAGTTGAAGGATTTTTCAATCGTGCCGCCGTTTTTCAGCCAGGAGGCAATGATGCCGCCGATATAGTTGGAGCCGCTGTCAAACACAGTGCCAAGGTTCACACACTCGCTGATGACCCACTTGTCATCGGCCGTGTTCTGCTGCACGCCGATCACACCGCCCACATAGGCAATATTTTTGTTGTTTCTATGGGTCGTGTCATCGTCATTTTTATTGCTGTCTGTGCGGGTAAAGCGGCGCACGGCGGCGCAGTTGACCAGCAGCTTGACCTCGCCGGTTGCCTCGTTCATGCCGATCATACCGCCGATTTTGGATTCATCGGTCGTGTTGTCACCGTAGACAAACCACTTACCGGTTGCCGCGCCTGTGATCGTGCCGTTGACGGTGTTGAAGCCTGCCACGCCGCCCAGATAGCCGCTGGATTTGCCGTTTGTAGTAGTTGTGCCGCGCAGACCGACCAGCAGGTCATTTTGGGAAAGGCTGGTGGTGTAGACATTGTTGTAATTATTCGTGGACACCGTATCAACGCCTTTAAGGCTATTATAAGTATTGCCTTTCAGGGTGCTGATCATGTCATTGGTGCTGCCAGCCGCAAACCACCCCTTAACCTCATTGACCAGCTCTGTTACTTCTTCTGCACCGCTGCCGGTAATGCTGCCGTTGTTTGCGCCTGCCACGCCGCCCACAAAGCCGTAGCGCGCGGTGATGATACTGCCGCCGCCTTCCCCTGTGGCAACATAGCAGGATGTAATGGTGCTGTTGTTACGGCCCGCAATGCCGCCCACGCTGCTGGCGCTTTTCAGCTTTTCCGCATAGGTCTGGCTGTCGCTCAGGCCCGAGGCACCCATCACCTGCAGCGTAATTTTGGGCACACTGCACTCCTCAACCTTACCATTGTTCAGGCCGACGATGCCGCCCACGGTGTCCAGCACATTGGCTGCGCCCGTGGTGATGTTATCGTTTGCCGCAGTAGTAGCCTTGCCCAGCGCGCCCTGATAGGTACACTTTAACAAAGTGCCGCCGCCGGCATTTTCGCCGGCTACGCCGCCCAGATTCTTGTATTTATTCAGATTGTCTGTAATGTTCAGTGTAACAGTTGTTTCGCTGATTGTTGCGTCCTGCATATTGACGCCCGCCGCACCGCCAAGGCTGATGCTGTCTGCCCGGGCCGTAAGGCCGCTGAGCGCCAGTGCAGGGCTGCTGACAGTACACTTATCAATCGTACCGGCATTTTTGCCCGCAATGCCGCCCGCATTGGTGGCCGGGCCATGGAAAGCGATGTTGGCGTTTTCTTTAAGCGTAACACCGCTGATCGTTGCACCCGCATTGTTGATGGCCGTGACCGCGCCGATGCTTTCCCCGGCAAAGGTAATATCACAGCTGCCGACAGTGCCGTCCTGAATGGTGCCGAAGTTGTTGGCCGCAATGCCCGCCGCATCGCACTTGGCAACGCCGATTTTGACGCCATTATCCACGCTGGCGCTTATAATTTGGGCGCCGCTTTCATTGCTGCCTGCAATACCGCCCGCATTGCCGTTGGTGGCATATACCGTGTAGTTGTTCCCGGTCTGCCCCGCAGTGTTGGTGCAGCCCGTAATCTTGCCGTTCTGCCCATTGCCAGCCCTATTGCTGCCCGCAATACCACCTGCAAACTGGTCATTGGCGCGCACACATGCCCCATCAACCAGCGTCACATCGGCAATTTCAGCATAGTTTGCACCGGCTGCGCCGCCTGCGTAGTTCTTGGTGGCCGTGACGGTTCCTGTCACTTTGCCGCCCGCAATGCTGGCCATTGTGGCGTTGCGCGTGTTGTTGCTGCCCGCAATGCCGCCCGCATAGCTTTCTGCCGTAATGTTGACCTGCAGGGTTGTGCCGCCCAATGCGATGCTGCCGCAGTTTACGCCTGCAACGCCGCCCGCGCACTCGTTTGCCTGCACCGTAACGGGGACACTTTTGGAAGTGTTATAAGTTATGTTCGCATTCGTCAGGTTCAGGCCCGCCACGCCGCCGATGATGTACCGGCCGCGCACGGTGATGCTTGCTGCCGGGGCCGAGTCCGTGACCGTCCTGTTGTTGATGCCGACGATGCCGCCAAGGTAGGCATAGCCGTCCTGCTGGGTGCCCAATGTGGCGTAGGTAGAGCAGTTTTTGATGCTGCCGTCATTCCAGCCGGCGATGCCGCCCGCCGCGCTCTTGTGGGAGACAATGCCGTAGTTGGTGCAGTTATCCAGCGTTGTGTTTTGGGTCACACAGCCGATGATGCCGCCCGCCATATAGCCGCGGGCATCTTTATCGCTAACATAATCGTTATAGTTAAAGCTGTCTTTGTACTCCCGCAGGCTGACACCGCTGCCGAGAATGCCGGTCTCGCCCCGCATTTTCAGGCTGCCGACCGATGCCGCATTGCTGTCACTGCCGTTTGTTGCGCTGCTGATGGTCAGGCGGGTTGCTGCTTCGTTATAGCCGACAATGCCGCCCGCATAGGCGTTGACCTCCAGATTAAACTGGTTGGCCGCGCCGTTGAGGGCCATGGTATTGCCACTGCGCGTCACTGTCTTGCTGACCGTCACAAGGCCGGTATCCTGCGCCACGGTGGGCAGAATCGTTGTCAAATCGTTCGGGGCCGATGCCAGCAGGCAGTTATAGCCGATGATGCCGCCCGCCAGACCATCGGCCTTGATGCGGCCCGCCTTTGCGGTGGTTGTAAATGTGCTGACCTTGCCGCCGGATGTGGCGGTTTCTTTGATGGTAAACGCATCTCCACCGGCTGCGGCCACCGGCATGTTAGCGCCGATGACACCGCCCACGCAGAGCGTGCCGCTGATTTCCGTCACCTTTATATCGGCCGCAGGCAGGGCCGGGGCAAGGTTCAGGCCGATCATACCGCCGACCGCCTTGCCGCCCGTAACCTCGCCGCTGACGGTCAGCAGCGAGGTGCTGGTATTTGTGATTTTCGCCGTTGCATCGTTGCAGCCGACCAGACCGCCGACAAAATCATTGCCGCAGATGACCGCGCCGATCTGCACCGTGTTTGCATCTGTATCCCATGTAAGCACGGCATTTTTGCCGTTGCGGCCGACCAGACCGCCCACATAGTCCGCGCGGGTGGTCGTTTCTTGATTGTTTGCATTTTTATAGGTGCTCAGCGCCTGCAGCAGGGCGCTGCGGCTGCTGTTGGTGGCGGTGTCCGAGGCCATGCTGCTGACACAGTTTTGAATAGTGGCTGCTGCATTTGCTGCATTGGTGCTGCCCCATTCGGCATCGTTCAGGCCCGCAATGCCGCCCACATAGGCCGCATTTTTGCCAAGGCCCGCCACAAGGCCGCTGTTGGTAACACCGCTGACCGCGCTTTGGCTGCCGTTGACCGACACGACACCACCCACATAGCGGTTGCCCAGCACGGTGCTGCTGTTGCTGCCGCCGGTTATTTTAAGCTGGCTGCCGCTGAAGCCGCCCGCCATGCCGCCGACAAAGCAGCGGCCCAGCACATAACCCTTTTGCGTGGTGCAATTATCCAGCTTACACCCGCTGGCAAAGCCCACCAGACCGCCGACAAAATCACCCTTGAGCAGGCTGTCATCGGTGAGTACGCCATCGTTAGCATACCCGCCCTTGACGGCGGCTTTCAGCTGTGTTTCGGTCATATCGCGGCGGGTGGTGCTGGTGCTGCCGCGCAGCGTGACATTTTTGCAGTAGCCCGCAATGCCGCCGAAGAACTGGCCCAGCACACGGCTGTTTTTACCCTCGGCGCTGCCAAGGTAGTTGGCGCCCACGCTGACCGTACCCTCGTTCTGAAGGCCGGTCAGGGGGTCAGTTGTATTGCCGCTGTTATAAAGATTGCCTACAACGCCGCCCGTAAAGGCGCTGCCGATGACGGCGGCCTTGTTGGTTATGGTTTTTTTATTGATGGGGTCTGCCTCAAGCTTCAGTTTGGCGGCATCCATCGTGCCGACCACACCGCCCACGCCGACGCTGCGCCAGATCGAATTTTCTCTGCTGGCGGCTGCGGCGTAGCGTGCCTGTTCTGTAAGATTTTTGTCCGCAGCTTTGGGGCTGTTGTCCTGCAGCAGACCGGCTACCGTCACATCGGCGTCCACCGTCAGCGCGGAAATTGTTTGCGTCTGGCCGTTTTGGGGTATGGCAACGCCCACGAGGCCGCCAATGCCGCGCGGCTCGTTTGCATAATAAGTAGTGCTATTTACTGTTGCGTTTGTGCGGGCTGTCGCGGTGGCGGTATCGTCAAAGGGCAGCATTGCCAGCACCTGCGCGGAAACCGCATTGTTTTTGCCGTGGGTCAGGGTGCATTTTTCCAGCGTGCCGGTGTTGACGCCGCACAAAGCACCGACCGCGCGGATGTCGCGGTACGCGCTGTCACTTGTGTCCAGCGGCTGCAGGGCTGTGGTCCCGGTCAACGGCAGGGTGCCTTTTGCGCGGGTCACAATTTCAACATTGACCTGCACATCGGCATCGCGCAGGGTCATGTTTTGGATCGTGCCGTTATTTTCGCCCACAAGGCCGATGTAGCGGTCAAGCAGCGCTGTCTTACCCTGTCTGCCGGTTTGGGAGACAGAGCTGCCGCGCAGCTGCAGGTTCATGATGGTGATATTTCCGCCGTCCAGCGTTACATTTTTGGGCAATGTCAGAATAGTCGGCCACGCCACGGCCTCCTCTGCCGAGGGGACCTTGGCCTCCGGCGGGAAGTTTTTGCCCTGTGCCGGGCAGTAGACCGTAACGCTGCCGCCGGTCCAGTTCAGGCCGGTGGCGCCAAGGCTCTGCGCGGCGAGGGTGTAGGCGGCAGTCTGGCCGGACGCCCAGTTGTCCGCCCAGCGCAGGTTGTACAGATGGCGGAAATAGGTAAGGTTGCCCTCAGTGGCTGTTGCCTCTTTTGCAAACAGGCTGTTTTCCACATTGGTGTCGGCCGGGGTGCTGGGGGTATAGCTGCCGGAATAATCGTCCCGCGCCTTGGCCTGCAGCGTGACATAGAAATCCTGCGGCCCGCCCGACATCAAGCGGGTGATGCTGTACAGGCTGCTGTCGGTCACACTTATGCTGTTTGCCTTCTCGCCGCTGTCATTCTCGCAGGAGCGCAGCAAATCAGCGCTGGCCATTGCGTCCAGCGTCAGGACAAAGTTGCCCTTGTTGTAGCTCAGGGGGTAGTAGAGGGTCTTTTCAACCGGTGTTTCGTTGTCGGCAGCATAGATTCTTGTTTTCAGCGGCACCGGCTCATTGGTCTTGACTGCCGGCAGCTCCACCTCGATCTCAAACAGCTTTTTCGTGCCGTCCTCGCTGTAGCCTGTTGCCACATACTGCACCTGCGTGTCGCGGGTCACATCGCCGCCCCAGCTCAGGGTCAGTGTTTCGGTGTTGGAGAGGCGCGGGTTCTTGACCTTCAGCTTGGTCTGCTGCAGCTCGACCACATTCACACGGTCCTCGGCCGAGTAGTAGCCCACAAGGCTGTCATGGCGGCGGTGGTCATAGCTCCGGTCATAAATGTTCGTTGCGCCGTTTGTTTCCCCAAAGCGCAGCTTGTCGGCGTTCGTGTCATAAAACACCGAGTACACCTGCCCGCTGGCGGCATCGATCTCAACGCAGATGGCCGCATTCAGCAGCGAATCATCGTAGATGTAATCGCCCAGCAGCTCGCGCAGCAGTTCATTGTCGCTGTCATCATCTGTTACTTTATCATAATACAGGGCATAGATATTTTTGTTCAGCTCATCGGCCTTCTGCGCGGCGGGGTCAAAATGCGCGCCTGCCTGACCGTTCAACAGCACCTTCTGGCGGAAATCGTCCAGTTCGCCCGCTGTGTCCCTGCGGGTCAGGGCGATCTGCGCGGTCTGGAAAAGGGTGCGGGCGTTCGCCTCGTTCTTCTCAAACCGGGCCAGACGGGTATAGGCGATCAGGCCGCCCCCCACAAGGGCCGCCAAAATTGCCATGATCGCCAGCACAACCATAAGCTCCACCATCGTGAAGCCGCTGCTTCTGCGCGTTTTCTTGTTGCAATGCACCATAGATGCTCCCGTTTATATCACGGCATTGCCGCATATTCCCGCCCGGCAGACGCCGTAGCGGCCGTTGGAATTTGCGGCAGCGCCCTGCAAATTTGTACAGTAAGGCATAATAAGACTATATATGATAGTATTATACTCGGTTTGTGATCTTTTCGCAATAAGTGTGGTGAGATTTCGACAAATTTACACCAAATATAGTGTTGTATACGGGCGGCACATACTATTTTGACAGATTTCGTGTTACATTCCAACAATAATGTGGGATTTTTTCGTGAAATTCCTTGCAAATACAGCCTTTGCGGGGTATACTGGTTAGTGTGTTATATATAGAAGTAGAGGAAGTGAAACCATGCTGGCAGCACGACTGGGTGCCTGGCTGCGCAACACCGGGGAAAAATGGGCCAGGACCTCCTTTGCTGAAAAGCTGGCCCTGCTGCTGGCATTGCTCGCTGTGATCTATACCGTTGTGACCGGCGCGGCCGAGCTGCGCTATCAGGCCCGCGCGCGGGAGGCGCTGGCCCAGATCAAGGCGGCGCGGCTGGCCGCCGGGGCTGTGTCCGCGCAGTGCTATTCCACCGGGCGCACCTTTGCCGACCAGACCACCGCAGACGGCTTTGCCGACGGCGTGGCTGAGGAGATCGAGACACTGGGCGCACTGCCCGGCAGCGTGAGCCTTCTGCAGGTGGCGGACAACGGCTACACCGTGCAGCGGCTGCTCTATCAGGAAAACAGCATCTTCGCCGTCTATGACGCTGCCGAGGGCTACCGTGTCTTCCGCGCGGAGGACCGCCTGCATTACCTGACGGAGGCGAGCCATGCTGCTGCTTGAGTGCCTTTTGGACCTGATCCGTTTTTTGCTGGGCGCGGCGCTGTTCAGCTTTATGAATGTCGTGGCCTGGCGGCTGCCTCGGGGCATGGACCCCCTGCAGGGGCGCAGCCACTGCCCGCAGTGCGGCCACACGCTGGGTGCGCCCGACCTTGTGCCGGTTTTCAGCTGGCTGTTTTTGCACGGGCGGTGCCGCCACTGCGGCGCGCGCATCCCGGTGCGATATTTTCTGGTCGAGGTGCTGGGCGGCGTGCTGGCGCTGGGCTGCACCCGGCGCTTCGGCACCGCGCTCAGCCTGACGCAGGGGCTGTTCGGCATGAGCTGGGCGGCGCTCACCGCACTGGCGGTCTGCGGCATTTTGCTGAGCGTCGCGCTCATTGACGCCGAGACACAGCTTATCCCCGACCGGCTCAATCTCGCGTTGGCGGTCTGCGGCGTTGTAGGGACGCTGCTCTCCCCCGCCGGGTGGCTGCCCCACCTGATCGGGGCGTTCTGCGTCAGCGTGCCGATGCTTTTGCTCTGTCTTGTCATTGACGGCGCGTTCGGCGGCGGCGACATCAAGCTGATGGCAGCCGCCGGGCTGTTCCTCGGCTGGCAGAACACGCTGCTGGCGATGTTTTTGGGCATTCTGGGCGGCGGCCTTTACGGCATCTGGCTGCTGGCCGCCAAAAAGGCCGACAAAAAGGACCACTTTGCCTTCGGCCCGTTTTTATGTGTGGGCATCGTAATCGCCATGCTTTTCGGCGAGCCGATCCTGCAATGGTACTGCGCGTTTTTGTAATGGTGCAGCACCCGCCTGATCTCACTATCCGTTCGGAGGTTTCTCCCCTATGCCACAATTTCGTTATACTGCGACCAACGCTCAGGGCAAGACTGTCCGCGGCATGGCTGACGCCCCCAGCGAGGAGGCACTCTACACCAAGCTGCGCGATGACGGCCTGTACATGAGCGAGGCGCTGCAGACCAAGCGCGTCCGCAGCACCTTCCGCCCGTTAAAGACCGCCGTGCTGGCGGATTCCTGCCGCAATCTGGGCACCCTGCTGACTGCCGGTGTGCCGCTGGTGCGTGCCTTCCGCATCATGGCGGATGAGCGCAGCATCGACCCGCAGCAGCGCGCCCTGTACGAGGCCGTGCTGGGCGAGCTGCGCAAGGGCATCCCGCTGTCCGATGCGATGGAATCCTGCGCACCGGCGTTCCCGAACCTGCTGCTGGCGATGATCCGCAGCGCCGAGGGCACCGGCAGCATCGACCACGCCTGCACCCGGATGGCCACCTACTATGAGCGCGAGCATAAGATGAACCAGCAGGTCGGCAACAGCATGATGTACCCGCTCATCCTCTGCGTGCTGATCGTGGCGGTCATTGCGATTCTGATGACCTTTGTGCTGCCCCAGTTCAAGCCGATGTTTGACCAGATGGAAAAGCTGCCCTTCCTGACGCAGCTTCTGTTTGATGCCAGCGACTTTGTGGGCGCCAACTGGCCGCTGCTGCTTGTGGCGCTGGCGCTGATCTTCTTCGGCTTCAAACTGCTTTTGGCCCAGCCCCGCATCCGCCGCCAGTGGGACCGCTTTATCCTGCATGCGCCGGTCGTGGGCGTGCTGAACCGCAAGATCTGCACCGCCCGCTTTGCCAGCACCCTGTCCAACCTGTACGGCAGCGGTGTGCCCATCATCACAACGCTGGGCGCTGCGCGCGACTCGATCGGCAACCGCTGGATCGAAAGTCAGTTCGGCACGGCGCTGGACAGCATCCGCGCCGGCCACAGCCTGTCGCAGTCCATCGCCGCGATCGACGGCTTTGAGGTCAAGCTGGCCTCCTCCATCGCCGTCGGCGAGGAGACCGGCAAGCTGGACAGTCTGCTGGCCACGATCAGCGAGACGCTCGACTACGAGGCCGAGATGGCCACCAAGCGCCTTGTCACCCTGCTGGAGCCTGTGATGATCGTCATCATGGGTCTGGTGGTCGGCGGCGTTGTGGCGGCTGTTATCGTGCCGATCTACCAGTCCTACGGCACCATCGGCGCATCGTCCGGCGCCATTTAAACTATATTCCGGAGGGTTCCTCATGGCATCACTTACCTCTTTATATTTGTGCAGCCGCACGGTGTACGCCGCGGTGGGCAGCCCCACCGCCAAGGGCGCACGGATCACCGCCGCCGCCGCGGCCCAGCTGCCCGAAGGCTGCCTGATCAACGGCGTCATTACCAACGAGGCCGACCTCGCCGAGGCGCTCAAGGCCTTTTTTGCCCGCCATAAGCTGCCCACCGGCCGGGTGGCGCTGATCGTAGGCGGCAGCCAGTTCGTACACCGCGTCATCTCCCTGCCCGCCATGAGCGAGAAAAAGCGGCTGGCCGTGCTGGCGCATGAGCTTTCGTCCGGCGGTGCCGAGACAACGGCCCCGCTTGACGACTATATGCTGCTGGCCCGCGATGCCAAAACCCGCGCCGACACGGTGCTGGCCACCCGCGTGGAGCAGAGCGTCATTGCCGGGTATGCGGCGCTGGCCAAGGCGGCCGGCTTCAAGCTGTACAGCATCGATCTGGGTCTGGCCGCCCCCATCAAGGCGGTGCGCACGATCCCTGCCCTGCAGAGCGAGACCTTTGTGCTGCTGCATTTTGACGATGACACCGTCTCGGCCTGCCTGTTTGTGAAGGGGCAGTACACCTACTCGACCCGCAGCCGCCTGTTCAACCCGCGCGGCTCGGCAGAATCCGGCGCCGAGATCGCACAGAAGCTGTCGGGCATCCTGCAGTTCCACATTGCCGGCAAGAGCGAAAATCCGATCACGACCGTCTACTTTGCCGGTGCAGACGCCGATGACCTTGCCGTCTGCCGCCCGGGCTGTGAGGCACTCTCGCTGCGGGTGGCGCAATTCCCGGATTCGCCTACCGTCAAGCTTCCTGAGGGCACAGCCCTTGCGCAGACGCTCTCCGCCGCAGGCAATCTGATCGCGCGCTGACCCGCGCACCAACTATACAAGCCAGGGGAACATACAAATTATGGCTATGAAACAAAACAACTTTTATCTGCGCTGGCAAAAGGCCGCAGGCGCCGTCAAGAGTGAGCAGCGCAGCCGCAGCATCCAGACCGCTGCCCCCGGCATCGCCGTGGTGGCCGCCGCCCTGCTGGGCTGGGGTGCCATGACGCTGTACACCGCCTCCCTTACCAGCCAGCGGCAGGACATCGTAAACTGGTGCAATGACAACAGCGCATCGTTCCTTGCCTCGAATCAGGACGCTGAGGCGGCCGCGCAGTTCCGCTCTCTGACGCAGTACGCCGACGGCATGACCGACCTGCTGGACGGCTACCCTGATGTGACGAGCAGCCTGCTGCACCGGGTCGAGGCGGCGGGCGGCGCTGCTATCACAATTCAGTTCACCAGCTACAACGCCGCCACGGGCGAGCTGCAGTTCAACGCCAACTCCAGTCAGGTCATCGACATTCCGACCTACATTCGCTCGCTGCAGAGCTGCGGCGTTTTTTCGACCGTGAGCTATACCGGCTACAATGCCGATGATGACGGCTATTCCATCGACCTGCGCTGCGTTCTGGCAGCGCCGCAGTAAGGGGGGTGCGGTTATGGATATTGCACCGATGACCAAGCGCGACAAGATCCTTTTATATGCCGTGCTGATGCTGGCCTTTATCGTGCTGTATGTGCGGTTTTTGCTGATCCCCGGCATCGGCAGCCTGCAGCAGGCCCGCGCCGATCTGACCGAGGCGCAGGACGCCCAGATCGCCATGCAGGAGACGATCCTGCAGGCGGGCGTGAACGCCGCCGACAAGAATACCGCCTGGGGAGAGCTGCAGACCGCCAACGCGCGGTACTACAGCATCCTGACCAGCGATGAGCTGGACACGCTGGTGACCGGCCTTGAGCTGAACCACAGCATGCAGCCCGTCTCCCTGAGCATCGGCCAGCCGCTGACCCAGAGCATGACCGGCTACATTGCCGGTACACAGGCCGGGCAGAGCCCCGCCCCCGCCGGCAGCGCTGCGGCCGCCGTCACGGCGGATCAGGTGGACACCACCGCCGCAGGCAATGCCCTGCTGCAGCAGTTCCTTGCCGCTGATCTTGTACCCTACTATGACCAGCCCGGCTACCTCCAGACCTCCGATGTGACCTTCAGCTGCTCGGGCGAGGTAAGCAATTTTCTGAGCCTGCTCGATGATCTGGCGGACAACTATCCGTCCATCCAGCTGCAGAACTTTTCCATCACCACCCGCAGCTTTGCCGCAGCGGACGGCACCTCGTCCAGCGGCAGCATCTACAATGTGACACTGCACGTTGTACTCTGTGACAAAGGAGGCGTACAGCCGTGAAAAACATCCGTCTTGGCGATGTTCTGATCGAGTTCGGCTACATCACGGCCGAGCAGCTCAACGCCGCCCTTGCCTACCAGAAGGAGCACCGCGACCTGCGTGTCGGCCAGGCACTGCAGGAGCTGGGCTATGTCAACGAGCGGCAGGTCCTGCAGGCCCTTGCCAAGCGCCTGCAGATCCGCATGATCGACATTGAGCATACCAATGTTGATGTGACGGCTGTTGAGAAGGTCCCGCAGGAGCTGGCGCAGAAATATGACATGCTGCCCATCGCGCAGAGCGGGCATACGCTGACCATCGCCGCCAACGACCCGCTGAACTACTACGCCATCGAGGACATCCGCCAGCTGACCGCCATGGAGCCGGAGATCGTGCTGGCCGAGCTGGAGCCGCTGCGCCGCGCCATCCGCTACTATTACGCCGAGGTCAGCGCCCGCAAGGCAGCCCGCAGCGCCAACAGCAGCGATATGGCCGCCGCGCAGACCGAGGATCTCGCCATTGACATGACCGCCGAGGGCGGCGATCTGGACGCGCCGATCATCCGCCTGCTGAACAGCCTTGTGCAGCGTGCCGTGACGACCACCGCCTCGGATATCCACATTGAGCCGTTTGAGGGCGAGACAAAGGTCCGTATGCGCATTGACGGCGTCATCATCGACTATGTGACGCTGCAGCGCGCTTTGCATCAGCCGCTCATCGCCCGCATCAAGATCATGTCCAACCTTGACATTGCCGAGCACCGCATCCCGCAGGACGGGCATTTCCGCGCCCGGCTTGAGACCGGCCCCGATGTCAACGTCCGTGTCTCGATCCTGCCGACCGTCTTTGGCGAGAAGGCCGTGCTGCGTATCCTGTCCAGCAACACCTACATTAAAAATGCCAACCACTTCGGCATGAACGATGAGACCTACCGGCGGTTTTTGCCGCTGCTCAACCGCCCCAACGGCATCGTCTACCTGACCGGGCCGACAGGCTCCGGTAAGACGACAACGCTCTACATGGTCCTGCAGACCATCGCCGAGCGGCAGGTCAATGTCTCGACGATCGAGGACCCTGTCGAGCGCAATCTGGCCCGCATCAACCAGACGCAGGTCAACAACATTGCGGGCCTGACCTTTGAGAGCGGCCTGCGCGCCCTGCTGCGTCAGGACCCCGATGTCATCATGGTCGGCGAGACCCGCGATACCGAGACGGCGTCTATCTCGGTCCGTGCGGCCATCACGGGCCACATGGTCTTTTCGACCCTGCACACGAATGACGCGCTCTCCTCCATCGTCCGCCTTGAGGACATGGGCGTGGAGCGGTACATGATCGCCAACTCGGTAGCCGGTCTGGTCGCCCAGCGCCTGATGCGCCGGGTCTGCCCCCACTGCGCCCGGCAGATGCCCGTCACCGAGGAGGAGCGCACCTATCTCGGCCCCGACATCCCCTTTGTGCGGCGCGGCAGCGGCTGCACCCAGTGCAACGGCACCGGCTACCGCGGCCGCGTGGCGATCCACGAGCTGGTCATCATCAACCGCGAGCTGCGCGAGCTGATCTCCGCCGGGGCCACGCAGGAGGAGCTGACCGATGCCGCCCGCCGCAATCAGGGCATGACCAGCCTGCGCGAGGCCGCCCTGCAGCTTGTGCGCGAGGGCGAGACCACCCCGGAAGAACTGCTGAAGATCACCTTCTATGAGGAATAAGGGGAACGGGTGCTGACGGCAGCGCTCTCTCCGGCTTCTCTTTCTCGAAAGTGAGGTATGTCCTATGCAAATCCATGAACTCACCGCGCTGGCGCGGCAGATGAAAGCCAGCGACATCCATCTCTCCGAGGGGCTGCCCCTGATGTTCCGGGTGGACGGGCGGCTGATGCAGCCCCCCGTGCAGATGAGCGCTGACGAGACCCGCTCCCTGATCCTTGGGCTGATGGATGAGGCACACCGCGAGGCCATCCTTACCGAGCGGATCGATGCCGATTTTGCGCTGGTCGCACCGGACGGCACCCGCAGCCGCGTAAATGTCTTTTTCCAGCAGGGGCGGGCTGCGGCCACGCTGCGCCTGCTCAACGATGCCATCCCCACGCTGGCAGAGCTGTCGATGCCGCCCGTGCTGACAAAGCTGGCGGACGAGCCGCGCGGTCTGATCCTTGTCACCGGCCCCACCGGCAGCGGCAAGTCCACCACGCTGGCTGCGATGATCGACCATATCAATGAGACCCGCAGCGACCACATCATCACGATCGAGGATCCCATCGAGTATGTCTATCAGGGCAGGCAGGCGCTCATCCACCAGCGCGAGGTCGGCGCGGATGCGCGCAGCTTTGCCTCGGCGCTGCGCAGCGCCCTGCGCGAGGACCCTGATGTCATTCTGGTCGGCGAGATGCGCGATTATGAGACGATCTCCGCCGCCGTCACCGCCGCCGAGACCGGCCATCTGGTCCTCAGCACGCTGCACACGATCGGTGCAGCCCAGACCATTGACCGCATTATTGATGTCTGCCCCGCCGGTGCGCAGAACCAGATCCGCGGCCAGCTGGCCGCCGTGCTGCGCGGCGTCATCACCCAGCAGCTTCTGCCGCTGGCCGGGGGCAAGGGCCGCTGCGCCGCGACCGAGATTCTGGTCGGCACCGATGCCGTGGCAAACCTCATCCGTGAGGGCAAGTGCTACCAGATCCCAAGCATCCTGCAGTCCGGCGCCGCACTGGGCATGCACAGCCTGAACGCCGATCTGGCACGCCTTGTCAGTATGGGCCGCATCACCCGCGAGGCCGCCGAGCGCTGCGCCACCGACAAGAGCGATCTGCAAAATTATTTATAAACAAACCCAAAACGGGGTATCCGCCATTGTACGGCAGATACCCCGTTTTTGTTTGCTTTATTGGGGGATGCCCCCCTGCATCACTTGTCTGCGCCCTCCTTCCCCTCGGCCAAAATCTTTACCAGCCATGCGGGTACCGGTGCGCCCATGGCGGCGGCGTTCTCGGCAATGCTGCCCAGCTCCGTAAAAATATACCATACCAGCACCACGGGCAGCACCACGCCGTTCGGCTGCAGCCCCAGCCCCGGCAGGTTGGCAACCGCCATGCCCAGCACGCCGTCGGTCAGGGCGCTTACCAGCACCACAACGACCATACCGGCCTTGTGCCAGATACCTGCGCGGGCCGCCGCGCTCGACCACTGCCCCCGGCAGGCCGCCGCCGCGCTGCCGCTGGCCCAGTCCAGCGCCATACAGGCACCCCACGCCAGCACCAGCCAGCCCAGCCAACCGAACACCGCCGTAAAGGCCCCGCAGGCTGCCGCCACCGCTGCCTTGCTGCACTGCAGCAGGTTTCGCTTTTCCATCATGTATCCTCCCATCTGCTCTTGTACAGGCCCGCCTGCACCAATCCGCGCTGCCGGCAGAGCGCAAGCACCGCATCGGCGTCACCCTGCGTCACCGGCCCGACTGTGATAAGCTGGCGCTTTTCCGCACCGCCGTACACGCCCGGCGCGTTGGCGCACCCGGCGTAGGCGGTCGGGTCCAGCCCTGTGCCGTTTGCTGCGGCGCGCACCTCAAAATGGCAGTGCGGGTAGGGCGGGTCGGCCAGCGCCGCATTGCCGGTATTGCCCATAACGCCCAGCGCGTCCCCGCTGGCCACCCGCTGCCCGGCCTTGACCAGCAGCCGTGCGCAGTGGGCAAAGTAGAGAAAATTCACCGCATCCGGGGTCTGCGCGCGGTCAAGCTGCACACAGACATACCAGCCCCACTCCCAGGTCCTGTTTTGGCGGTCGGTCACGATGCGCGCCCGCGTCACCCGCCCGGTGATCCGCTTTCCTTTATAATAGGGCATCCGCACGGTCGTATCGTCCAGCCCCACCAGATCCAGACCGCCGTGCCACACACGGCCGCCGCCCCGTGTAAACCCAAAGCAGGCGTAGGGGTAGGCGATCCGGGTGCACCCTGCAAAGATACCGCTCTGCCTCATGCCGTCACGCCCCCCTGCGCAGTGTGTAGATGACCTTCATCGTCTTGTCGGCGGTCTTTTCCACCGCCTTCGTCAGGTCGTTGATGGTCGCCAGATAGTTTGCGCGCAGCACCCGCATGGTGCGCATACGGCTGTCGCTGTAGTAGCGGCGCAGCGGCGTCACCGGCTCGCCCAGCACCGGCACCATGGCGGCAAAGCCGGTGGTCGTGGTATCGTAGCCCGCTGCCTCGCAGGAGAACAGCTCGTTTTTCTCGGTGTTCAGCACCACGCCGCGGGTGCGGTAATAGCAGTAAAGCCGCCCGTCATGTGCATCGCTAAGGTATTGCAGGGTATCGCCGTGCATTGTGACGGCCTGCACATCGGTCGGGTCCGCCAGCGGAAAGCGGTAGATCTGATAGGTCGAGGGCGCTGTCATGTACAGGCTGCCGCCGTAGACCGTGCCGTTCAGCGGTGTGGACTTTGCCTCGCTGACAGCGGCGCGCAGCGCACCGCCGGTGTTGTTGGGGACGGTGTAATCTCTGGCCGCCAGCGTTTTGCGGTCATACTCCCGCACCCGGATGCTGCCGCCCGCCGCGATGGTGCTGCCCTCCGGCGCTGCGATGAGGTAGAGCTTGTCCGCCTCGGCGTCAAAGCAGAGGCGGCAGTACCGGCCCGCATTGCCGGATACTGACTGCAAAAAGCCGGAAATGTCCACCGTATCGGTCGCAACAAGACTGTCCCAGCCGCCCTGCGTATCGCGCCGGAAAAGATCCAGCGTCCTTAGCCCAAGGCAGTGGCGGCGCAGCTCCAGCACGCCGTGGGCGGTGTCCACCCTGCCCGCCAGCGCTTCATCGGCCGCCGGGTCCGCATAGAGCAGCACCCCGCGCTCGCCCGTAGGGTAGCAATCCTTGGCCAGCAGCCCGGTCAGCAGCTGGTCGCCGCCCAGCGCCCCGCCGAAGCTCAGCCGGCCGGCCATCACAGGGGAAGCATTGGGCGCATCGATCATCTCGGAATAGTATGCGCCCTGCGGCTGGGTCAGGCAGACTGACTGTATGACGCCGTTGCCCTGATTGGTGGCAAACTCATAGACATAGGTCATCGTGCCGCCCGCCGGGTCCAGCTTTGTCTCGGTCAGGTTGGCGCTGCCGCGGGTCGTGTTGGTCGTTGCATTGACAAGACCGGCGATCGCCGTACCCGTGATGCCTGCCGCCGCCGGGGCAAACCGCGTTGCCGGGTCTGCACCGAGGGGGCTGTCATACAGGAGCAGCCCGCCGTAGAACATCGTGACAAGGTCCTTCGGTGCGTTGGGGTCATCCTGCTGGCCGCGCCAGAGCAGCATCGCCTTGTTCAGGCTGCCGCCGTAGCCGTTGAAGATCTCCCCCACCGCGTTGGTGATGATGTTGTCCTTCTCGACCACCTCCACCGCACCGGTGTGTATGTCGGTCAGCTCCAGCCGTGTATGGCCGTGCAGTCTCATTTCGGTTCCTCCTTCGTTATCTCGGTGCCGCCGTCCTGCAGGGGGCCCAGCGCCAGCGTGCGGGGCGTCAGGCGCACCGGCGCGACCAGCTCCTCACATTCCAGCAGGCCGTTCCACGGTGTCTCCCCCGCCATGCCCTGCCCGGTCACGGTGGCCTTGATGCCGTACTGCGCCACCCGCACCGTGCCGCCGCTGCAGACCAGCCGCACCGACAGCCGCTTGACGGTGTTTGCCTCGACATTTGCAAACGGGTAAAAAAGCGCCAGCGTGTGGGGGCCTGCCTCCATCCGCTGCTGCGGCGCAAAATTTTCGATCTGCTGATCGTTCAGGTAGTAATGCACGGTCAGGGTCAGCGCCGCATCGTCCGGCTCAGCGTCCGCCGTCAGCTGCGCAAGGAAGATTGCGCTCGTATCCTCGATCGCCGCAAAGGAGATCGTGACCGCCGGCACTTCCGCCGTGCGCACGGTCAGCGCCGCCGCGTTTGTAAAGCTGTAGTAGGTCAGCCGCTTGCTCTCGGCGCTGTTCTGCAGGCGGCGCAGCGTGCGCTCGGTCGCACCATCCCCGGCCCCGGCCAGATAGGGGTTGCGCCCCACGCTTTTAAGGGTCTGCCGCCCACGGTACCGCCATACAAAATGCGTGACCAGCATCTCGGGGGCGCTGCCGTCCGCGCGGGGCAGGGCAATGCGGTCCCCCGGCTCAAACGCCGGGTCGCCGGGCATTGTCACAGTGGCCGGGGTGTAGTCAAGCTTTTGCAGCACCGCAAACAGATGCTCGGCGATCTGCGCGCGTATCTCGGGCAGGCCCTTCTCGGCCAGCGGCATCTCGGTGATCGTCATGGTCAGGCCGCTGTCCTGCTCGTCCCCTGCCGCATACCGGCCATCGGCTGTCTCGATGCTCAGCGCCGCATAGTGGCAGCGCAGGTCTGAGATACCGGCCTCGCTGCGGTCCCCGGGGCCGAGTGCCGCGCACGCCGCTGCGGCAAAGGGGCGTATGACGAGCCGCCCGGCCCGGTCTGCCGCCGCAAAGCCGCCCACCAGCTGCGCCACTGCCGATGCACAGTCCCGCCAGCTTTTCAGGCCGTCCGCCGGGCCGATCTGGCAGACAAGGGCGGCGTTCTCGTTGAGCGCGGCCACCTCCCCGGCCGTCTGGCCCAGTGTCAGGCCGCAGGCATCGGCGATCTGGCCAAGCAGCTCATAGGCCGTGCCCTGCAGCACGGTGCCGTCATAGCGGCGCTGCAGCGCCAGCAGATTGTCATACGCCTTGATGCTGACATACAGCGCCCTGCGCTCGGCCTCTGCCACGGTATAGCTGCCGAGCGGGACCTCCTCCCACTGGCCGTCCGGCAGCTGCAGCCCGTAGGCAAGGCAGAGCCTTGCGCCATAAAAGGCATGGCGGCTCAGCGCCGTGCGCAGGTTGAGCGCCGCCTGCCCGAGGTAAGCGCAGCCGAAGGCCAGTTCTTCCCCCGTGACGCACTGGTTGTCGAGGGTCAGCGACCCGCTCATAAGCTCAGCCGCCGTCAGCGGCAGCACGGTGCCGTCCGTCAGGGTCAGCGTGCCTGTCACCCGGTCAGTGCGGGTGCGTGCCCGTATGGCGGTCTTGTAGGCTTCCGATACCGGATACATCCGGGTCCCCTCCCCTCAAAATTCGATCAGATGGACCGAGGCCGCCCAGACCGCCCTGCCGTCGCGGGCGGCCTTCAGGTCAGCCGTGCGGTCCCCGGCGTACATCCGGGCCGTGCGCATCTCGCCGAAGAAATACTGCACCTGCATACTGTCCGGGGCGGTCGCATTCAATACGGCGGCGCACTGCGCCGTGGTCAGGGCCTCCCAGCTGACGCTGATCTTGGCCACACCGCCGCGCACCCGCTCGCGCACCAGAACACCATCCTCCGTGCGGCCGGTGCCGCTGCTGTCAAGATCGGATAGCTGCACCTTGTACGCGCCGGGTGCGGGCAGCGCCGTGCCGTCAATGGTTAAGATCTCCACGCTTCACCTCCCGCCGCTGCGCAGTGCGCGGCGATTCTGACTGTTGGCGATGACGCTGTCGAGCAGCTCCTCGCCAATGTAGATGTTGATGGGCTGGTCGCTGCCCTGTGCGCCGCCCTGCCAGGCGGCCAGCGTTTCCGCCAGCGCCTGCCGGATCGTGTCCAGCGGCGCCTCGATGTTCGTACCGCTGCGCTGGTCGCCCAGCATAGCCAAAAACTGGCGGTTCGGCGGTATGACCGCCCCCTGCGCCAGCGCCGGCACCGGCACGGCGGCGGCATAGCCCAGCCCGGGCAGGGCGGCCCGGGCGCTCAGCAGCTGCCCGGCACCGCCCAGCACGCCGCCTGCCGCCGTTCTGGCCTGCCCGATAGCCGACAGCAGCCCGTTGATGGCCGCCGCAATGGCGCTGACCATGCCGCGCACGACTGCCAGAACCGTGCCGACCGCCGTCTGCACGATCGAAACAATGCGCCCCCACACGGTGGAGACGGTAGCCGCCATCGCGTTCCATGCAGCGTCCCATGCGCCGCGCAGCACAGCGGTCAAAAAGTCTGCCAGCCCGCGCAGCACGGCCAGCAGCATCGTGATGCCGTCCGCCGCGATGCCCGCCGCACCGGTCACGGCTGTACCCAGCACCGTGAACACCTCGACCGCCACCGGGGCAAGCGCCGTCAGAAGCCACTGCACAAACGGGGCCAGCACCGTGTTCCAGACCGTCAGCAGCAGCGTACCCACCGCACCGAGGCAGGCCGTCAGCTCATTCCAGAGCGGCTGCAGATGCGCAGCCCAGAGCGTATCCAGCAGCGCAAAAAGCTGCAGCAGCACCGGCTGCACCACCCCGGACCAAAGCGCCGACACAAGGCCCGCCGCATTCTGCCAGCCCTCGGCCAGCCCGGCCAGAATGGGCTGCCCGTAGAGTGCCCATGCATTCTGCAGCCCGGCCCAAAGCCCCTGCCAGACTGTGTCCAGCAGCGCCGCCGCAGGGGCAAGCACCGTTTCCAGCTCGGCCCAAAGCGGCTGCCAGACGCGCAGCACTGCCTCACGCAGGGCGTTCCACACGGTCTGCCAGGCTGCGGCAAACGGCGCAAAAAAGCTGCTGAGATACGCCCAGAAATCCGCCCAGACGCCGCGCAGGCTGTCCAGCACGGCCCGCCAGCCATCGGCCCAGTCCCTGCCGTCACTGCCTTTGGCGGTGCGGCGGGCCGTACCGGCGGCATTGCCCGCTGTGCGCCTTTCCTTTTCGGGCGCTGCGGCTTTCTCCACTGCGGGGGCGGGCAGGCGGTTGATCTCGTCAAATTTCGCAAGGCTGCGGGTGGTTTTCACGCTCTGCACTGCGGTTGCCTGCAGTGCCGTGCGCAGCTCCTCCACGACCCTGCGGGCCTGCTGGCCCGCATCCCCCATGCTGCCCAGCGCCTGCGTGATGCCATCGAGCGCCGCCCGCAGGCTCCCCGCCGGGAGCTTGAGGGTCGAAAGCTCGTCAAATCGAATCGTTTGCGTAGGTTTCCCTCCTTTTTTGTCCGGTCACTGCAGCAGGGCAAGCAGCCTTTGCTTTTCGGCCTCCTGCGCGGGGCTGGCCGGGCTGCGCAGCTCGACCGCCGCGCGGTGGGTGCGGTAAAAGTCCAGCTCCCAGTTTTCCAGCCGCTTGCCGCGGCGCAGCTTGTCGCGGATGGCCACCACCGTGGCAAAGCTTCCCTCGCCGATGGCATCGAACCACGCCAGAAAGCTCCACCAGTGCAGGTACGGCAAGGTGCGCACATCCTGCCCGGCCGCCCGGCTGATGCCCGCTGCGATAAGCGGTGCATCCTGCTGCCAGTCCATCAGCGGCGGGCCGGGGCGTGCCTGCTCACGGCGGCCCGCCGCCAGAAACTGCGCCAGAAAATCTGTGGCCTGCGGCCAGCAAGTCTGCGGCATCTCGGCAAATGTTGGGTAAAACAGCCGCATCGCCACATACCAGCGCCCGCTTTGGTCCAGCTGCGGGTCAGCCGCGCCGCCCAGCCAGCGCACCTCGGTGTCGTCCTTCTCTTTCCAGACCTCTGCCGTCAGATGTTCCGCGCCCGACGCACGCTCCTGCGTTTTCATGCTGCCGCACCCCCGTTTGTTTGTCACTTTGGAAGCATTTTAGCAGAACGGGAACCGGTTTGCAAATCAGACAGGGCAAAAGGGCATTTTGCGATTGACGGAACGCCCGCGCCGGGGTTATCCTTTGGGTAGAG
>OLOV01000645.1_pt1 | contig 30443 bp, 32 predicted proteins | sample 1672931 | NCBI WGS metagenome assembly OLOV01 (sample SAMEA3136738, study PRJEB25190) | human gut metagenome | biome: human gut; feature: human-associated habitat; material: faeces | place: Austria | collected 2013 | reverse complement strand
TGATCGTGATTTTACCTGTTCCCGGTACAAGATATACTCTTGCGATTGATTTTTTTCTTCTTCCTGTTCCGTAATATTTTGCGTTAGCCACTGTTATATCCTCCTTTCAACCTTTACCTAAAATGTCAGAACTTCCGGCTTCTGAGCCTGATTTGCATGTTCTGCTCCGGCATAAACATGAAGCTTCTTGATCATGTCTCTTCCCATAGGTCCTTTCGGAAGCATTCCTTTAACAGCCAGCTCGATCACTTTCTCAGGTTTCTTAGCCATCATCTCTGCCAGCGTAGTCTCTCTCATTCCGCCTACATAATCAGAGTGATTGTAGTAGATCTTCTGCTGAAGTTTCTTTCCTGTTACTTTTACTTTCGCTGCATTGACAACGATCACATAATCTCCTGTATCAATGTGCGGTGTGTACTCCGGTTTATTTTTTCCTCTGAGCACTTTAGCAACCTCAGATGCCAGACGGCCTAAGGTCATGTCAGTAGCGTCTACTACATACCATTTTCTATCAATTGATGATGCACTAGCCATGAATGTTTTCATTGGTTTACCTCCTTGAGATTATCAAAATCAAATTATTTGTTAGCATCAGCACCTCAGATGTGTCCGTCACCCTTGGCACTATATATTAAAAATGTTTCTCCGGGGCTTGGTGAAACACTTTATTCCTAATGTCGCCACAGTTAAATATTATATAATAGTGGTTAATTTGTGTCAACCGTTTTTTCATAATTTATTTCAACAAGTGCAAGACCCCGCGCAGGAGCTGTAGGTCCCGCAAGTTCACGGTTTTTCCCGTCAATAATTTTGGGGATTTCTGCAGGTTCAAGCTGTCCCTGTCCTACTTTAATCAGTGTACCCACAATTATTCTTACCATATTATATAAAAAACCGTTTCCTGTAACTCTTATGGTAATAAGCCTGTTATTTTTTTCAACAGAAATACTATATATTTCCCTGATTTTACTTTGAACCTGGCTGCCTACCGAGCAGAACGATGTAAAATCATGTAATCCGATAAAATAACGGCACGCTTCATTCATTTTTCCGATATCAAGATTTCCGTAGAAAAAATGACTGTAATATCGAACTAAAGGATTTTCAAATTTATCGTTCCATATTTTATATTCATAAGTTTTGCGGCATTCTACATGACGTGGGTGAAAATCCTCACTTACCTGCCTGCTCTCCACAACACGGATATCCTCCGGAAGTCTGCTGTTAAGTGCATAGGAAATCTTTTCGGCAGGTATCCTCGTATCCACATCAAACACAGCTACATTTCCGTATGAATGTACTCCTGCGTCCGTCCTGCTTGCTCCGATGATATCTATATCCCGGGCAAAAAGATTTTTACAGGCCTTACACAATACTTCTTCAACTGTAACTGCATTGGGCTGTTTCTGCCAGCCTGAATAGCCGGTGCCGTCATACGCAACACGAAGCATAACTCTCATGTTAATTCTCCTTTACCTTAGGAAATAATTCCAAAGTATTTTTGCGGTAATAATAATTCCAAGATAGACTAAAAGAATGGCATACGCCACAAAATCTTTTCCGGTATATTTAAGAGGTTTCATTTTAGTTCTGCCCTTGCCGCCCCTGTAGCAACGTGCCTCCATGGCAGTTGCAAGGTCGTAAGCTCTTCTTATTGCCGATACAAAAAGAGGAATGAGTAAGGGCACTAAAGCCTTTGTTTTCTTAAAGATTCCTCCATTATCAAAGTCAGCACCTCTCGCCTGCTGCGCTTTCATTATTTTATCCGCTTCTTCTACGAGAATCGGGATAAATCTAAGGGCGATTGACATCATCATGGCAATTTCGTGAACCGGGAATTTGATTACGTTAAGAAATCTCATTGACTTTTCAAGACCGTCCGTCAGCATATTCGGAGTTGTTGTAAGCGTCATTATTGTTGAACCCATAATGAGGAACACAAGTCTTATTCCCATATATGCAGCCTGTATCAGTCCTTCGTAGGTTATTTTGAGTTTCCAGACTTTTACCAGTACCCGGCCATCCGTTCCAAATATATTGAAAAGAAGGCTGAATGCCATCAATACCATAACCGGCTTTAGTCCTCGCATTATATATTTTACAGGCACTTTTGATATATATATACAGGTAAAAAGAAAAGTTGCGGCAATACAATATACAGCAGGATTTTTTGCCAGAAATAAAGACACAATAAAAACAAGGGTTCCAAAAAGCTTTACTCTCGGATCCAGCTTGTGTATAGGTGATTCTGTTGGATAATACTGTCCTAATGTAATATCTTTTAACATCAGAATATTCCTTTCTCTTGAAGTCTTTCTGTGATTTCTGCTATGCCCTCTTCTATTGTAAGTGCATCGGTTTTAACGTCAAAACCTCTTTTTTTCAAATCATTCATAATATATGTTATCTCAGGTGCCGCAAGTCCGATTTTTTCAAGTTCTTTATAATGTGAAAAAACATTTTGCGGTGTATCATCAAAGGTAAGCCTGCCGTCGTTCATGACAACAATTCTGTCCACATATTTTGCCACGTCCTCCATACTGTGGGACACAAGCACTATGGTATTCTGTGTTTTTTCGTGTACTTCTTTTATCATTCCGAGAATCTCGTCCCTTCCCACAGGGTCAAGTCCCGCCGTTGGTTCATCAAGCACAATATATTCCGGCTTCATAGCCATTACGCCGGCTATTGCAACACGCCTTTTTTGTCCTCCCGACAATTCAAAGGGCGACTGGTAAAAAAGTTCACTGTCGAATCCTACCATTGTCAGTGCTTCAAATGCCCTCAGTTCACATTCTTTTTGTGATAAACCCATATTTTTAGGTCCGAAACACACGTCTTTGAATACCGTTGTTTCAAAAAGCTGGTGTTCAGGGTATTGAAATACGAGTCCGACTTTCTGGCGTAGTTCCTTTTTATTGAAATTCTTTTCCTTGGTATCAAGACCTTCAAAATACATATTTCCTGTTGTCGGTACTAATAATCCATTCAATATCTGCGTCATTGTGGACTTTCCCGAACCGGTATGACCTATAAGCCCTATAAATTCATTTTTCCCGATTACAAGGTTGATATCTTTAAGAGCCTGTTTAATATAGCCTTCGTTCTGTCCGTATACATAACTGACATTATCTAATATAATTGACATACAGCCTCCACTAATTCATCTCTTGTTAAAATATCTTTTGGAATATTATATCCTGCTTTCCTAAGCTCGTATGCCATTGCCGTAGCTGCCGGGACATCAAGCCTCAGTTTCCTTATTTCCTCCACATGGGAGAATACCTGCCTTGGAGTTCCCTCCATTGCAATTTTACCTTTATCCATGACAAATATTTTATCTGCTAAAACTGCTTCATCCATATAATGTGTTATAAGGATTACAGTGATTTTTTCAACTTTATTTAATTCAATTATGGCACTCATTACTTCTTTACGTCCCAAAGGGTCAAGCATTGCCGTTGCTTCGTCAAGGACAATACATTTTGGCTTCATTGCAAGAACTCCGGCTATTGCAACCCGCTGTTTCTGTCCTCCTGAAAGTTTATTAGGCGAATACCCTCTGTACATTGTCATATTTACCGATTCTAATGCTTTATTAACTCTTTCCCAGATTTCGTCCGTCGGTACACCGAGATTTTCCGGTCCGAATGCTACATCTTCTTCTACAATTGTAGCTACAATCTGGTTATCCGGATTTTGAAATACCATGCCTGCAGTCTGTCGCACAGACCACACATTATCTTCCTCCGAAGTACTCATTCCGTCTACGGTCATTTCACCTTCTGTAGGTTTGAGAATTGCATTAATATGCTTTGCCAGTGTTGATTTACCGGAACCATTATGTCCTAATATGGCAATAAATTGTCCCTGCTCCACATCAAGGCTGACATGGTCAACTGCCTCTGTTACATTTTCCACATTGCCTTCTTCATCCCTTCTGATATAGTCAAATACCAAATCATCAGCTTTAATAATTCCCATTTTTCAACACCTCTTTTCTCTTTCTAAAAGAAAAGAGCAAATGATGCCAAGCACCATCTGCTCTGATATGCATATATCTTCAAAAATTAAACTAACTCAAGAAGAACTTCCATAGCTGCATCACCTTTACGCTGACCAATCTTAACGATTCTTGTGTAACCACCGTTACGTCCAGCATACTTAGGTGCAATTTCGTCAAATAACTTATTTGCGACATCAACTGTCTTTGTATTTCTCTTCTTACCAGAGTTGTCTGTTGGAACATCTGTTACAGTGTAGAGAACTTTCATCATTTCTCTTCTTGCATGTACTCTTGAAGGTAAGTCTTTCTTGATAGTCTTTTCAACACTGTCATATACAGTCTTTTTCTTACCATCAACTACTTCTTTAACTCTCTTACCATCTTTATCTTTACGTGCTACCTTAACAGTAACTGTAACATTCTCAAAGTTATCTTTTTCTTTAACTGCTAATGCAATTAAACCATCAGCAACTTTGCGGATTTCCTTAGCCTTAGCTTCAGTAGTAACAATTTTTCCATTGAAAAGTAAAGCTGTTACCTGGTTTCTGATTAAAGCTTTTCTCTGAGCAGATGTTCTGCCAAGCTTTCTATAACCTGCCATTTGTTGCTTTCCTCCTTGTTATTCTTCACTTGGACTAAGTTCTAATCCAAGTTCTTTTAATTTGGCAAGTACCTCTTCTAATGACTTGCGTCCGAGGTTTCTTACCTTCATCATATCTTCTGCTGTTTTGCTACATAACTCTTCTACAGTATTGATTCCGGCTCTCTTTAAACAGTTGTAAGAACGAACTGAAAGTTCAAGCTCGTCAATGTTAATTGCTCCGGTCTTAACCTTTTCATCTTCCGGCTTCTCAATGAATGTGCCGACAACATCTTTTGTATTATCTGAAAGATCAACGAAAAGATTTAAGTGCTCACAGAGTACCTTTGCTGCAAGGCTGACTGCATCGTCAGGTGCTAATGTACCATTTGTGTATACTTCTAATGTAAGTTTATCAAAATCTGTAACCTGACCTACACGTGTGTTCTGAACTGTCATATTAACACGTTCAACAGGTGTGTAGATAGAGTCTATTGACAATACACCAATTGGAGTATCTTCGTGCTTATTCTTTTCCGCACTTACATATCCTCTGCCGTTAGTAATTGTAAGTTCCATAAATAACTTGCAATCATTTCCACCATTTAATGTAGCTATTGGCAAATCCGGATTCATTATCTCGATATCTGAATCAGTATGAATATCGCCGGCTGTTACAACGCCTTCACGTCCATCACATTCAATGTACGCAATCTTTGGCTCATTTGAATCACTGCTGTTCTTGATAGCAAGATTCTTAATATTCATAATAATATCACTAACATCTTCTTTAACTCCCGGAATAGGACTAAACTCGTGTAAAACGCCATCGATCTTAACCTGACTAACTGCTGAGCCTGGGAGCGATGAAAGCATAATTCTTCTAAGAGAATTGCCAAGTGTTGTACCATATCCTCTTTCAAGAGGTTCTACTACAAATCTTCCATATCTTTTATCTTCAGATATTTCTTCGATTCTAATTGTTGGTTTTTCAAATTCGAACACTAAAAAGTCCCTCCTTTTATGGGTTGTGTCGTATCGAGTCTGTCATATTCTAATGATCCTTATCCATGGCATCATCCGCCATGGTTACATCCTATTATTTTGAATATAACTCGACGATAAGCATCTCGTTAACCGGAACATCTATCATATCTCTTGAAGGAGCTGCCTTAACAACGCCCTTGAGATTATCCTGATCTGCATCAAGCCATTCCGGAACAAGTCTTCCGCCTGTTACTTCAAGGATATCTTTATATCTCTGAGAAGACTTAGCCTTCTCCTTAATTTCTATTGAATCACCAACATTTACAAGGTATGAAGGAATGTTTACACATTTTCCATTAACTAATACATGCTTATGATCTACTATCTGTCTAGCTTCTTTTCTTGTTCTGGCTAAACCTAATCTGAAAATAACATTGTCAAGTCTGAGTTCAAGTAATGTCATGAGGTTATCACCTGTCATGCCATTCATCTTCTCAGCTCTCTTGAAATAATTTCTGAAAGGTTTCTCAAGAACTCCATATATGAATTTTGCTTTCTGTTTTTCGCGAAGCTGAAGTCCGTATTCACTTACCTTCTTGTTGGCCCTGCCTGATTTTCTGTTTGATTTCTTATCTATTCCTAAATAAACTGGATCAAGTCCAAGTGTTCTGCATCTTTTAAGAACAGGAACTCTATTAACTGCCATACTTTATTACACCTCCTATTAGACTCTTCTACGCTTTGGTGGACGACATCCGTTATGTGGTACCGGAGTAACATCCTTGATGCTTGTAACTTCAAGACCGCATGCCTGAAGTGCACGAATTGCGGCTTCACGACCTGAACCAGGTCCCTTAACCATAACGTCTACTGATTTTAAACCGTGTATTAAAGCTGCCTTAGTTGCAGTTTCTGCTGCCATCTGAGCTGCATAAGGAGTAGATTTCCTTGAACCTCTAAAACCAAGACCACCGGCACTAGCCCATGACAATGCGTTACCTTCTGTATCAGTTATAGTAACGATTGTATTGTTGAATGATGACTGAATATGTGCCTGTCCGCGTTCAACGTTTTTCTTAACACGCTTTTTTGTCACTTTTTTTGTAACTTTAGCCATTTTCTAAACTAACCTCCCTTATGGGTTCCCGTTTATTCATCGGGTATTATTTTTTCTTATTTGCTATTGTTTTCTTAGGACCCTTGCGAGTTCTAGCGTTTGTCTTTGTCTTCTGTCCTCTGACAGGGAGACCTTTTCTGTGACGAATGCCTCTGTAGCATCCAATTTCCTGTAATCTCTTGATATTTAAGGCGATTTCTCTTCTAAGATCACCTTCAACTGTCTGACTTGCGTCAATAACGTCTTTAATTCTGCCTACTTCTTCATCTGTAAGATCCTTAACACGAGTATTAGGGTCTACTTTAGCTTCAGCAAGAATACGATTTGAGCTGACTCTTCCAATACCATAAATATAGGTAAGTCCAATCTCAACACGTTTTTCTCTTGGTAAGTCTACACCAGCGATACGAGCCATGTGCGTTACACCTCCATTATCTCTTAATGTTGTTAATATATTTATTTAAAGTGGCTGACAACTCACCCTGGTGGTTCGCCACTGCAGCCGCAAATTAGCGGGATTTCCAAACATAAAAAAGCCGGGAATTATCCCTGTCTCTGCTTATGCTTAGGATTTTCGCAGATAATCATTATATTTCCTTTTCTCTTAATGACTTTGCATTTTTCACAAATAGGTTTTACTGATGATCTAACCTTCATGGTAAATCCTCCTTTCCACGAAAAAGCAACTTTTATACCAAAATAAAAGTTGAAAAAAACGTCCGAGTGATAGTATATCACAAGGGTACAACTAATACAAGTAGTATTTTATAAATTTATTTGTCTCTCCAAATGATTCTTCCTTTGGTCAAATCATATGGTGATAACTCAAGTGTTACTTTATCGCCGGGAATTATTCTAATGTAATTCATTCTAAGCTTTCCACTGATGTGTGCCAGAACTTTGTGTCCGTTTTCAAGTTCTACCTGAAACATCGCATTTGGTAGTTTTTCAACTACTGTTCCTTCAATTTCTATTGAATCAACTTTTGACATCTTTTCCTCCTGCTATTTATCTAAGTGAGCCAGATATTTTTTTATAGAATATTTAATATTTTCATTTTGCAGTCTGTTATTCTCAATCATCCGGATTATTTCTTTATCTTCATAATCAACAATCTCAAGATGTTTTAAATTTTTGACTTTGGGATTAGATAACGGTCTGTACTTTCCGTCACTGACTTTTATCACATTTCCTGTTTCTACTATAATATAGTAGGTTCCTTTATCATGTCCGGCTAAAGATCTGCAAATGCTTCCTTTTTTTATATCAGCCATTTCTTCACTTCCTGTCAGATACTATAAGATTGAAAGGATTTCGCATCCTTCTTCAGTTATCAGAATCGTGTTTTCATAATGTGCTGACAAAGAGCCGTCATATGTGACAACTGTCCAATCATCATCCAGCCAACATACTTTATATGTTCCTATATTAATCATAGGTTCAACTGCCAGTGTCATTCCCGCAGCAAGTTTTATGCCTCTTTTTTTCTGAATGAAATTAGGTATATCAGGATCTTCATGAAGATGTGTGCCAATACCATGACCGCACAAATCCCTGACAACACCATATCCGAGGTCTCCGGCATATTTACCTATTGCATTGGAAATATCGTGTAAATAATTTCCTGCTTTTGCTTGCTCTATACCGGCAAAAAAACTTTTTTTTGTGTTTTCTATAAGTAGTTCTGCTTCTTTACTGATTTTACCTACTCCATAGGTTCTTGCTGCATCAGAATGATATCCTTTGTAGATAACACCTGCATCAAGACTGACGATGTCGCCTTCTTTTAATATTCTTTTACGGGAAGGTATCCCATGAACAACTTCCTCATTTACTGAAACACAAATCGACGCAGGATATCCGTTATAATTAAGAAAAGAAGGTATACAGGAAAAACTTCTTATAAGTCTCTCGCCTTCTTTATCTATCTCATACGTTGATATTCCCGGTTCTATTATTTTTCCAAGTTCTTCATGAACCAATGCGAGAATCCTTCCGGCTTCACGCATCAGCTCAATCTCACCTGGTGTCTTTATTGTTACAGACATATATTATTCTCCTAAAATTGAGACGATTGATGAAAATACATCTTCCATCGCTTTAGTTCCATCAACTTCATGAAGAACATTTTTAGCTGTATAGTAATCAATAAGAGGCTGTGTCTGCTCATGATATACATTAAGACGATTTTTAACCGTTTCAGGCTTATCATCATCTCTCAATATAAGATCTGCTCCACATTTATCACAAACGCCTTCAACCTTTGTTGGTATATGGACAATATGATATGTAGCACCGCATGCAACACATGCTCTTCTACCTGACATACGGTTAATTATGTTTTCATCAGGGACTTCAACATTAATTGCATAATCAACTTTATCATTGATTGCCGCAAGATGGAGCCGGACCACGCCGCCACCATTGACGAGCTTACGCTGCGCTACCCCGATGTCACCATCGTATGCAACGACAGGATAAAGACCATGCTCGGTCAGTTTTTCCGCCTGTCGGACACGCTCAAGTACCACATCGTGAAGGAGGGCGACACGCTTTCTACCGGCAAGCATAATTTCACCTTCGTCATGGCGCCCATGGTGCACTGGCCGGAGGTCATGATGACCTATGACCTGACCGACAAGATGCTGTTTTCCGCCGATGCCTTCGGCACCTTCGGCGCACTCAACGGTCACCTGTTCAACGACGAGGTCGATTTCTTCACGGATTACCTCGACGAGGCTCGCCGTTACTACACAAACATCGTCGGCAAATACGGCACTCAGGTGCAGGCAGTGCTCAAAAAGGCCGCCGGGCTCGAGCTTAACTATGTCTGCCCGCTGCACGGCTTTGTCTGGCGCAGCCACTTCGGCGATTTTCTCGACAAGTATCTCAAGTGGAGCTCCTACACTCCCGAGGAAAACGGTGTCATGATCGCATACGCCTCCGTGTACGGTCACACCGAGAACACCGTGAACATTCTCGCCTGCAAGCTGGCTGAGCGTGGGGTCAAGACCAAGGTGTTCGACACCTCCGTCACCCCGGCATCGTACATTCTCTCGAACGCATTCAAGTACAGCCACATGGTGCTCGCCTCCACCACCTACAACGCCGGCATTTTCGTCACGATGGAAAACCTCGTGCACGATATAGCAAACCACAATCTGCGCAACCGCAAGGTCGCCATACTCGAAAACGGCTCGTGGGCTCCCACCTCGGGCAGCCTTATAAAAAAGGCGCTATCCGGCCTCAAGGGCACGGAGTTTATCGGCGAAACGATCTCGCTCAAGTCCGATATCACAGACGCTCAGCTTGCCGAGCTTGACGCACTCGCCGATGCCATCGCCGCCGATGTCAATCCCGTTATCCCCGCATTTGAGCCGGTCGAGACCCCCGATGCACTGCCGGTCGACAACGCAGTTTTCACGAAGTTCAACTATGGCGTTGAGGTGCTCACCACCCGTGTCGACGGCGTTGACTACGGCTGCATCATAAATACCGCTTGTCAGGTCGCCGCCTGCGACCCGAAGAAGATAACCATCTCCGTCATCAAGAAAAACAACACCTGCGACATGGTCATGAAGGCAGGCAAATTCAACATCTCCATCCTCACCGAGGAAGCGCCGTACAGCCTGTTCCAGCACTTCGGCTTCCAGTCGGGGCGTGATGTCGACAAGTTCGCAGACTGCGAGCACAACGAGCGCACCGCAAACGGCATCCGCTATGTTCCCAGGTACACCAACGCAGTCTTGTCCTGCGAGGTGATCGATGTCAAGGATGTCGAGACGCAGATGCTGTTTATCGCAAATGTCGTTGAGGCAAAGGTGCTGTCGGAGGAAAAGTCCTGCACCTACGCATACTACCACGCACACATCAAGCCCAAGAAAAATCCCGCTCCCGAGCAGAAGGCAGGCTATGTCTGCAAGGTCTGCGGCTACTTCCACGAGGGCGAGCTGCCCGAGGGCTTCACCTGCCCGCTGTGCCACCACGGTCCGGAGGACTTTGAAAAGGTCGTGCCCGCCGTTGTCAAAAAGCAAAAGGGCTATATCTGCACCGTCTGCGGACACTTCGAGCCCTGCGAGGGCGAGCTGCCCAAGGACTACACCTGCCCGCTGTGTCACCATGGTCCGGAGGATTTCGAGCCTGCCGAACAGTAATACAAGCACCAGATCCGCCGCAATAAATGCGGCGGATTTTTTATGCTTCAAAATTTTGCTCTAATATGCTATAATTTGCATTAAGTTGACGGGAACCGAACACTTAACAACTGTTTTTGGAGCGTTTTATGAAAGAACTTGTACAGAACATACTCGCAACGCCTTTTGAGTTTATATTCAACGCAATTTTGATTATCCAGTGGGCATTGTTCATGCAGCAGACCCTGACCCAGAAATTTTCAAAAGGCGTGACGATCCTCCTCTCGCTGCTGGTCAGCATAATCAGCCCCGTTGTGGCCCTGCAAATACCCGACCACTCACTGCCGAGGCTGCTGTTTACCCCGACGCTTATGGTAGTTTTCGGCTTCACATGCTATAAAAGCAGGCCGCTGCGCACGGTGTTCTGCTCGTTCTTTCCCACCCTCGCCATGCTGCTTGCGGAAATGCTGAACATGCTGGTGTATCCCGAGGTCTTTCAGCATCTTGACGAGCAGTCGGGCTACTGGCTCAACGCCAGATACTTTTTGCTGCTGTTTTACTACATCCCCGTTTACGGACTGGTTTTGTGGGCAGCTGCGTCACGCATCAGCCGCACCCGCTACAATCTGACCGCAAAGCAGTGGGCTACATTTCTGTTCTTCCCCCTGTCACAGGCAATAACCGTGTATTTTGTCTTTAATTCGTTTTTCGGAACAGACACTACGACAAAGCAGTTCGTGATGCTCGGCGCATTTCTCACGCTGTGCATTGCGGCGGATATTGCGCTCGTGCGAACGATCGCAGACGCAGGGCGCAAGGCGGAGCTTGAAGCTACGAACAGGATGCTCGAAAAGCAGCTCAATATGCAGATAAGCCACTATGAAGCGCTGACCTCGCAGTACGAGGCTAACCGCAGAATCAGGCACGATATCATGCATCATGTCAACACCATCCAGTACCTGCTTGCAGACGGCAAGCAGCAGGAGGCGGCAGAGTATGCAGGGCAGTTTCTGAAAGAGAACCGCCGCAGCTCCATGCTCGGACAATGCGAAAATCCCGTTGTGGATGCGTTCCTTTTCGGCCGTGTAGATGAAGCGAAAAAGCAGGGCATATCGGTCAAAACCGACATCATTCTGCCCGCAGAGCTGCCGATATCCAACACCGACCTTGTCATCGTATTCGGCAACATTATGGACAACGCCGTTGAGGCGTGTGCAAGGATAGAAAATCCGGGCATTGAGCTTGACGCGCGCATAGAGGGCAGTTACCTTATCATCAGCGAGACTAACCCCGCTCTGCCCGAGCCGGAGAGCAATAAAAAGCGCCGCATACCGGAGCTTGAGCGTGGCGTCGGTACGCAAATTCTCGAATCCGTTGCCAAAAAGCACGACGGCAGCTGCGTGGCCGAGAGCAAAGACGGCAAATTCACCGTGTCGGTCATACTCAGACTATATAAATAAGAAAAGCTCCCCACGGGGTGTCCCAATAAGAAAACATTGTTGGGTTTGAAAGAAACGGTATAGCTTCGGCTATGCCGTTTCTTCATTTTGCCGGATATCGAATACCCTGGACATTTCCAAGATACCGATGCCCTTGTAGTAAATATCGACTTCCTGTTTGCGGTTGGTTTTGCTGTGGGGATCGGTGGCTGCGTGTACGACGATCTTCTCCACAAACTCATGCAGGATATGGGGTGTCAGTTCCGGGATTTCTGTGTACTTTCGGACAATGGACAGAAACCGTTCCACATTGGCACACTTGCTTTCCTCCTCCTGGATTTCTTCCCGGAGGCTGTTTGCTTGGGTCTGCAAGGCTGCCTGCTCTGCTTCATAGTCAGCGGACAGTTTCTTGAACCGTTCGTCTGTCAGTTTGCCCGTGATATTGTCCTCATACAAATGCTTGAAGATTCTATCCAGCTCCGAAATCCGTTTCTCTGCATCGGTCAGGAGCTTCTTCTTTTTGGCAAGGCCCTTGCTTCTCTCCTTCTCGTCCATATCCATGACCATCTTCACAAACTGATCTTCCTGTTCCCTTGCATAGGAAACAACCTTACAGAGATTTTGCAGTATCAGTTCTTCCAGAATGACCGTCCGTATGGAATGGGTGGAGCCGCATATATCCCGGCTTTTCCGATACCCCGCACACAAATAATACTCCTGCTCCCGCCGGAAGCCGGTTGCCCTGCATTGGTACATGATTGAGCCGCAGTCAGCACAGAACATCATGCCGGAAAACATCCCCATCTCTCCCATTTTGGTTGGCCTGCGCCGGGTCTGCCGTGCCAGTCTTACCGCATCGGCAATGGATTCCGTCCAGATCGGTTCGTGGGTATTCTCAAAGATCACCCACTCACTTTCGGGATTCTGAATCTTCTTTTTGCTTTTGTAGGATTTCTTCGTGGTTTTGAAGTTTACTGTGTGCCCCAGATATTCCCGCCAGCGGTCAAGGATATGGGCAACTGTCGAAGCATTCCAGCCATAGGGATCATCCTGCGGTTTTACATTGCAGTTGATACCCTTACTTTCGTAGTAAGCGGCAGGGGTAAGGATCTTCCGCTGCTTCAACAGCCTTGCGATTTGAGAAGGCCCGTATCCGTCCATCACATACAGACCAATATCATAAACCACATTGGCTGCATCGTTGTCCCGTACCCATTGCTTCGGATTGGCAGGGTCTTTCATATACCCGTAAGGTGCATTGGTGGTCAGGTGTTCTCCCGCATTTCCTTTGACCTTCATAACGGCCCGGATCTTCTTACTTGTGTCCTTGGCGTACCACTCGTTGATGATGTTCCGAAACGGGGTAAACTCGTTGTCGCCCTGCTTACTGTCCACTCCATCGTTGACAGCAATAAAGTGAACATCGTGCTCCGGGAACATGATCTCAGTATACATTCCCACTTGCAGGTAGTCACGGCCCAGACGGGACATATCCTTGATAATGACCCGCTTGACAATACCTGCTTCAATGTCCGCAATCATTTCCTGGAACCCAGGGCGGTTAAAGGTGGTGCCGGAGATGCCATCGTCAATATAAAAACGGATATTCTTCCAGCCATGGTCAAGGGCATACTTCTGTAAAATCTTCTTTTGATTGATTATGGAATTACTGTCGCCCTGCAATTCATCGTCACGGGATAAGCGGCAGTAGAGGGCAGTAACGGCCTCTGTGCTCATGACGGCATAAGGAAATTGCAGCACGGCAGCGGTGTTTGACTGATCGTACATAATAACCTCCAATCTTTCAGCCAAACACGGTATGAAGTTCAATTACATTCTACCGTGCTGTTTTGGATTTGTCAGCCTGTTGGAGGATATTTTGTTTCCGGGGATCGTCTCAGTTCGTCTTTGATAAGCCGCTGCACCTTATCCTTGACGGTATCTGTTGCCGGATCGGGAAAGTAGGAATTGACCGTAAAGGTGGTGTTTCCGATCCGCACCTTGCTTCGCAAGGGCGGGGCATATTTCTTTCGGTTGTCGGTATCATTTTTCATAAAATCAGGGCCTCCCTTCACCTATTACTGGTGCTGGGAGGCCCTGTTTTGGCCATTATTTACGAAAGAAATCACAAGAAATTTCCAATACGAAATTAGGGAGATAAAACGAAAAAGAAACGATTAGCAAGCACAGCAAGTGAGTACCCACTTGCTCTATACTTGCTCGTAGAGCAAGCACAGTAAGTGTAGCCACACTCAAAATTGGCATGCCTCCCAAACCCTAATTTTGATAGTTTATGTTTTTATTATTGCAGATGTTTCTAATATGTGCTATCATAATATACAGAAGGGACTATTTTGAAAATATAAAACTTTTATTTTATATTTTCAAAAATAAGTTTTAATTTAGCAAGGAGTACCCTGATGACTATTTCTGAACAGATAAAAGTTCTATGCGTGCGTTCCAATATTAGTGTAGCGGAATTAGCAAGACGCATGGGAACTACACCCCAAAATTTCAACTCAAAAATGAAACGAGAAAGCTTTACTGTTTCCGATTTAGAGTATTTGGCCGAAACGGTTGGGTGCTCTTTTGAGCGACACTTTGTCCTTCCGGATGGCGAGAAGGTTTGATAGGAGAATAAAAATGAATATGTTACATTTTAAGAATAATCTGCAAAATCGTGATGTGATATCTCTTTTCTCTGGTGCAATGGGTCTTGATATAGGCCTTGCAAAGGCAGGACTTAATATTGCTATTGGGCAGGATTTTGATGCCGCATGTGTTGCAACCATGCGAGCAAACGGTCATAAAGTTTTAAGCGGAGATATCCGTGACATTGATCCGGCGGATTTACTTGAACAAGTGGGATTGGCTCCTGGCGAACCATTCTTGATTTGTGGTGGTCCACCATGTCAACCGTTCTCAACTGCAGGAAAGAGATTAGGCATCAATGATCCCCGAGGAAGCCTTTTTATGGACTTCATTCGAATGATTGATTATATCCGTCCACGATTCTTCATTATGGAAAATGTGAAAGGGATTATGTCTGCTCCTTTGAAACATGTTCCTCTTGCAGAACGAGATAAAAATGATCCAGAGCAGCGACTGGGCACTGTTTTGGATGTTATTCTATCCGAATTCCAAAAACTTGGTTACAAAACCGTGTACGGCGTATTGGATGCTGTAAATTATGGTGTCCCTCAATTCAGAGAACGATTTGTTTTGATTGGAAGTCGTGATAATGAAGATATTTTCATGCCAATTCCAACGCATTTTCAAATGCATCAGGATGCATCCTATCGCTGGCAAACATTGGGAGATACCATACGGGATTTAGAGCATGATTGTGGTGAGTGTGCTGCTTTTGGCGAAGATCGGTTATCTTTTCTAAAACTCGTTCCCGAGGGTGGGAACTGGCGCGACCTCCCCGTCGATTTGAAGCAAATGGCTATGGGAGGTGCTTTTGAATCGGGCGGGGGTAAAGTAGGTTTTTACCGTAGGCTATCTTATAATCAGCCCTCTCCTACATTGGTTACATCACCCGTACAAAAGGCAACTATGATGTGTCATCCCACGCAAAATCGCCCTTTGAGCATACGAGAATATGCTCGAATCCAGCAGTTCCCTGATGATTGGATTTTCATGGGAACAAGTGCAGAGAAATATCGACAAATCGGTAACGCTGTCCCGGTTGGCCTTTCTGAAGCATTAGGCAAAGCTGTCCTATCTGTTGCGGATCAAACTGCTGCAATTCAAACAAAAAGATTCAGAGGAACAGATATCCACCAAAAACTTAAGATTGCGCTTGAAATAGGAGGAAGTTGCTATGTCCATAAATGATTCTTACAACGAAGAAGCTATTGTAGAGGCTATTGCCGTTGCATTGGATAATTTCTACACCAACCTGATTAAGAAAGTGGACAGTTTGAATATTAAAGCTGTAATGAAGCGCAAAAACCCGTATCTTTTCCGAGCCAAAGCCATGAATGGTGCGGCTCAAATAATTGATGCAATCCTTGCTGCTTTCGTATCTTCTTCCGAGGAAACGATTTTTGGTAATGTGTTTTTTGAACCTATTGCCACAGCAGCAGCTCAGGGTCAAAAAGCATTAGCCGAGGGTGTTGACATTATGGTAGAACGCGATAACACCATTTATGCTATTGCGGTAAAATCGGGAACAAGCGTTTTCAATGCTGATAGCCGCAAAAAGCAGGAGCAAAACTTTATGGCCGCAAGCAAATTGGCCCAGCAGGCAAAAAAACGTTTTGTTCCTATTGTTGGATATGGCTATGGCAAGAAGAAGACTTCTAATCGTGGTTTGCCTAAATTCTACATGGAGCTGGCAGGAAAAGATTTCTGGACTGAATTAACAGGTGACGAAGAATTTTATATTAAGCTAATTCGTTATATGGATAAATTACCGGAGAAGTATGTGGAAGATTTTGACGCCTCTTATCAGAAGGCCTCGAATCGCTTGGTTCGGGAATTTACACAACAGTTTTGCTTTGATGATGGAAGTATTGACTGGGAGAAACTTGTTGAGTTTAATTCCGGGAATTAACTTATAGGAGGAAGCGGCTATGCGGGAAGCCCTTAAAAATGCTGTACAAAGTGCTATTCTGTTTGAATGCCAGTTGCCACACCAAGAGAGTGGCTTAGGCAAGTCGTGCCTTTCCTCTCAAAATGACATTTGCTTTAATAACACAGACCCCCAAGAGATTGCAAAAGTTATATATAATGGCATTGTAGAGTTTGCATTAAATGAATACGAAATCAATTATGATGATTTGGAGCGCGAGCAAAGAAGGGCCATTCTTAGCCGAATCCGGTACAATCCTACTGCAGATAACTCTGCTAAATTGAAATATGGCTTTTATGGTGAGGTATTATTGGATTTGATTTTGCGGGTATTTCTCCAAACAAGTGTCGTTGCTGCGCGGGGATATTTTTACTCACCCATTGAAAATAGTGAGGCTAAAGGCTTTGATGCTTTCCATTTGTTGGAGCGCGACGGAAATATCGATCTATGGTTTGGGGAAGCAAAATTCTATTTGCGGTACAAGGATGCAATAACCCCTGTAATGGAGAAGTTGGGAACCTCGTTATCAGATGGTTATTTGAATCGGAATTTGATAGCAATCATAAATGAACGGGATCACCTCTCTGTACATAATACCCAGCTGAATAGCCTGTTGGACTCTTGGTTTGAAAATCCCAGTATCAATTTGGCACAGGAAATGCAGAACCGGGGGATACGGTTAATCTACCCAATATTTATCGCTTATGAAAAAGCTAACAGAGATGCATATCATCAAAGCATTAAAAAGTGTATCGATCATATTGCCGCAGAATATGCACGGATCGGCATTAGCATTCCCGCTACATTCGATTATCGACTTTTCTTCATCTTCTTACCGCTGTCAGAAGTCAAGCAAATCAAGGAGAGTGTGATTCAATGGATAGATTCACAAGAACCGCTGATATAATTAAGGCGTATTACAGTTATAAACAAACAGCGGACTCTGCTACATTTGTCAAAAAAGTGTGCAGTTTCTTTGACTTTATCAAGGACGAAAGTTTGTCTGATGCTGATTTGAATTTGCTCTTATTTTTAGCAAATGAAGCTGGTATTCCTCAATACTATGATCTGCTAAAATCAAAGTTCACGAATGCCGAGATTGGTGATGAAAGTATCAATTCACTTACCATGAGTGCTTTGTTCCATGATGCTAGTCTGATTAGGGGTGATAGTAAACTGCATCGTTATCAAAAACATGTTCTTGATAGCTTTGTGGCCACGCAGCGAAACCGTTATGTTTTAACTGCACCTACATCCTTTGGAAAAACTTTCTTGGTCTACGAGATTATCCAAAAGATGCAATATCAGAATGTACTTTTGATCTTTCCTGCAATAAGCCTATTATCCGAAAACTATGCTCGCCTCTGTAGTTGGGAAGCCTTTAGTGACTATGCCATTCACTCATTAAGTGAAGAAGAATTTGATATTACTCAGAAGAATATATTCATTTTTACTCCCGAGCGTTTTTTGTCCTTTATGGATTCACATCAGCACCTTCACTTCAATTTTGCTTTTATTGATGAAGTCTATAAAATTGATAACAGCTTTGTTATCGATCAGGAAACATCGGGAGAAAATGAGCGTGATACAGCTTATCGTCTGGCATTAGAATTTATTTGCAACCTAACAGACAATATGTTACTGGCAGGTCCGTATATGGCTCTGCCGACAGCAGAAACAGAACTACATAAATCCTTTAATGATTTTGCTCGCGATAATGGTTTTGTTTTCTTGCGATATAATCAATTTGAAATCGTCTCAAAAGAATATACAACAGTTAAAAGCAGACAGCAATACATCATCGACAATATTCCGGTTGAAATCGGTTCAGCGAGTAAAACGCAGAAGATTGCCAATATTATTCTGGCGTTAAGTTCACCCACAGAAAACACTATAATTTATTGTAATCGAAAATCTGACACAGAATCGTATGCCAGACAGTTGTTAAACAACCAAGAACTCATTTCCATATTTCAGGAGAGATGTTCAGTGGTAGATGCACCTGTTTATGAAATATTTTTGGAGCATTTACAGAATACTTTTGGAGACGACTGGATTGTATTGAAAGCATTAAAAGGAAGAATAGGAATTCATCACAGCCTTGTGCCCAAATATATTCAAAAAGAAATCATCAGTTTATTTAACTGTGGTGCATTGATTTGCCTCTTTTCGACCACTACAATTACCGAGGGTGTTAATACATCAGCTAAAAATATAATCATTACCTCGGGTAAAAAAGGTACAAAAAACCTTAGACAATTTGATGCCAAAAATATCGCTGGCCGAGCAGGTCGTTTCCAGCAACATTATTCAGGAAGAGTTATCGACTTAAATAATGGCTTTGAGGATATCGTTAACAGAGAGCCAGAATTGTTGGAACACAAAAATTATGATATCAACGCCCCAAAGACAGATGTTGACTACCAAATTACAAAGGATCAGTATTTGTCTGGGGCGGATCTTCTAGAGAAAGAATCGATATCTTTACGAGTTGAGGCATCAGGAATTCCAACCAATGTTTTTAACAGCTTTAGAGTTGTTGGGCCCAAGGACAAACTGTTGCTTTATGAACGAATAGAGAGTATGCCCTGGTGGACTATTGAAGAAATTAAGCGAGTTTCTACCAAATTGGCACGAACTAACGCCAGAAGTTTGCATTGGAGTGGTTTTCAAACTATTCTTAATCTGATATTCCCTGTTGTGCGGGAAGAAAAGCTTAAGCAACTTATTAGTTTCCGAGTAGGAGATCAACAACAGTATTCTTTAGTAACTGTACTATTAAGCTCATATCTTGAAGGTGGATTTATGTCGATGGTTGATTATTATACTACCCGTCGAAACCCGCCTAAAACCAAAGATGAAGCAATACGAACAGTTGCTGATTTTGTCTATAATGTTTTCAAATACCATTTGGTAAAATATCTTGGCTTATTTGATGTTTTCTTTAGATACCGGGTTTCGGTTCTTGAAAATGTTGATATGGATAGTGTCCCTGGATTGGGCCTGCTGATGCAGAAGCTTGAGTACAATGCACTTTCTCCTACTGCGCGCAAAGTAAGCGACTATGGTGTTCCTTTTAAGCTTATTGATTGCTATGATAGCCAAGCAGAATATGATAAGGAACAGTTTGATGCTTACGAGAAACGAGTTGACGAGCAAGTAAGCAGGCTATTCCAATAAGCAAATAGGTACGTATCAAGGACTACTGAAACATATTTTGTGAATTAGCAAATCCACAAAATATAGTAAAGGGTTAAGATAAACGGCTCCGCCGCCCTTGACAATTTCCTGTGTCCTTGCTGTATGGTAGTCAAGAGGGCGCAAGCGGATAAAACGCTTGCGCCCTCAAATGATTATGTTTGTTACCTCTAATGCAGATTTCAAGGGGTGCCCAGATTTAAGGCTCCCTTTGGAACACCATAAATGGACACATTTGGCCCAAAAGTAGGCAGATAATACGATCACACTCCCCGCCCCATAAAAAGGTGAGACAAGGGAAGAACCCCTCGATTTTCAACCGTTATTGCTGCACTTTTTCGATGGATCCCGAAAAAAGCCATAGTGCATAACGGATCGATACATGCCTGTTATATAAAAATACAGTTTTGTTCTTTCATCTTCGCATCCTATCTAATCCTCTATCTGTATTTTCGTTTATAGGAACGGATAAGGATAGGATTGATATATCTATATTTGATTATTTAGTATTTAATATATAAGTATTTAATTGTGCGGGATTTCCCTGTACAGGATTTCCCTGCTTAGGTTACAATGCCTTTTTGAGGCAATTTGAAAAGTGTTGATTTTTTGAATTTTATCCTTCTGTAAGCTACCGAACATAGGAGCATGAGAAAAGATATGCCCCCACCTTAATTCGGGTCACACAGAGCCGCAGAACGCCCGAAACGAACGCAAAACACCACATCTTCTCGGACAGTACAGGAAAAGAGTGCCGATACTTGCGTATCAGCACCCTTTTTTCCTGTCAGTATTTGATTTTGAACTTTCCACACCGCGTTTGTACCTATGAAAACATTGATTTACTGACGATTGCTCATTGTTTTCTTATTAGGTACGCACACAACGGGAGCTTTTTTCATACCATTGCGCCGTAGACTAAAATGCCGAGATTGTCGGCGTAAATTTTATCAAACTGCGAGATGGGCAGCGGGTTAGTGCCACGGCCTGCCTCAATGGTGTAGCCCGGGCGGTTGAAGTCCTGAATAAACCAGTCCTTGTATCCGGCAAAGCCCGAGGCGTAGGGCGTATCCTCGACCGAGTAGCCCGAGACTGCGGCAAAGGTGTCGGCAATTGCACGGGAGTTTGTCGGCTCATAGTCGAGAAACTTCCAATAGATGACCTCGCCCTGCGTATGATATGCCAAAATGAGCTCCGGCAAGAGCGAGAGCGTGAAATCGTACATTGCCCGCGCTTCAGGCGCAACGAGCGGCGCCGAGCCGACATAGTCCGCCGGTGCGGGGCTTACGAAGCCCTGCGCAAATTTGTTTTCCCTCGCCTGCTCCCAGCCCGCCGGATATTGCAGGTTGAGGTCAACACCACGGATATTTGCCTTCCAGCCGGAGGGAAACGGAATGGACGGATAATTTGCCGCAATGCGCTTAGCGCTTTCAAAATATTCGCCGGAGCTTAGCTCACCGGTTACAAGGTCGACGCCGTCCGGGTCGACGCACGGCGCTATGTAGATATTCGTGCGGTCGAAGATTTCCGATGCCGCAAAGCCGAAAATTTTCTCGTCGTAGGCGTAGGCTTTTGCGTACTGCTCGCAGAATTTCAGCAGCACCGGCACGGTTATCCACTCGTTTGCGTGGTGCGCTGCGTTATAAAGCACCCGCCTGTCGCCACGGCCGGCGGACAGATACCAAAGCGTCCTGCCCATGACGCTTTTGCCGACCTCGCCGATCTTCACAAACGGATAGCGTGCGGCAATACCCCGGGCGCAATAAGCGGTCAGGGCTGAAGTAAAGCTTATATTTGTGGGCACAATATCAAATGGCAGCGGCACGGTGACAACGCTGCCGACCTGCAAATTTTCGGCGATCAGCCCGGGATTTGCGATGTTTATCGCACGAAGCGTCGAGCCGTAAAGCTCGGCTATCGACCACAATGTGTCGTTTCGATGCACTCTGTGAGTTGCAAAGCCCGTGTACCACGGTACGAGCGCACGGTGGGTCGCAGGACCGACGATGCCGTCGGCGGCAAGACCGTTTAACGACTGGAACCGCAGCACCGCATTTTTTGTTTTTGTGCCGAAAATTCCGTCGAGTGCAAGCTCGCCGAAGCCCGCTCGGTCAAGCGCCAACTGCAACAGCTCGACTGCCGGTCCCGTGCTGCCGTATTTTAAAATTCTCATTTTCCGCTCCTTTATTCTGCACAAAAATTGTCTGCCGCATTTTCGCATTGAAAAACGCACGGCAGGTAATTGAGAAAAAATCAGCCTGCTTTATTCTACGCCCCGACACGCATACTTATAACAGGCTCCGCCCGATTGGGCTTGAGCCAAGGGGGTGAGAATTTTTGGCGATAAAAAAATTAACAGGTGTAGTTCTCGCCGTGGTGTTCATATTAATGATGGGCACCGTGGCAATGGCGCAGGAGCTTATCCCGGGAGGCAAGGCGCTGGGCATTAAAATGCTCACGGACGGCGTGATGGTCGCAGGGGTACAGAGCGTTGAAACAAAAAGCGGCAAGGTCTCGCCTGCCGAGGATGCCGGCATCAGAAGGGGCGATATAATCACCCGCATAGGTGCAATGGATGTCTCCTCGGCGGTGGATTTTACCGAGGCGGTGCAAGGCCTTGACGGTGGCAAGATATCCGTGACGGTCGACCGTTCGGGCAAGACCCGCCAGTTCAATGTCACTCCGGCGCAGGCAAAAGACGGTGCCTGGAAGCTCGGCCTTATGCTGCGTGACGGCATAAGCGGCGTAGGTACTCTTACCTTCTATGACCCGGCAACGGGCATCTACGGCGCACTCGGTCACAGCATAAGCGACTCCGAGACCGGCATGACACTGCCACTGGGCGACGGCAGCATTTATGACGCTCAGGTCGTGGGCATAGCAAAGGGCGAGGTCGGAGCTCCGGGCGCTCTCAACGGGAGCACGGACGAGGCTGCGTTTTTGGGCGATATTCAGATAAACTGCGGCTGCGGCATCTACGGTGCGGCGCAGTTTGACGGCAAGCCCCTTGAGACCGGCGATATTAAAACCGGCAAGGCGAGCATTTACTGCACGCTTGAGGGCGACACGGTCAATGAGTATCAGATCGAGGTAAAACGCATTTATGAAAATGACGGTCTCAAAACGGTGCTCATCACCGTGACCGACCCGGCGCTCATTGCGCAGACCGGCGGCATAGTTCAGGGGATGTCCGGCAGCCCCATTATCCAGGAGGGCAAGCTCGTGGGTGCTGTTACCCATGTCTTTGTAAACGACCCTACCTCGGGCTACGGCATCAGCATACAGGATATGCTTGAGCAGGTGCCCATGTGTCAAAAGGCAGCGTGAGCGTAAATCGGCCCGGCAAAACCGATAGGCATCCGGCTCTCACCAGTTCAAAAAAAGAAAGACGGGTTTCCCGTCTTTCTTACTTATTATAATCGCTTAATTTATAATCGCTTAATCGCCTTATACTTCCGCTTTGCGGAACATATGAATTTATATAGTCGAGCGCCTGCTCGGGCGTATCGACAAGCTTATAAAGCTCAAGGCAGTTATGAGACATGAAGTGCGTCTGCGCGGTGTGCTCCAAGAGCCTTTGCATAGGCTCATAGTAGCCGTTTGTGTTCACGATGACGATGGCACGGTCGGTGCGGCCGAGCTGCTTTAGCGTAAGCATCTCGAAAAATTCCTCATATGTGCCGATGCCGCCCGGGAGAACAACGGTCGCCTGCGAGCGCTCCTCCATGAGCTGCTTGCGCTCACGCATGGTGTCGGTATAGAGCATTTCGGTGCAGTGCTCGTAAAGGATACCGGGCTCGTCGAAAAATCTGGGTGCGATGCCGATTATCTCGCCGCCCATTTTATGCACGCCCCGTGCGGCTGCGCCCATGAGGCCTTCCCTGCCGCCGCCGAACACAAGTGCGTGACCGGCACTTGCCAAAAGCTCGCCTAATTTCTCCGCTTCGGCATAATACACCGGCTCAAGCGTGGCGCTTGATGCGCCGTAGATGCAGATATTCATCAGTCATCCATGTCCTCGAAAGCGTCAAGGCCCTTCTTTGCCTCGGGCTTATTGTCGCCGTGCTTGACAAATATCATGGTGACAAAGCTCAGTGCAACAAATACGGCAGCGTAGGGGAACAGAACTGTGTAGCTGATATTGCGCATGAGATAGCCTGTGATGACGGGGGTCACGACCTGTGCCGCCATGGAGAAGGTGTAGTAGTAGCCGGTGAACTTGCCGATGTCCGAGCCCTTGCACATCTCAACGACCATGGGCAGGGAGTTGACATTGATAGCCGCCCATGCAAGGCCGACGAGCGCAAAGACGATGAACATGATGACATTTATGCTGCTGTAGGTCGTTGTCAGGAAGTAGCCGAGGCCGAAGCAGAACGCCAGCAGGATGATACCCGCCATGATGGTGCGCTTTCTGCCGAATTTGGAGGCTAAAACGCCGATGGGAATATAGCTGATGACAGCGCCGCCGGTGGCGATGAGCAAACAGGTGGACGCTCCGCCCAGTGCCTGACCCATGACCTGCGACACATAGGTGGTGAACCATGTCTCGACCGCATTGTAGCCGATAAACCACAGTGCAATGGAGGCGAGCAAAAAGCCGAGGCTCTTCTTGACATTCTTCGGCAGTGTCTCGTGGCCGCTGCCGTCGTCCTGTGCGAGGTTCCACTCGGGGTGCTCAGCTTCCAATTTGCGCTGCTCCTCGATGAGCTTGGGCTCTTTTATCGTGAGGAAAAGGATCGCAACGGCGACAAACATGATAGACGCAACGACGATAAACAGAGGCTGATAGTTGACATGTGCAAGACCTGCGACCTTGCTGTTGGGGTACATGACGGCAGCAACGCCGAGGTAGATAACTCCGCCGAGTGCGCCCATGAGGTTAATTATCGCATTGCCCTTGCTGCGCAGGGGCTTGGGGGTGATATCCGGCATAAGTGCGACAGCCGGAGAGCGGTAGGTGCCCATGGCAACGAGCAGCAGACCGAGCACGACGACGAAGGATACCGTCTTAAAGGTGCTGGGAGCTGCGGCATAGCTGTTATCGATAATGGGCAGAATGTTCATGAGGATGATGGCAAGACCCGTGCCGAACAGGATAAACGGCATACGCTTGCCTATCTTGGTGTTCGTGCGGTCGGAGATGGAGCCGAACAGCGGAAGCAGGAACAGCGCAAGGATATTGTCCGCCGCCATGATAGCGCCGGAGTAGGTCTCGTTCATGTGGAAGGTATTCGTGAGAATGAGGGGTACGATGCTGTTGTACATCTGCCAGAATGCGCATATAGACAAAAAGGCAAAGCCCGTCAGTATCGTGCGCTTGTTATCAAGTTTCATATCAAACCTCCGATATATTGTACTGAGCATTTTATAACAAAATTGACTTTTCTACAACAATTATTTTGCCATAAATGTTTGACCTAAACCGGTATATTGGTGTAGAATAGGGTCACGAACAAAAAATTACGGAGGTGCGCACAATGAAAACCCACGAAAAGCTTCTTCTTGAAGCCTCGTTAGCCGGTCTGGCAGCGCTCGGAGGACTTGTGTTCCTCGTTGCACCCGGCAGGGCAAGCAAGAAGGATAAAAAGCCGTTTATGTACAAGAATTTTGCTCACCGCGGTCTGCACAAAAAGGATAAGACCGTCCCTGAAAACTCGCTCGCCGCTTTTGAGAGAGCCTCCTCGTACGGCTACGGCATGGAGCTGGATGTTCAGCTTTCAAAGGACGGTCAGGTAGTCGTGTTCCACGACGATACGCTCAACCGTGTCTGCGGCGTCGATTCAAGGGTCGATGAAAAAACATATGATGAGCTGAGCAAAATAAGCCTTTGCGGCACAACGCAGACCATTCCGCTGTTTTCGGAGGTTTTGAAAACCGTCAGAGGCAGAGGTCCGCTCATCGTCGAGCTGAAAAACGGCAAGCGCAACGAGGAGCTTTGCGAAAAGACCTATGCACTGCTGGAAAAATACTCTGGCGAATACTGCATTGAGAGCTTTAACCCCTTTATCGTCCGCTGGTTCAAGAAAAACGCCCCCGAGGTCATCAGAGGCCAGCTTGCAAATCCCCCGAAGGATTATAACGGCGAGGTCGGCCCCATAACGGCGGTCATCCTCGGCAATTGCCTGTTAAACTTCCTTTCCCGCCCGCAGTTTATCGCATATAAAATCACGCCGAAGCCGTTCACGGTGAAGCTGTGCGAGGCGCTGGGCGCAATGAAGGTCGCATGGACATCGCACGACTGGGTCAACGAGAAGTTCTACGACGCCGTCATCTTCGAGTTTTACAAGCCCAAGCTCAAATACAAAAAATATCGCAGGATATAATATAGAGAAATCCCCGAAGCGCTGCTTCGGGGATTTCTTAAATACTTGATCTGCTAATTAGCCTTTGTAGCCAAAGATCTTGTCGAGCACTTCAAACTCGTCCTGGGAGTTAGGCTCATTTCTTGCGATGATGTTTCTGATAAGACCATAGATGTCGGTGATAGGACCCAGATTCATTGTGTAATTCTCCTTTTTCATATGTATTACCGTTGCGCTTTTTGCGCCCTCACCCATATAAACGGCAAATTTCGTCAAATATTACACTTTTCAAAAAGTTTTTTAATTTATTTTTTTAAAAGTTTTTATCTTGCGCAATTTTTTATACTGCATAATACATAAATTCGAACAGCTCTAATTATTGAATTTAAACAAAATTTAAAATCTGACAAGATATTTAATCAGTTAAGTAACAAAAGGTGCAGAAATGCTTTCAGGATTTGATAATCTTTAGACAAATAAATGAAAAGCATCCGCACAAATATTTTTGAGCCGTATAAACTGCGGCTCGTGGGAGAAGAATTTTGGTGGAGTGATAATATGAAGCACACTATTTCCGAGTGCATTTCGTTTTGGAGCGAGCTCAGCGAAAAGCACCGAAAGCGGCTTGAGGATAACACCATTTACCGCAGCTATCGGTGCGGGGAAAATGTCATCTTCAAAACAGTCAAAAAGGACGGGATAATTTTCGTTCTCGGCGGCGAGCTGAGGGTATACCTCGCATCTGGCGGCGGCCGTGAGGTCACGCTGTTTCACCTGAATGAGGGCGATGCGTTCAGTATCATGACGGTCGATAACGCAAGCGACACGGATGTAGTCCCATCGCTCCAAGCGCTCGAGAGCACGCAGCTTGCCTACCTCCAGCGTTCGGATATGGCGCCGGTGGCGTATGATGAGCCGCTGTTTGCAAAATTCGTCTTCGAGACCTGCGCAAAAACCGCTCAGGCCATCCTCAACAACATCTACTACTGCATCTTCAACAGCGTGCGCAGCTGCATCTGCCGTGAGCTCGCCATACAGGATGCGCTGGGCGGCTACAGCGGAACGGTGCTCGTGACGCACGAGGAGATAGCGAACAATCTCGGCACGACAAGGGTCGTCGTCAGCCGTGAGCTTGACCACCTGCGTGACCTTGGACTTATCCGCACCGGCCGAGGCAAAATTTATATTCTTGACAGGAAAGGGCTTGAAGGCATCGCAAGCTGCCGAGACAAATAGATAGAAATATTAAATAGAAATCATCGATCTCCCCCCAATCCACTGCGGCGGCTGTGGGAGCTGCCGCCGCAGCGGATACATGATACCGGAAGGACAACACTGTGGAAACCTATTTTATAAGCCAAAGATGTGTCGGCTGCGGCGGATGTCACTCAAGATGTCCCGCAGACTGCATCGACGCTGAGAAAAAGCCGTTGGTGATCGACCAGAATAAATGCATCCGCTGCGGCGTATGTTATCTTGCCTGCCCGATCAGAGCCATCGATAAGCGTGTGACTTACTGCACCATGTGCAGACAAAAATAAAATTTCAGGAGGATCCACAATGTATTACAGCAGCGGCAACTATGAAGCTTTCGCTACCCCGAAAAAGCCCGAAGGTATCGACGAGAAATCGGCATACATAGTAGGCACCGGCCTTGCAGGTCTTGCGGCGGCCTGCTTCCTCATCCGTGACGCTCAGATGCCCGGCGAGCACATCACTCTGTTTGAGCATCTTCCCCTTGCAGGCGGCTCGTGCGACGGCATTTATGATGCGACCAAGGGCTTCATAATGCGCGGCGGCCGTGAGATGGATAACCACTTTGAGTGTATGTGGGATCTGTTCAAGTCCATCCCCTCCATCGTAAATCCCGGCGAGACCGTGTTCTCGGAATACTACCACCTCAACAAGGAGGACCCGAACTTCTCCCTGTGCCGTGTCACCGAAAAGCAGGGTCAGGATGCGCACACCGACAGAAAGTACGGCCTCACCCCCGGCGCCGCCACCCAGCTTCTGAAGCTGTTCATGGCGACCAACAAGTCCCTTGAGGATAAGAAGATCGACGATGTGTTCGACAACGAGTTCTACGCAACGAACTTCTGGACATATTGGCAGACGATGTTCGCCTTTGAAAAGTGGCACTCCGCTCTTGAGATGAAGCTGTACCTGCAGCGCTACATCCACCACATCGACGGTCTGCCCGACCTGAGCGCACTGCGCTTTACACGCTACAACCAGTATGAGTCCATGATCCTGCCCATGTGCAAGTACATCACCGACCACGGCGGCAAGATCCTTTACGATACCACCGTTACCAACATCGTCTGCGACTGCACCCCCGAGAAGAAGGTCGCAAAGAAGATAGAGTACACGCAGGGCGGCGTTGAGAAGGTCATCGACCTGACCGAAAACGACCTCGTCATCTGCACCAACGGCTGCCAGGGCGACGCTTCCGCTTACGGCGACAACACCCACGCCCCCGTCGTCACCGTCAAGAACGGCGAAGGCCCCTCCATCGAGATGTGGAAGAAGATCGCAGCTCAGGATCCGGCATTCGGCCGCCCCGAGAAGTTCTTCGCAGGCATCAAGGAGACCTCTTGGGAGTCCTGGACGGTCGACACCGCAAACAAGCAGATACTCGACGCTATCCAGAAGATCTGCAAGCGTGATCCCCTGTCCGGCAAGGTCGTCACCGGCGGCATCGTCACCTGCCGTGATTCGAGCTGGCTCGTCAGCTGGACGATAAACCGTCAGGGTCAGTTCCAGGAGCAGCCCGATGATCATTGCCTCATCTGGGTCTACGGCCTGAATTGCTGGGACGACGAAGGCGACTTCATCAAAAAGCCCATGTACCAGTGCACCGGCATCGAGCTTGCCGCCGAGTGGCTGTACCATATCGGCATCCCCGAGGATCAGATCATGGATCTTGCCACCAACGAGTGCAACACCACTCCGTGCATGATGCCGTATGTCACCACCTTCTTCATGCCCAGAGCAGAGGGCGACCGTCCCAAGGTAGTTCCCGACGGTTCCGTCAACCTCGCATTCGTCGGCCAGTTCGCCGATACGCCCCGTGACACCGTGTTCACCACCGAATATTCCATCCGTACCGGCATGGAAGCGGTCTACACGCTGTGCAATGTCGATCGTGGCGTCCCCGAGGTCTGGGGCTCTGTGTATGATGTGCGTGACCTGCTGTACGCAACGAGCAAGCTGCTCGACGGCAAGAAGCCTGCCGAGTTCCTGCTCCCGAGTATCATGCCGCTGCTCGGCCTGCTAAAGGAGCCTCTGACGAACAATGTCGTCGTGGATCTCCTGAAGAAATACGGCATCGTATAATACCAGTGTTGCCTTCGGTTTTTGTATCGTGTATAAAAAGCGGAGGTTTAGGAAGCGGCTCTCCCACGCCGCTTCCTTTTTATATGCAAAAAACTGCGGATCAGTCGTCCGCAGTTTTTTCAGAATATCGAGAATATAACGAGCAGCACGGCGAGAAGCGCAAAGTTAAAGGCAGAAAACTCAATGATAAAGTGCTTTGCGCCCTTCGGCTCATGCCGCATATATTCGTTAAAGGTTATGAGGCTTGCAAGCGAGGCTATGAGCGTTCCCGCTCCGCCGATGTTCACGCCCCTGAGAAGCTCGGCATAGTTTTGCGTAAACTGCGACAGCAGTATCGCCGACGGAACATTGCTTATCACCTGGCAGGAAAGCGCCGAGTACAAAAGCGTGTTTTTATCCATGAGTGCCGAGAAAAAGTCACGCACAGCGTCTATTCTTGCCATGTTGCCGGCAAAAACGAAGAAAAATACGAATGTCAGCAGCAGCGAATAATCCACCGCCTCCAGGGCGTGGCGATCCGTGACCAGAAGCACCGCCGGAATGACCGTAAGGCCGACCCACAGCGGAAGCGCACGCAAAACGACGGCGACCGCCACCGCAAACAGGGCAAGATAAAGCACAGTGGGCTTCGGCTTAAGCTCCACGGTTTTTCCGCTCACGCTCAGCGGCTCGGACCTGACGAACAGGCAGCACACCGTGATGAGCAGCATCGATACCAGAAACGGCGGCAGCATGATGCGCAGGAACTCCGCCGTGGGAATGC
>OLOV01000643.1_pt1 | contig 30459 bp, 23 predicted proteins | sample 1672931 | NCBI WGS metagenome assembly OLOV01 (sample SAMEA3136738, study PRJEB25190) | human gut metagenome | biome: human gut; feature: human-associated habitat; material: faeces | place: Austria | collected 2013 | reverse complement strand
CCTCCGTAGAAACGGGCGCCTGTGACGGGGTTGGGCTTGGTGGCGTGGGCGAAACTTCCGGGAGGGGAGAGCCGCTTGGATTTTGCTCTTCACCATTGTCTTCAGTGGCCGCTGCAGTCAGAATTGCCACACCGCCGCCTGAATAAAGCAGAGCAAACAGGCCGACGGCAAGCGCCAAAGCACCGGCAATCATCAGGTCAAAGCGCAGCATGGCGTGCGTTTTTTTAGGGTTTCTGTGTTCCATAGCGCACCTTAACCTTCATGTTGCGCACTTGCGTTTTCCATTACGATGCTGATAAAGCGGTCCGCCGCCACCGAAAGCGGAACGCCCTCAAGGGAAATCAGGCCAATGCTTCTTGAGGGCATGGGCGTGGTAAGCTCAATTTCGAACAGCTCACCGCTGTTGATTGCCCCTGCGGCAAATTCTTGTGTAACACATGCAATCCCCAAACCGATGCGCGCAAATTCCACCAGCAGGCTATGCGCCCCAAGCTCAATTTCCGGGTGCAGCGTTACGCCGCATACCGAAGCAAAATCATCCAGATATTTGCGGGAATTTGAAGCTTTTTCCAAAAGAACCAGAGGCTCATGAGAAAGCGCTTCCATCGTTACAGGACGGCCTTTGAGATGAGAAAAACGGGATGAGGCAACAAAAACATCGTGCACATTAAGCACCTCACGTACCTGAAGGCTGCTGTCATTTACCGGCAGGTTGACGAGGGCGATATCAACTTTGCCAACCTTGAGCAACTCAACGGTGTCCGGCGTGGTGCGGTTGGTTACCTGAAGCTGAATATCAGGGTACTCCGAATGGAATTTTTCCAAATAAGGGAGCAGGAAAAATTGGCAAAGCGTATCGCTTGCGCCAATCATAAGCCCACCGGATTGAAGCGTACGCATGCGGTTGAGGCGATCCTCTGCGGCTGCGATTAAGCTTACGGCTTTTTCGGCATAACTATAGAGCATGCGCCCTTCGCTTGTCAGCGAAATACCCCGGCTGGTGCGGGTGAAAAGCGTGCAGCCCAATGCGTATTCCAAACGGTGCATGGATTGGCTGATGGCCGGTTGGCTTACATAGAGCTCGCGCGCTGCATGCGATAAGCTGCCGCAGCGGGCTACGGTGCAAAAAATGCTGTACAGATCGAGGTCTGTCGCCATAGTATTTCCTCCTGAATATTGCAGACGCACCGCCACGTGCGGAGCGCCAAACTGATCCATAACCATTATTTATACACAATTATAAGGCCGATTTTGCTATTTTGCAATAAGCGGAAGTAATAGTTCGTGCAATTTAAAATGAAATATGGTATCCTGATAAAAAATATATTTTTGCAAGGAGAATGTAGCGGAAAATGCATCAACTTCCATTACAGTCTGCAACCGGCCAAGGGGAGCTGTATGTCCGGGTTTGGGAGTCGGAAAACCAACCGAAGGCAGTCCTGCAAATCGTGCATGGGATGGCGGAGCATATCGAGCGTTATGACCGCTTTGCAAGATACTTAAATCAGAACTCCATTTTAGTGGTGGGCGCAGATAACGCTTCACATGGAAAAAGCATAAGTAAAGACGGTATCCGGGGATATTTTGGGGCAGTGCATGGCTGGAATTCCTTGATTCAGGATATCCAATCTGTGCATTCAATCATAAAACAATCTTATTGCGATTTGCCATGCATCCTGTTCGGGCACAGCATGGGATCCTTTCTTGCGCGCTCCTATGCAGCGCGGCATGGAGACGACTTGGACGGGTTTATTTTCTGCGGAACAGCAGGGAAAAATCCGGCACTCCCTGTTGCAAAGCTGCTTGCTCGTTGCGAAATCCGAAAAAATGGCGCAAGCACGCCAAGCAGGCTATTGGACAAGTTGTCCTTCGGTGCATATAACAATGCTTTTGAACCGAACCGAACGCCATTCGATTGGCTCTCAAGAGACGAAGCGGAGGTGGACAAATACGTGGACGACCCTGCTTGCGGGTTTGTTTTTACCGCAGCAGGCTTCCGCGATTTGTTTGACGGGCTTGGCGAGGTCTCCGGCCCGCAATGGGCCAGGCGCGTGCCGAAGCGGCCGATTCTTTTAATTGCAGGCGATGCGGATCCCGTGGGCGCAAACGGAAAGGGTGTAAAGCAGGTCGAAGCATGGCTTGTGCAGAGCGGCCATAGAGTGAAATGCATCCTTTATCCAGGCGCGCGGCACGAGCTTTTGAATGAAACGAACCGCGAACAGGTATCTGATGATGTCCGTCTGTTCATTGAGGGGGTATGCGGCGGTGCATTATGAATGGGCAGAGCTCTACCAACAGGTGAACGGTTGCACTGGATGCGGGCTTTCACAGGCAAGGACAAAGGTTGTGATTGGCGCTGGGAACCCTTCTGCGAAAATCATGTTCATTGGAGAAGGGCCGGGGCGTGATGAAGACCTCCAAGGCATTCCGTTTGTTGGCGCGGCAGGAAAGCTGTTGGATAAAATGCTTGCGGCAATTGGTTTGGACCGAACAAAAACCTATATTTGCAATATCGTAAAGTGCCGCCCTCCAGAGAACCGCGTACCAACGGATGCGGAGGCGGCGGCATGCCTTCCATATCTGCGCGCGCAGTTTGCGCTTGTGCAGCCGAAGATTATCGTATGCCTTGGGGCAACTGCCGCACGGTACATTTATGATGAAAGCGTCCGCATTACACGGGATCGCGGGGCATGGAAATGCAAGAAAGGCATTTGGATTCTGCCGACCTATCATCCTGCGGCCCTCCTCCGCGACGAGAGCAAAAAGCGCGACGCATGGGACGATATGAAGAAGCTTAAAGCAAAATATGAAGAATTGTGCCCGGAAAGCGGATGTAAAGCGCCATCCGGGGGTTGAACTGCCCCTTGCGGGGATGCTATAATAAAGCGTTGATTTTACCGGGAGGGAAAGTGCTATGTCTGGACATTCCAAATGGGCAAACATTAAAAACAAAAAAGAAAAAACTGACTCGCAGCGCGGCAAAATATTCACCAAGATCGGCCGCGAGATTGCCATCGCCGTAAAAGAGGGCGGAAGCGATCCCGTGAACAATTCCAAGCTGCGCGATGTAATCGCTAAGGCAAAAGCAAACAACATGCCGAACGACAACATCACCCGCTCAATCAAAAAGGCGGCCGGCGAGTTAGGCAATGTTAATTATGAAGAGATTACTTATGAAGGATACGGCCCAAGCGGCATTGCGATCATTGTTGACGTAGTAACGGACAACCGCAACCGTGCTGCGGCGGATATCCGGCATCTGTTTGACAAAAGCGGCGGCAGCATGGGCGCAACCGGCTGCGTTTCCTGGATGTTTGAACGCCGCGGGCAGCTTGTGGTTGAGCGCAGTGCGTCCATCGATGAGGATGAACTTATGATGGCCGCTCTTGAGGCTGGGGCTGAAGATTTTGAACCTGGCGAGGATGTTTATGAAATCTATACCAGCGTGAACGACTTCTCGGCCGTGCGTGAAGCTTTGGAAGAGGCGGGGTATTCTTTCCTTTCCGCTGAGGTCACTATGATTCCCCAAAATACGGTCGACGCCACTGATGCGGAGCTTGCGGAGAAGATGGAACGCCTGTTGGAGCGCTTTGAGGACAATGATGACGTGCAGGAGATTTACCATAACGCAATCCTCCCCGAAGAGGAAGAAGAGGATTAATTGCGCCTGCCTGAACAAGAACGCAAAGCGTCCGCTGGTTTCATATCCGGTGGACGCTTTCTCTTTTTGGGCCAAGGCTCTCTTCAAGCGGAAGCGGCCAATGCCTTTGCGCGATATTCCTGCATTTTTTCATCGGAAACGCCAAATTCCTTCTGCAGGTATTTGAGCGCATACTCTGCCCGTTTAGCGAGACAATCGCGCAGTGCAGCAACATTGCTTTCCCATTTTGAAAGGGAAGGGGCATCGCTCCAACGCGCGGCATGACGCGGCCATTCGGCACGCAGTTGGGCAGCAATTTCATCCAGAATTGCGCACAGGCGTTCGCTGTTAAAATGGTTAAGCACAACGTAAACATAGCGCTCACAAAAATAATCGCGCCAGGCAGCATTCTTACGAAGACCGACATAAATATCCATATTCGTCAGGGAACCATCCTGAGAAGGGACGCCTTCCACCCGAAAATATGAAGAAAGAATGTTCCGGGTTGGGCTTGACGAATGCAAGCCGAAATCAAGATCAAAAAACACAGGGCGCCATTTAACGGAATAATCCTGTGAGCGCCAGTATTTTTGATTGAACATATCGCTGTTGGCAAAGTAGGTCTGGGCAATGATATAATCTGTAAAATACGCAACGTCGACCCATTCTGCGAACTCGGCAAACAGCGCATCGTCGGAAAGGTCCCGGTTCAGCGCATATTCGCGTACACGGAGGAAATCGTATTTCGTTCCCTCAAGCGCAGTGAAATTGCGGCGAATAATATCCACTGCGTCCGGATCGACGCCGTAATGCGACGCAAGATAATCCTCATTTTGATTTTCGTTCAGGTCATAAATGCCCCAGTACTTTCCGTTAACATATACAACGGTCAGGCGTGTTTCCACCTGTTCAATGTTAAGCCCTTTTACCGCTTTCATAAAGAAAGAATCGCGGATGCGTGCAGCCGTACGATCCTGCCCGGAATTGCGCAGCACGAGCGATCGATATGCAGAAACATCGCTGTTTGCAAAGAAGGGATAATTTGTTTCTGCAACCCCGTAACCGGAGCGCAGCAGCACAGCAAGTGATTTCTGTGCTGCGGTCAGTGTTGAAGCACCGCTCGCACGAAAACCGCAGGGGAAAGACACGCCAAGCGCACCGTCTTCGTAGAAAGAAAAGACGCCCTGACGCTCCACGCGCTCCTTCTTGATGGTTGCTGCGTATACCTCGCTGAATGCAGAAGGAGAAATGGAGATGCAGATAACCGGTACGGTATGCGGTTGTTCAAACAGATAGGTCATCACAACGCTGTCGCTTTGGAGCAGTCCGTCACAATAAGCGGCAGCACGCACAACTGCGTTGGAAGATATGTTTATTGGACTTGTGTAAAGCATCGAATCGGGGCCGGGAGCGCTGCCATCAAGCGTGTAGCGGATCTCGGCGCCCTCCGTTGCAGAGGTAAGCACAAGCGGGAATGCCGCATCATGGTAAAGCGCCGTTTCGGAGAATACCGGTTCCGCAGCATAGGCGGAACGCACTGCGGCATCATTGGACTTTCCTTTGGTTGCAGAAGCAAAAAAGACGCGCACCGGCGCGCCGCTTCCCACAACCCTTCCACTGGTAGTACCGGCGCGCAGAGCCCCCGTTTCAAATACATCTATAACATTCCCATCTGCATCGCTTAAAATCAACGTTTCGCCGGCCTCCGAAATACCGAGCGCAACGAAATTGCCTTTCTGCTTTTCAGTGCGCTTTGTTGCATGAACGACAGCGTAACCGCCCGCTTCGATGGTAAGTGGGGGAAGCTCACAGCTTTGCAGATCATCCGGGTTATCCGTAATGTGCCAGCCTGTCAAAGAGACGGAATGGTTGGAAGCGTTGAAAAGCTCAACCCAAGCGCTGTCACCGCTTTTTGCTTCAGCTACCGCGCTCACTTCAGAAATATAAACACCGCTCATGTCTGGAAGAAACGCTCCGGCGAGCGTATCAAAGCCCCGCGTGGTATTGGCGGTGCCCGGCGTAGGTGTGGCAAAGTATTTTGTATCTCCGCTTGCAGGATCAATACCAACGGAAATGTTAGCGCCCAAAGAAGCATCGATGGGATAAGAGTCCGCACGCAAGCCATCCTTTACAGAAAGCAGGAGCGCTTTATCGTTTTGGGTGAGCTTAAACGAGGTGTGCAGTTCGCCTTCCGAACGGTTTTTACCGGAGAGGAACACGAGCAGATATCCTTGTGGCTCGATGGCGGCATTTGCGGGAAACGCCCACTTGAACGGGTTCTCCGGATCATCTGAAAGATAATATCCGGCGAGGCTTATGGAAGAATCCGTTGTATTGTAAAGCTCTGCCCAGGCGGGACGGTCGCCCGCCGCATCGCGCAGACTGTATTCGTTATGAAGGAGGAATTCGTTGAGGCGGACTGCGCTTCCTATATCCATAGGAATGAGTTCTGTGTTGGAGAACGTGCGGGGATCGTTCGCTGCACAGGGGGTGGGGTATGCGGTATAAAGCCCATCGGGCAAGGCCGCAATATCATCCGGAAGGTCGTTCGCCCAAGAAATGGCCCCAATCTGCGCCCCATTTTTGCTGAAAAGAAAAAGGGTAGAATCATCGCTGCCCAACTTAAAGGAAGCATGGAATTCTCCGGCAGTTTCATCCCGGCCTGAGAAGAATATAACGAGAAATTCGCCCGGCTGTAAAATGGAATCCGGCAGGTGCCACTTAAACGTATCTTCCGCATCATCAGTCAGGTAATACTCGGAGAGCAAAATTGGCGCATCTGAGCTGTTTTGAACTTCTGCCCATGCGGGGTACTTCCCATAAGCATCCGCACAGGACGCATTGTGCGGCACTACCTCCGAGAGGGTGAGCCTGCCGCTGCCGCTGTCAAATGTGAGCAGAGCTGGATCCAACACGATCTCTGCAACATTTTCCGAACCGGGTGTAGGAGCAGCACAATAGCCAAAAGCACCGTCTTTCCCACGGGCAAAGGATATGTCGCTTTCAAGTGCAGGGATTTCGACATAATCTAACGGAGTATAATACTTATCGGAAAGACAGAGAGAATCTCCTCCACGGGAAAGGCCAAAGCCGGTGCAAAGCGCTCCATCCGCCTTTGTAGCATAAACAATAAGGTAGCCGCCTGCCGGAATCGTCACGCTTGGAAACGTCCATTTGTGCGGAGCCTTTGGATTATCCGTAAGACCATAGCCTGTAAGATCAATGGGAGAAGCAGAGGCATTATACAACTCGATCCAATCCGGAGTGCCCAGCGCTTCATCTACAAGGGAGCGCGTGTTGGACGATACAACTTCGTTGATGCGCAGGGCAGAAGTGTGGTCGGCGTTCACATATAGGCCATCGCACCCTGCGCAGGCAAACAAAAGAATAAAAATGAATACAACGCTAAACGCGCGTTTTGTACACACATGCAGTCTCATGCGGCCATTATACCATAATGCCTGAAAAAACGGTATCCGGTTTTAAAAAGAGGCGGAATTTGGTACAATTATGACAAAACAGTGCGTTGCCTTGCGCCGTGGCATGCCGCATACTATAATCAAACCATACCTTTTTAGAAAGAAGGCATTTGTATGGCACAAAAGATTTTGATTTGCGATGACCAGCCCATCATTCATGAGACGCTCGGCGTTTATTTGGAAAGCGAGGGGTTTGAGCATATCTCCGCGATGGATGGCGCAGAAGCGCTCACGCTTGCCAATTCTGCAAAGCCGGATTTGATTTTGCTGGATCTGATGATGCCCAAAGTATCCGGGATTGAAGTCTGCCGCCAAATCCGCGCGGAAAGCCGTGTGCCAATTATCATGCTCACCGCAAAAGGGGAGGAGATCGACCGCATTTTAGGCCTTGAACTCGGCGCGGATGATTATATTGTAAAGCCCTTCAGCGCGCGGGAAGTCGTAGCGCGCGTTAAGGCTGTACTCCGGCGCTTTACCAGCGCAAAGGAGGAACCGCAGAAGGTGCTGCGCTTCGACAACCTTGAGATTAACATCAACAATTATGACGTGCGCATAAACGGAGAAAAAATCCCGTTCACCCCAAAAGAGGTGGAGATTTTTCAGCTTCTTGCATCACATCCCGGCCGCGTCTACGAGCGGGAGCAGATACTGTCCCAAGTTTGGGGATATGATTATTTCGGCGATACACGTGCCGTGGATACACAAATTAAGCGTATCCGCCAGAAACTCCCGCAGGAGGGCATCGCCTGGTCCATCAAAACCGTATATGGCGTTGGCTACAAATTCGAGGCGGGACAATGAAAAACACATTTTTGCGCAAAACGCTTGCAATCGTTTTGCTCACGGTTATTTTGAGCGCCGGGTTAACGGCACTCGTTTTTCGCTATACCGGCGTTGGGGCCTATGCGGGCATCAAACTGCGCGAGCTTGCGCCGAGCGCGTCATTTCTTGCGGAACGATCCGCTGAGTTTCTTCAAGGTACTATGAGCTACCGGGAATACCAGATTACAGTGGTGGAAAGCAAGAATATATGGGGGGCGTCTCCGTACATTTTTACGGCGGACAAAACCCTTTTTGTTTTTCCGCAAAATTTGGATTCGGAGCAGGCGCAGGAGATGCTCACGCTTGCAAAGCAAAATCTGGATGCCGTGCTTGCCGGCAAAAGCGTTTCGCGCGGCAGCTGGCGTGCGGCGGATGCGATTGTCGGCGCACCGGTTTGGGGCAATGACGGAAGCGTAATCGGCGCAGTTTTTCTCATTAAGCCAATCCGCGAACTGAATATGGCGATGAACAGCCTTTGGACTGCTCTTCTGATAGCGATTGTTGTTGTTGCCTTCCTTATGCTTATTCCCGCATATCTGATGTCGCGCAAGCTAACAGGCCCTTTAAAGCAGATGAACGAAGCTGCACTTGCGATGGCCCATGGCAATTTTTCTGTGCGCGCACAGGCCGATGGCAGGGATGAGCTCGCGCAGCTCGGGCAAACGCTCAACTATCTTTCCGGTGCGCTTTCACATACCATTGGAGACCTCACTTTTGAACGAAACCGGCTGCGTACAACGTTGGACGGCCTGGGGGAAGGCGTGATCAGCGTGAACCTGAATGGGCAGATCATGCAATATAACCCCTCCTCCGTGCAGCTGCTGGGCGGCGTAAGCACTGACGCGCCGGAAACCTTGCCGCAGTTCCAAAGCCTTTTGCCGCAGGTTGAGGAAGTCTTAAAAACAGGTCTGCCGCAGGTTGCGGAGCATAAATGCAGAGAGGCGGTCGTTCGCGTTACAATATCTCCGCTGCGCGATGGCGGCAGTCAGGTGGAAGGCGCAGTTTTGTTGATACAGGATGTGACGGAAAGCGTGCGTTTGGAGCAAACGCGCAAGGACTATGTGGCAAACGTTTCGCATGAACTGCGCACACCGCTTGCTTCTATCCGCAGCCTTTCAGACGCTTTGAGCGATGGCCTGATCAAAAAGGAAGACGACCGGAAGCGTTATTACGGCTATATTCAAAAGGAATCGATGCGGCTTTCCAGGCTGATTGATGACCTGCTGGAGCTTTCCCGCCTGCAATCTGGGACGATTGCACTTACCAAGCAGCGCATGGATGTGCAGGAGATCCTATATGATGTTGCGCAGCGTTATGAAAGCGCGGCACGGGAACGCGGGCTATCCATTCGTCTGAATGTTGCGGATTCTTTTCCGGAAGTGTATGGAAATCCGGATCGCACGGAACAGGTGCTTATTATCCTTCTTGATAATGCCATTAAGCATGGCAGTGCGGATGAGCCTCTTGCGCTTGGTGCGGAAATCTCGGGGGACAAAGTGCTCGTGCATATTTCCAATGCAGGAACGATTGCCGAGGAAGATATCGCACACCTTTTTGAGCGCTTCTATAAGGCCGACCGATCTCACTCGGGGGAAGGCACCGGCCTGGGGCTCTCCATTGCGCAGGAAATCATGAGCCTTCTCGATGAAAAGATTTGGGTCCAAAACCGAAACGGACGCGTTGAATTCACGTTCACACTTTCCTTGAATGCGGAAAAAGTGTGAAAAAGCGGAGGATTTGCATGCTGTTTGTTTTTTCTGCCGCGGACATATGGTATAATGCATAAAAACCAAAGAAACAGTTGGGGGTATCACCGGAAATGAGTGCGAACAAAATCCTGATTGCAGATGACGACCGTGTCGTTCACGAATCGTTAAGCATTTACCTGAAAGCGGAAGGATATGAAGTTGTAGATGCATACAACGGTGCGGAAGCAATAGAAAAGCTGGATGCGGAAATCGCGCTTTGCGTGCTGGATATTATGATGCCGGTTATGTCCGGCATTGAAGCCTGCAAGGAGATTCGCAAAAACTCCCGCGTACCAATCATTATGTTGACTGCAAAGGGGGAGGAAATCGACCGGATTTTAGGTCTTGAACTTGGTGCGGATGATTATATCGTAAAGCCTTTCAGCCCGCGTGAGGTTGTGGCGCGTATTAAAGCCGTACTGCGCCGCACTACAGAGCAGCAGCAAACCTCGGATGATGGCTGCGTGACATATGAAGGACTCGTAATCGACATCAAAAGCTACACCGTCACACTGCGTGGCCAGCCGGTTATTTGTACGCCCAAGGAAATTGAAATCCTTTATATGCTGGCATCCAATCCCGGGCAGGTATTCACGCGCGAACAGCTTCTTAACCGCGTTTGGGGATATGACTTTGCGGGGGAGACACGCACGGTCGATACGCACATTAAGCGCCTGCGGGCCAAGCTTGACAGCGCGGGCCTTGGTTGGAGCATTAAGACCATTTACGGCGTTGGCTACAAGTTTGAGGTCGAATAATCATGCGGAGCATCTTCCTGCGCCGCTTGTTGCTGGCGCTCATCATCACGTTGCTCATAGCCTCCGCTGCCATGGTCGGAGGCTATGTTTTCCTTAGCCGGGATACGTACACGCAGATTAAATTGCAGGAAATGGCACCCAAAGCAGAAGCGGCCGAGCAGCTGATTATTGAATATCTGAATGGGCAGATCACGGAAGAGGCGTTCATCCACCTTTCAAAGACGCAAATGCTTGCGGTGAATGGAGCGACCTTATTTGTTGATGCAGCGAACCAGTGCGTGCAGTATCAGGATTCCATATTTGGCATGAGCCCAGAGGAAATGCAGCAGGCCCTTTCCGAGCAAATCCTTGCGGCGCTTTCCGGGGAAAACGTCAGCACGGATGAAGTTCGGCTGCCCGGAAAACGGCGCAATGCCCTTGTTGTAGGCACGCCGATTTTCATGCCGGACGGAACGCTTGCAGGGGCGATTTTCGTAATCAAATCCACGCAGGAGGTCATTGGAGCCACCACAAAACTGAACACATCCCTTTTCTGGATCGCCGCCATTGTGGTTCCCGTTACAATGTTGGTTACATCCTGGCGCATACGCCGTATCACGGACCCGCTGCACACCATGTCCGAGGCTGCAATTGCGATGGCCAAGGGCAACTTTGAAATACGCGTGAACGAAGATGAGATTGGGGAAGTCGGCGTTCTGGCACGCGCGCTCAATAACCTTTGCGAAGGGCTTTCTCAAACAATCTATCAGCTCAAAACGGAAAAAAGCCAACTCGATCAGATCCTGCAGAGCCTTGCGGACGGCGTTGCCGCAACCGACGAAGTCGGCATGCTCACGCACTATAATGCGGCGTTGATGCGCATGTTCGGCGCGGTAAACGTCGAAAAACGGGAGGAGTTGGTGCCGGATCCAAAGATTTGGAAGGCTTTTGACGAAGTGTACGAAACGGGCAAACCACAGACCCTTACCTATCCTATGGCCGGAGATAAAACGCTTTGGATCACCGTAGCTCCCGTGGTAACGGATGGTGGACAGCGCGTTGGCGTGGTGGGCTTGTTTAAGGATATGACGGAGATGGAGCGCCTGGAGGCCATGCGGCGCGAATATGTGGCGAACGTTTCCCACGAATTGCGCACTCCGCTTACGGCGGTTCGCGGCCTGTTGGAACCGTTGGCGGATGGGATGGTGAAAGACGAAGAGGACCGGCAACGGTATTATCGCATCATGCTGCATGAGGTCCTGCGCCTTTCGCGCTTGATTACGGATATGATGACGCTGAGCCGTCTGCAGTCCGGAACGGAATACATGGAGGTTGTCCGCGTCGACCTTAACACGTTGATCCGGGATATCGCAAGCGGTTACTCCGGCCCGGCTCATCAGAAGGGGATTGACCTCATTGTGGATGCTCCAAAGCCGGTCCCCGATGCGATGACCGACCCGGACCGTATCGAGCAGGTTTTGATCATCCTCATTGACAATGCAATGCGCTATACGCCGGAAGGCGGAACGATCACCATCGGCATGTGCAACGCAAAAGACGCTATCGTGCTCACCGTTACAGATACCGGCTGCGGAATTTCCAAAGAAGACCTTCCGCATATTTTCGAGCGCTTCTATAAGGTCGATAAATCCCGCGGCGAGGGAGGGACGGGACTCGGGCTCTCCATTGCGCACTTCATCATGGAAAAACTGGGCGAAAGCATTACTGTGGAAAGCGAGCCCGGCAAGGGAACCCGCTTTATTATGACGGTGAAGCGGTATGTGCGCAACGCGATTGCACTTGGGCCTGCCGGCGAAGGACGCGGAAGATACGGCGATGAGGCCGGGGAAGACGCGGAAAAGCAAAAAATTCCGGAGACAAATAGTGCGAGCACAGTTGTGGATGCACAATATGAAGTCATAGAAAGCGCGGGGAGAGAACCCTCAAAAAAAGAGAATGGAAGAAAGGAACCCACCGTGAAACGGGAAGGGCAGGGAAAGCGGGAATGACCTGTACGCTTTGCCCGCGTGCCTGTGGAGTTGACCGCACAAGCGCCAAGGGCTTCTGCGGCGCGGGAGAACGGCCGGCCATTGCACGTGCCGCATTACACTTTTGGGAGGAACCTTCCCTGAGCGGCACACGCGGGTCGGGTGCCATCTTTTTTTGCGGATGCAATCTGGATTGCCTGTTTTGCCAAAACCACGAAATTAACCACACGATGATTGGACGAATGTGGAATGAGGAAGAGCTTGCTGCGCTGATGCTCCACTTACAGGCGGAAGGGGCGCACAATATCAACCTTGTTACGCCTACGCCGCACGTAGATACCGTCATTCCTGCTGTGCTGGGCGCGCGCAAGCGCGGGCTTATGATACCCATTGTCTACAACACCAATGGGTATGAAACGCTTGACACCCTGCGGCGTCTCGAAGGAATCGTGGACATTTATCTGCCGGATCTCAAATATGCTTCTTCGCTTGCAGCCGAAAGATATTCCGGTGCGAAGGACTACTTTGATTTTGCGTCAAAAGCGATTCTTGAGATGCACCGTCAGTGCGGCGAACTGTCGTGCGATGAAAACGGGCTGGCTCAACGCGGCGTGATCGTCCGTCATCTTGTTTTGCCGGGCTCAGTGGATGAAACGCGCCACATCCTGGATTTTCTTGCGAAGAATCTGCCGCTGACGACCCATATTTCGTTGATGGGGCAGTATATGCCGTGCCATCACGCTTCGGAGGTTCCACCGCTGAATCGGCACCTGTTGCAGCGGGAATACGACCGGGCGATTGCGTATTGCATTCAACTTGGCTTTGAAAATGTAAGCATCCAAAATTTGAAGGCGGCGGATCCATCTTATGTTCCTGAATTTAATGGAAATGTAACATTTAATGAGGAATAAAAGGAGGATTTCGAGTGTTTTTGCCCTAAATCATGAATAAAATGTGAATTGTGTTACTTAATCTTAAAAAGTTGTCAAAAACGCTTGTATTCCACAATATATGGTGGTAGGATTAACTCAATGATAAATGTGATTGTGTCAATCGTCCGGAATATAGCGCAGTCATCTTCATTATTGTTTTCCTCCAAAAAATAGTTCCTTTCGCTTGCTGTAACGGGGCAATACGGTAAGCGGCAAAAAATTTTGAACCGGACGATTATAAGGAGTCTTGCATAGCAAGGATCCTTATTTTTGCGCAGCTTACCGCGCTCCTTTTTCAAGGCATGCATGCATATGCTAAAGAATACGGAGGTAAGGCTATGATGCGTGCAAGAGAATGGGTTCCAAGGTTAATAGCAACAGTGTTGATCGCCGCTTATCTTCTTTTTATGCCGGCATATTTAAACGACGCACTGAAAGAGCGCACTTATGATGAGAAATTCAGCCCGACAGAAGAACCATACACCGGCATTATCAGCGTGTGGCATATCGTGGGGTTTAAACCTTATTCAGGCAGTATGTGCACTGCGCTTGCAGCGATTGCAAAAGGAATCGAGCGCAGGCATCATGGCGTTTTTTTTGATGTAATCGCCATGGATGAAACGGAATACACCGAACGGCTTGCACGCGGAGAATCCCCGGATTTGCTGTCCTTTCCATTGGGGGTGTGTTATCCGGATCAACTGTCCGCATTTGATGAACTCCCCGTAGAATGTATTTCAAAGGACATGGCGGCTGTTGGAGAATGGGACGGAAAAATTTATGCACTGCCCTATGCAATGTCCGCGCATGCGCTTATTGTGAACACGGGGCTGTTTCAGGAGCGCGGCGCTATGGTGCCGGAAGGAACAAGAAACGCTGCATGGATCCTTCAGGCTGCCGAAACCTTTGCTGCTGCGCAGAAAAGCGGGAAGCAAAAGCAGCTGCCTGCGCTTTCCGGCAATGCGGTCCTTGCCGCAGCGCTTGGACTGACAGGAGAAGTAGCGGAATATGACGCGTTCCGTTCTGGAAAGGCTGCGATAACGATTGCAGACCTGCGTTCAGCAGGGGATCTCGAGGCGCTTCAATCCGCAGGCAAAGGATTTGCATTCGAGGCTTCCATACTTTCCGGGGACACCAGCCTTGTCCAGATGATCGGCCTGTCGCATGGGATAGATCAGAAAAAGCGGGCATATGCAATTGAGCTGATTGAACGCATCTTTTCGGAAACCGCACAGAAACAATTTGCGCAGCTCGGACTTATTTCTGTAACGGAAGTTGATCCCAAAGCACTGCCGGAAAGTGCTTTGCTTGCGAGCGCCGCAGAACATCTGCGCGAACCTAAAATTCCGAATGCTTTTTTGCTGCAACGGTATCGCGATGCGCTTGAAGAAACCGCACGCCGCGTCCTTGCCGGGGACGCGGAAGCAAAAAAGGATTTTGAGGCCAGGCTGAAAGAACTTGTTTCAGGCACGTAAATCAAGTAAAATGATAGGGAAACAGCTTGCTGTGCAGATTGGCGCAGCATAGCATGGAGGAAACAATGCCTGATCAGTTTGATGCGCTGTGCGCACGCTTTTTTGATTGCGACGTGCAGCGAAATGTCTCCATGGCGCAGTATACTTCTTTCCGGACGGGCGGATGTGCGCGTGCGTTGGTAGAACCGCGGAGTGTGGAAGCGCTCCAAAACGCGCTCTTTGCGGTGCATGAATATGGCATCCCTTATGAGGTGATCGGAAACGGAACAAACCTTCTCGTTTCCGATGCGGGGATTGATGCCGTTGTGTTCCACATTGGCGAATCAATGAGGGCAATCCGGCAGGAAAACGGGCTTTTCTTTGCGGAGGCAGGAGCATCGTTTTCCGCCCTTGCAAAGCGCACGGTGGAGTGCGGTTTTATGGGGTTGGAGTGGGCCGCGGGGATCCCGGGCAGCGTTGGCGGCGCGATTGCAATGAATGCCGGGGCTTACGGCGGCGAAGTGGCAGAAACGGTGCACCGGATTACCTATATGGACGCAACCTCTGGGACACTGGTTGATGAAGCGCCGGCGGAGGAAATGTTTGGCTACCGGTTCAGCGCATACCGTGCGCCCGACCGAATTGTGGTTTCAGCAGCGTTTTCGCTTATGCCGGATGACGGCGAAGCAAAGGCGCGCATGGCGGAATATACGGCAAAACGGCGCGAAAAGCAGCCCCTTGCATATCCGAGCGCAGGCAGTACGTTCAAGCGACCGACCGGCAACTTCGCAGGCGCATTGATTGAACAGGCCGGGCTCAAGGGCGTGCGCGTAGGAGGTGCGGAGGTAAGTTCTCTGCACGCCGGATTCATTATCAACACGGGGGGCGCGACCTCAACTGACGTTTACAACCTAATACGCCGCGTACAGCGGGTTGTGCATGCGCAAAGCGGCATATGGCTGGAGCCGGAGGTGCGCTTGCTCGGGAGCTTTTCCAACTTGGATGAGCAGTAAGAATGGAGAAATAACATGAAGCTATTAATCGTAACCGGCCTTTCGGGGGCTGGCAAAACTCAGGCGTTGCGCTATTTTGAAGATGCGGGTTACTTTTGCGTGGACAACCTTCCCTGCGAAATGTTGGGTGGGTTCATTGAGCTCTGCCACAAGGCTGCACCTCCTGTCGAGCGCGCAGCCGTCGTAATCGACAGCCGAGAACAGGTGTTCCGCTCAGATGCTGAGAAGGTGCTCCGCACGCTGGACAGGCTCCCAGTACAATATAGAATTCTTTTTTTGGAATGCCGGGACGAGGTCTTGGAACGCAGATATAACGAAACGAGAAGGCGGCATCCGCTTTCAAGAGATGTGCGGGACGGCATCCGGGCGGAACGTGACATGCTCGGTGTGTTCCGGGATCGTGCGGATACCATTATCGACACGACGAACCTGAAACCGCTGGAACTAGCCGCAAGGCTTGGAACGCTGTTTTCAGATGGTTCCATGGATGCGTTTCGGCTCACATTTGAAAGCTTCGGTTATAAGCGGGGCGTTCCATTTGAAGCTGACATGGTGTTTGATATGCGGTTCCTTCCAAACCCGTTTTATGAGCCCGCATTGCGCCCGCTTTCGGGGGCGGATGCCGCTGTTCGTGATTACATTTTTCAGGATCCTGCATTCACACAATTTCTGGACCAAACACAATCGATGCTGCAAATGCTCATTCCCGGCTTTTGCAATCAGGGAAAACGGCGCCTGCTTGTTGCGTTTGGATGCACGGGAGGAAGGCATCGCTCCGTATGTGCTGCCGAACAGATGGCGAAGCGGATGCGCGGCGAGTTTGACGTAAAGCTTGTGCACCGGGATACTACCGTTGAGGCGGGTGATATTTCGGAGCGGATGGGAAGTTAGGAGGGAAGCGCGGTGTCCTTTTCATCAAAGACAAAAGATGAGCTTTCCGTCCTTCGTCTGAAGAATGATGCGGTGCGTCTTGCAGCGCTTGCCGCACTTACCCATACCGCTGGCTCCATCATGCTGGGCCGAAGGGGGCTTGCGGTGGAATACGTTACGGAAAACCAGAATGTCGGGCAGCTGATCGTACAGCTTGCTTGCAGGCTTTTTCCCGTGGAAGCGTCCCTTTCCCTCAGGGAGCACGAGCGTTTGAAAGCCAAGAACACCGTGGTAACCTTGACTGGAAGCGGCTGCGCCGCACTCCTGCAAAAAAGCGGCTGTTTGCCTGCGGGCAATGTGGATGAACCTCTTGAAATGGGCGCTGTTCCGGAGCGCATATTCGTGAACGCCGAGTGTACGCAGGCCTTTCTACGCGGCGCCTTTTTAGGTTCCGGCTCCGTGAGCGATCCCAGCAAGGGCTATCACCTTGAAATCGTATGCCGTCATGAAAGATTTGCAAAGGAGCTTTCTGCGCGTATGGCTCAGCTCTCGCTGAATGTGAAAACAGCCAGACGAAAATCATCGTTTATCACTTATATGAAAGAGGGCGAGAGCATCTCCGAATTCTTGACCTACATCGGCGCGATGGAGGGAATGCTGGCTTTTGAAAATGCGCGTGTTCTGCGCAATGTAGCGAATGACCTAAACCGTCGCTCTAACTTTGAAGACGCGAACATGCAAAAAGCAGCGCAGGCCGCGGCGCAGCAGCTGGTTGACATTGAGCTTCTCAGCCGGGAAACAGGTCTTGCAAACCTGCCGTCTAAGCTGCGCGAGGCTGCTGAGGCGCGGCTGAACAATCCGGAGGCTACGCTTACGGAGCTTGCTGAGCTTCTTGACATCGGAAAATCCGGGATGAATCACCGGTTGAACAAGCTTTCAGCGATGGCGGAGGACATCCGCCTGCATTGACCTTAAAACGGTAAGGGGAAAGGAAACGAAACCATCATGCAAAACTTCGTACACCTCCATGTCCATACGCAGTACAGCCTGCTTGACGGGGCAGCACGCATCCCGGAGCTGGTTGCGCACGCCAAGGCGCTTGGCATGCCTGCGCTTGCAATTACGGATCATGGAGCGATGTATGGTGTGATCGACTTCTATAAAGAATGCAAAAAGCAGGGGGTTAAGCCGGTTTTGGGCATGGAGGCATATGTTGCCCCACGTTCCCGCACAGAGCGCGAAGGCGGGCGCGAAAATGCGCATCTTGTGCTGTTGGCAAAAAATAAGACCGGTTATCAAAATCTAATAAAACTCTCCTCCAGTGCTTTTGTGGATGGCTTTTATTATAAGCCACGCATCGATTACGATCTTCTTGAACAACACGCGGAAGGCTTAGTCTGCCTTTCGGCCTGTCTGGCCGGAGATATCCCTCAAGCCTTGCTGAATGGACAGACGGAAAAAGCGCGCGCGCTTGCCCTGCGGCTGCGCGGCATGTTCGGCGATGATTTTTATATTGAACTGCAAAACCACGGCATTCCGGAGCAGCTTGAGGTGTTGCCGCAGCTTGATTCGCTTGCAAAGGAGCTCGGCATCAAAACAGTCGCCACAAATGACGTACACTATGTGGAAAAGAGCGATGCGGAAGCGCAGGATGTTCTGCTATGCATCCAAACCGGAAAGTTTGTTGATGATGAAAACCGCATGCGCATGTCCGCCGACGAGTTTTATCTTAAAAACGCAGACGAGATGGAACAGGCGCTGTACAATTACCGCGAATCGCTGGATACGACGCTTGAGATCGCAGAAAAGTGCGATTTGGAGCTTACGTTCGGGGAACGGCATCTGCCGAGTTTCTCCGCTCCAGATGGGCTTGATAACATGTCGTATCTGATGCAGCTTGCTGAGGCGGGCCTCCGGCGGAAGATGCCGAATGCGGGGGAGGAAGCGCATGCACGCCTTGCGCTGGAGCTTTCCATCATCGAGCGCATGGGCTTTGTGGATTATTTCCTTATTGTGTGGGATTTTGTGGATTTTGCGCACCGAAACGGCATTTTTGTCGGCCCGGGGCGCGGCAGCGGTGCGGCGAGCCTTGTTGCATATTCTTTGGACATTACGGACGTGGATCCACTTAAATATGACCTTCCCTTCGAGCGCTTTTTAAATCCGGAGCGTATTTCCATGCCGGACTTCGATATTGATTTTTGTATTGAGCGCAGGCAGGAAGTCATTGATTATGTCGTTGCAAAATACGGAAAGGATAATGTCGCGCAGATCATTACCTTCGGCTCCATGGCGGCAAAAGCTGCGGTGAAGGATGTTGGCCGCGCGCTTCATATGCCACTCGGCGAGGTCGATAAAATCAGCAAGCTGATTCCAAAAACGCTGGGAATCACGCTCAACCGCGCTTTGGAAGTGTCCTTTGAACTAAAAAATCTTTATGATACAGATGAGCATGTCAAAAAGCTGATTGATCTTTCCCTGAAGCTTGAGGGGTTGCCGCGCCATGCCTCCACGCATGCGGCCGGCGTGGTGATCAGCGCAAAACCCATTACCGAATATGTGCCTTTGCAGAGGAACGACGAGGCAATTACAACGCAGTTCCCCAAAGACACAATAGAAGAACTCGGCCTGCTGAAGATGGATTTTCTTGGCCTTAGAACGCTTACCGTGATAAGGGATACGCTCGAATTCATCCGGCAGCATGGAAAACAAGTTCCGGATCTTGGCAAACTTCAATATGATGACCCAAAGGTTTATGCAATGATTTCCGCAGCGGATACAGACGGCGTGTTTCAGCTTGAATCTGCCGGCATGCGCCAATTTATGCTGCAGCTTAAACCGGGCAACCTGGAGGATGTTATCGCCGGGATTTCACTGTTCCGGCCCGGCCCGATGGACCAGATCCCCAAATACCTTGCGGGCAAGAATGATCCAGAACATGTGCGTTATTTGCACGAAAGGCTGCGCCCTGCTCTGCAGGCAACCTATGGATGCATGGTATACCAGGAGCAGGTAATGCGCATCGTACGCGATATCGCCGGATATTCTATGGGCAGGAGCGATCTCGTGCGCCGTGCAATGGCAAAAAAGAAACACGACGTAATGCTCAAGGAGCGGGAAAACTTTGTCAACGGAATTGTTGAGAATGGGGTCGTGAAGGTTCCAGGCGCCGTACGGAACGGCGTGCCCGCAGAAATCGCGAATAAAATTTTTGATGAAATGGTCGATTTTGCGTCTTACGCGTTTAACAAACCGCATGCGGCCTGCTATGCTGTTGTTGCTTATCGCACGGCATATTTAAAGCTGTACTATCCCGTTGAATTTATGACGGCAATCATTAACAGCTTTCTTGGAAGCATTGATAAGATGGCAGAATATATCAATGCGGCCAAACGGATGAAGATCCCTGTTCTGCCGCCGCATGTAAACCGGAGCGTTGCAAAGTTCAGCGTAGAGGGAAACTCCATCCGCTTTGGCCTTGCCGCAATTAAAAACGTTGGAGAAAGCGCAATGTGCGATATCATTGCTGAACGGAATGCAAACGGCCCCTTCCCAGACTTTGACGACTTCGTAAGACGCGCGCCGGGCATCAACAAACGCATGCTGGAAGCGATGATCAAAGTCGGCTGCTTTGACGGCATGGGTGCCAACCGCAATCAGCTGCTGCTCATATATGAGCGCACGCTCAGCGCTGCGGCAAACGAGCGCAAACAGGCGGAAACCGGACAACTGTCCCTGTTTGATCTTGGGGGCGGCTCTGAAATGAAAACAGGGATGACGCCCTTGCCCAACGTGCATGAGTTTGATCAAACGATGCTGCTTTCATTGGAACGGGAGGCGCTTGGCATTTACCTGAGCGGGCATCCCTTGGAGGAATATGGGGAAGTGCTTTCAAAAATGCCCAACAGCGTTGCAGAACTTGCCACAGCAGATGAAAGCGGGGCGCTTAAAGAGGGAAGCCGTGTGCGTTTGGGGGGCATTATTGCGCACGTGCAGCGTAAAATGACGAAAAACGGAAACGGTGTCATGGCATACTGTACGCTTGAAGATATGACCGGTTCCATTGAGCTTTTGGCGTTTCCGTCAGTATTCACACGTTTTGGAAGCCTGCTTTCGGAAGATAGTAAGGTATGCGTTTCGGGCCGTTTGAATGTGCGGGAAGATCAAAGCAACATGGTTCTGGTGGATGAGGTGGCTCCGCTCACGCTTCATCCTGCGGCGGGCAAGCTATATCTGCGCTTTGACACGGAGGATCAGCCGCTTCGCGCGCGCGTGCTCACGCTATTGCGGCGCTTCCCGGGCAACGTCCCCGTTGTGCTTCATAACCCCGGTACAAAAAAGACGCAGCTTGTGCCCAAGGACATGTATGTGAATGAAGCCTCTGCACTCCGGGATATTCTTAACGAGCTGCTTGGAAAGGAGAACGTGAAGCAGCAGTGAACATGACCTATGATAAACTTTTGACTAATTTTGCGTATGTGATATAATACAAAACGGTATGGGATTGCACCATGGGCCTTGCCCATGTGCAGCTCAAAATGATTGGATTTGTTTACGATTTTCCGAAAGGAGTTAATTTAATGAAGTGTATTGGCGTTTTAACAAGCGGCGGGGATACGCCCGGCATGAATGCAGCAATTCGCGCGGTATTCAAAGAGGGAGAAAGCCGCGGCATCAACGTTATGGGAATCTACCATGGCTACAAGGGATTGATTGCAGGCATGGTTCGTCAATTGACACATGAGGATGTCGCAAATGTGATGCACAAGGGCGGCACGGTTCTGCGCACGGCGCGCAGCGAGGAATTCCGTACGCCGGAGGGGTTTCAAAAAGCGTTGGACATGCTGCACGCGTTTGACATTGAAGGCCTGATCGTTATCGGCGGAGACGGGAGCTACCGCGGTGCGAAGATGCTTGCCGACAGCGGCATGAAAACGATCGGCATCCCCGGAACAATTGATAACGATTTGGGGTACACCGACTTTACAATTGGCTTTGATACCGCTGTCAATACCATTACAAGCGAAATCTATAAAATACGCGACACCATGCGCGCACATGACCGGGTCGGCGTGATTGAGGTAATGGGGCGCAATTGTGGTGACATTGCCCTTTGGTCCGGCGTTGCAGGGGCAGCGGACATTATACTGGTGCCGGAAAGCCAGCTTTCCTGGGAGGATGCAACACGCCAACTTGTTACAAATAAGCTTAAGGGAAAGCTTACGAGCATTGTCATCATCGCAGAAGGAGCCGGCAGAGCTTCAGATTTTGCAAATTATGTGCGGGAACATTCCGATATTGATATCAAAGCAATCGTTCCCGGCTATATTCAACGCGGTGGAAATCCTACGGCATTTGACCGCGTACTTGCAGCACGGCTCGGGCAGCGTGCAGTGGAACTTTTGGATGCGGAAGTTGGCGGACGCGCAGTGGGCATTCATGACAATCATATTGTCGACGTATCTTTGGAAGATGCAATCGCGCTGCCGGACAATTTTGATGAAAAGCTATACCGCTTCAATTCCGTGCTTGCAAAGTTTTGACGCGCTGCATTCGTTTCCGGTTGATCCAAACGCGGCATAAGCCGCGTTTTGCCGAAAAAGGAGATTTTTATGCCACAGAAAACACCGCCCTTGAAACGCAATGATGAAATCGAGCTGACCGTTGACGCATTTGGCTCTGAAGGTCAGGGCATCGGAAGATATGACGGCTTTGCCGTGTTCGTGCCGTTTGCGTTGCCGGGAGAAACGGTACGGGTTCATATCATAAAGGCTACAGCCAGCTATGCAATAGGAAAATTGCTTTCCATATCCGTAAAAAGCCCCTGCCGCGCAGAACCGAAATGCTCTAATTTTGGGCGTTGCGGCGGATGTACCCTCATGCATCTTGACTATGAGGCGCAGCTCATGTTTAAGCGGGATATGGTAGCGTCCGCCCTTACACGCATTGGGGGCCTTATGGCTCCGGAGGTGCGTGAGGCTCTTGGAATGCAGTTCCCCTATTTTTATCGGAACAAGGGAAGCTTTCCGTTTGCAAATTTGGATGGGCGCGTTTCCTTCGGATTTTTCGCGCCGCGCAGTCACCGCCTGATCCCGCTTTCAGCCTGTTCGATTCAGGAAGACAAAACCCTGCTTGTTGCTGAAGCGGTGTGCGACTGGGCCAATCAATTCCAGATACCGGCCTATGATGAAACCCTGCAAACAGGCACGCTCCGGCATGTGATGGCACGTGTTTCCGCGGCAAACGGCGAAGTCATGGCCGCAATTGTCACAAAGGGAAAGCTGCCGCAAAAAGAGGTGCTGATTGAGCACCTGCGCAACCGCATCCCCGGGCTTGTCAGCATTCTTCACAACCGAAATGACGCGGAAACAAATGTGATATTTGGCCCGGAATTCAGCACGCTTTGGGGGAAAGATCGTCTTTATGATACAATTTGCGGCTTGCGCTTTGCCGTGAGCGCAGCATCCTTCCTGCAGGTAAATCCACAACAGACAGAGGTGCTCTATCATGCCGCTTTAAATGCGTTGCAGCTTGAGGGAACAGAACGCGTTGCGGATGTTTATTGCGGCATCGGAACAATATCACTTCTGCTTGCACGCCATGCTGCGCAGGTAGATGGAATTGAAACAGTACCCGAAGCGATAGCAGATGCAATCTTCAATGCACAGGAGAACGCCATCAAAAATGTTGAGTTTCATTGCGGGAATGCGGAGGATGTTCTTCCACAGCTTGTACGCGAAGGATACCATCCAGATGCCGTCCTGATCGATCCGCCGCGCAAAGGCTGCGAGCGCCCCGTGTTGGATGCGCTGCTTGCATGCGGCGCAAAGCGGTTGGTGTATGTCTCCTGTAATCCATCTACCCTTGCGCGGGATGTCCGGGTTCTCGTTGACGGTGGGTTCCGCTTCGTATATGCACAGCCTGTCGATATGTTCCCGCAGACAGCGCACGTTGAGACGGTATGTTTATTGTCCAAACTTCATGCAAACCAACATATCGAGGTGGAGCTTCAGATGGACGAGCTTGATTTGACGGCTGCGGAGAGCAAAGCCACCTATGAGGAAATCAAGGATTATGTGTTGGAGCATACGGGATTGAAAGTCAGCAACTTGTATATTGCACAGGTAAAGCAGAAATGCGGAATTATTGAGAGGGAAAACTATAACCTGCCGAAATCGGAAAACTCCAGACAGCCGAAATGCCCGCCAGAGAAAGAAGCCGCTATAAGGGAGGCATTGGAACATTTTCGGATGATTTGATTTTGCATATTTGAGCCGTCTATCATTTCTCTATATAATGAAAGAAGAAAGGACGGTGACGATTATGAGAGAAAAGAAAACTCACTTGTATTTTGACAGCGAGGAAAGAAAGTTATTGCTACATAGCCTTGTGGAATTGAAAAATCAGCTTATTCAACAGGGCAGATATACCGACCCCGTTGACGAACTTATTTTCAAGGTTGTCAACGCTCCTGTTAAGAGAATGAAAATTGAATATGTCTAAGGCACATCACCATGAAGCCGCTTATTCTTATCAAGTTTAAGAGTAAGCGGCTTTTTTGCGTTCTCTGATACAGTTACATAGCCGCCTTGACAAAGCGGCTAAATCTATGCGAAAGGAGGACGCATTCTATGTCAAATTGCAAAGTAATCGCTTTAACCAACCAGAAAGGCGGTGTCGGCAAGACCACCACGGCGGTCAATCTGGGCGTAAGTTTGGCACAGCAGGGTAAGAAAGTTTTGCTCATTGATGCAGACGCACAGGCAAATCTGACCATGTCACTCGGTTACAATAGACCAGACGATTTACCCGTCACGCTCTCCACCATCATGCAGGACATCATTGATGATAAATCCGTCGATGTTTCCCAAAGCATCCTGCACCACGGCGAGGGCGTTGACCTGTTACCGTCCAACATTGAGCTGTCGGGATTGGAAGTAAGGCTGATTAACGCCATAAGCCGTGAAAGTGTGCTGAAAACTTGCGTAAACGAGGTTAAGAAAAACTATGACTATTGTTTAATAGACTGTATGCCGAGCCTTGGTATGCTCACCATCAACGCACTTGCGGCGGCTGACAGCGTGGTTATCCCCACACAGCCCCACTATCTTTCTGCCAAAGGCTTAGAGCTGTTGCTTCGCTCCGTGTCGAAAGTCAGACGGCAAATCAATCCCCCTCTGCGGATTGACGGTATCCTACTCAATTCTGTGCTGGCTGCAATGGTGCTTCCCAAAGGCATTGTAGGTCTTGCAGGAATAAATCCGCTGCGGGTTCTTGGCATTGGTGTAGCGGACGGTCAGCGACTTCCCGCACTCCCCGCATTTGAGAAGCCCCGCGAACAGGCTCGGCTCACCGGAAGCCCCCGGACGCTGGCGGGATTTGAGCTTGCTCTGCACGATGGCAAAGTCCCTCTTGTCCACCAGCGGCTCATGCGTCCCCTCCACCACGATCCAGTCCTCCGGCCGCTTACTGCCGATAGTCCCGATCTTGAAGCGGTACTCCGTTTTCTGGGAAGCAATCGCCCCGGTGTAGACGGGATTCATCAGCAGGTCTTTTATCACGGAGAAGTCCCAGATATATTTCCCGTTCTCCGGGTCTTGCTTCTCCCACCGGGTGCGGACGTTGCGTATCCCGCGCTCCCTGTTCCACCATATGGGGCAGGGGAGCTTCTGTTCCTCCAGCCTGCGCCGGATATGGTTCGGGCCATGCCCCTCCAGTGCGTACCCGAATATCAGCCGGACAATGGGGGCTGTTTCCGGGTCGATCAGCAGGTGGTTCTTGTCCTCCGGGTCTTTCCTGTATCCAAACGGGGCGACGCAGCCGGTAAACTGGCCTTTCTGTGCTTTCAGCAGGTAGGACGAATGGACTTTCTTGGAAATGTCCTTGCTGTACATCTCGTTTAGGATATTTTTGAACGGCGCAATGTCGTTGTTCTCCCGCAGGGTGTCTATGCCGTCGTTCATGGCGATATAGCGCACACCGTTCCTTGGGAAAAAGTCCTCAATGAGATGCCCGGTCTGCAAGTAATTTCTGCCCAGCCTCGATAAATCTTTCGTTATCACAAGATTTACCTGCCTGCGCTCGATGGCTTTCAGCATCCGTTTCAGGTCGGGGCGTTCCATGTTCAGCCCCGTATAGCCATCGTCCTGATAGACTGCCACAACCTCCCATCCCTGCTTTTCGCAGTAGCTTTCCAGCATATCCCGCTGGTTGGCGATGCTGGCGCTCTCCCCTTGCTGGTCATCGTCCTTGCTTAACCGGCAGTAGATAGCTGCCCGGAAGCCCCCGGCAAGTGCCGCGCTCATCACATCATATCCGTTCATCATAACCGTTTTACCCGCACAATCCAGACGGAACGCCGGTTACCTGAACCTTGTCTTTAGTATAGCATAAATCTTGTGTTTTCGCAAGATTATTCTTGCTGGATTCCTCGCTGGATTTCTGCGAGTGCTTCTGCGCGATCAGGCTCACGAAAACATCGGTAGCGTCCAGTTCCCCGTCAAAGACGGCGATCACATTGATTCGGGTCTTGTTTTTCGCCATAGGCAATTACCTCCTTACATGAAAATAGCCAGACAGGGGAGCGTCGGCAACGAAGTCCGGCAACGGGCTTCAAAAGACCTTGCAAACAATCCCTATCTGGCGGGTTGGCTACTATTTACCTTTTCTTTTATTTTTCTGTTGTTTTGGTTGTCAGAGAGGGGAAAAGCCTTGCGGCTACAGCATTTTCCCCGGCAACGGGGTCGGCAACGGGATAGCAACGGGGTATGCAACGGGCTGTGATTTTCCCGGATTTTTCAGAATGGAAGCTCCATCTGTTCTGTGACCGGCACAAAGCCATCGGGGATTTTCTCGTCCTCGTTGCCGGTGTCCGTTGTCGCACTCTCCCGTTCCCAGCCCTTTTGCCTGCCGTACTGCGGGAACATACGGGGGTTGGAAAAGTAGTTCCAGCCGGTCACGCACTGGTTCATGATCTCGTTGATCTCCCGTATCTCCCATTGCTTCGGCTCGTCAAAGGGGTGGTTCAGGGCTTCTCTGTATAGCTGCTTGGAGCAGACCGCATCGACGGTGCAGCGGTCGAGATAGGCAAGTATCATTCCCGCCTTGGTGTCCTCCGGCATGAAATCCCGCTGGTGGTCTTTCAGGTAGCGCACCAGCTCCGGGCTGAACGTCAGCTTCCATCTGCCCGCCCGGTAAAGCTCCATTGCCTCTGCCCATAGCTGGCTGATATATGCCCGTGAAGCGGCCTCGTCCTCCAAAATGTGCACCTCCGCCTGCTCCGGGTTTACCAGCACCGGGAGGAAACGCCGGTTGCCGCTTCGGTCAAGGGGCAGGAAGTCCAGCGCGTTGGAAGTGCCGCCGAACACGCATTGACGGGGGCGGTCTGCCGGGTGGGTTTCATAGGGTATCTTGTAGACCTCCTTCTGTCGGCTCAAAAATGATTTGATTTCCTCGATGCTCTTTGCGTTGGCTGTGGCGATCATTTCCGACATTTCAATGATCCAGTGACCTTGCAGCTTTCGGTAGACGTTATCATCGTCCAGCCTCCGCAGGTCGTCGGAAAACCATTCGTCCCTTACCGCCAGCAGCCGGAAAAAGGTGGACTTGCCCGCGCCCTGACCGCCCACCAGACAGAGCATGACCTCAAACTTGCAGCCGGGTCTGTATGCCCGGTGGATCGCGCCCAGCAGAAAGAGCTTCAGGGCTTCGCAGGTGTAGGTATCCGCTGCGGCTCCCAGAAAGTGCCGCAGACAGAAGCGTATGCGCTCCGTCCCGTCCCATACCAGACCGTTCAGATAGTCCCTTACGGGGTGGTAGCTGTTCTGATGGGCGGCAAGGTCGGCAGCGTCCGCGATCTTCCTCTCGCTGGTCAAGCCGTAGGTTTCTTCAAGGTACAGCCGGATATATTTCATATCCGTGTCGGTCATGGACGCGCCGGGTGGACGCTGGCAGCCGATGGCCCTTACAAGGTCTGTCCGGTCGGTCAAAAGGTTGTAGGCCAGTGCCCCGGCAAGCAGAGGGTCATACTGGAATACGGTCAGGCAGTTCCTTATGCTGTTGCGGACGCCGCCTTTTTCGGTGGTGTCCAGCATCGCCTTTACTTCCTCAACGCTCCGCATCGGCGCGGCGCTGTCCGGCGCGTTCCTCACGGCCTCCCGGACCTGCGGCGGCAAATCCTGAAATTCTTTGCTCAATCGCTCTCACTTCCTTTCCGTACTCTGTGACGATGGCAGCCCGTTCCCGCAGGTCATCGGACAAAAGTCCGTCCAGCAGGTATTCGATATAGTCCAGCCTTTGCAGGGCTTCCACAAACAGAGGATGCCACGCCTCATCTGGCTGGCTGGGGGCGTGCTTCTCCCTCCATCGGCGCAGCAGGTGATAATAGTCTGCAAGCACCTGAAAGCAATGCCGCTCCATGCGCCTGTACTTCTGTTCCTCGGCTTCCTGCCGCAGCTTCTTCCCGGCAGACTGGCGGGGCGCGTCCGTTCCGTCCCCGCAGGGGATGGAGAAATCCCGCACCAGCATGAGGGCGGCTTCCTTTGCGCTCATCCCATGCAGCAGGGAAACAAAATCGATCACGTCCCCGGTCGCTCCGCAGCCGAAGCAGTAATAGCGGCGGTCAACCTTCATGCTTGGGTGTCTGTCCCTGTGGAACGGGCAGACCGCCATGCCGTTTCTGTTCACGTTCAATCCGTATCGCTCGGCAGCCTGCCTTGTGGTGACAGACTGCTTCACAGCTTCAAATAAATGCAATCGCGGCCTCCTTGAAATGAAAAAGCACCCGTCATTCCAGAATTGAAAATGGCGGGCGCCTGATGTTATAGTTAAAGCTCCATATCCTGTTGTTTCTGTGTCCGGGGCGGTTGCTGCCGTTTCTCCTGCTCCTGCCGGATACGCTGCTCCCGGCCTTTCAAGCCCTCCACTATGGATGGCTTTTTCCCCGGCTCGGCGGTCTGGCGGTACTGCTTTGGCGGCAGCACCTGATTGAGCCAGTGCCGCACGTCCCGCAGCGTCCGCACGTCTGCCTGTACCGCTTCCAGCTCCTCCCGTTTGCCGGGCAGTGCGGCGGCAAGGTTTTTGCGCTCGGCTTCCAGCTCCTTGCGGCTGTAGGACGTACCAGGCAGGTGGGTCTTGACATAGCGGGCGGCTGCCCGGTATGCGTCCAGCTCGCCCCTGTGGACTTCCTCGAATTTCTCCTTCTGCTTCTTCCAGCCGATGGCGGCATACTCCTTGTAGACCGGCTTGTACTTCTCATAGTTCCCGATGTGGGAGAGCAGGGTGTCGATGTCCTTGATCCGGCGCTCCGCTTTCCTCATGCTGTCACGGATGGCAACGGCGGTTTCGCTGATACCATCAAGTTGTCTGTCAAGGGTTTCCACGGTGGAGATTTCTTTCTGCCGCAGAAACTCCATTGCCGCCTGCACCTTGTTGAAGTCGGAAACAGCGCCCTTGAGCTTGCCCTTGGAAGTCCAGTCGGCGCGTTCCTCGCCGCGCTGCTCCATGTACCGGGCAAGCAGTTGTGGGATGGTCGGCTCGCCGGCCTGCGCCCGTACCTCTGCCAACGCTTCCAGCAGGGCGGTCTTTCTCTCTTTCAGTTCCGCGATCCAGTCCTTTAAGCCGCGCACAAGTCGGCGGATTTCCCGCAGGATACGGTTCGCCGCCTTGATGCTTCGGTTCAGCTCCCCGCGCTCGGTCACGATGCCTTTCTTCTCCATCTGGGAAGCCGCAACGCCCACATGAACGGTAGGGATTTGGTCTATCCCTTGCCGCTCATAGCTGCGGTGGTCAATGCGCTCCGGGCGGTTGTTCTGCGCTAAATACTCGTTGGCAAGGTCAGCCCACGCCCTGCGCCAGACCTCGGCGTTTTCCCGGTTGTTCCAGTCCACAAGGTCAACCTTGCGGGTCTTGTACCTTCCGCTGGGCAGACGGATTTTCTCGCCGTTTTCATCCAGCACATATTCCTTTTTGGACTTCGGAAGCCAAGCGCCTTTTTCGTCCAGCGGGCGCATGGTCAGCAGGATATGGGCGTGGGGATTACCGCCTCCCGTGTCGTGTAGATTGAAGTCGGCGATCATGCCCTTTGAAACAAATTGAGAGGAACAATATTCCCGCACAAGGCGGGTCTGTTCCTCTCTGGACAGCTCAACGGGCAGGGCGATCTCCACCTCCCGTGCAAGCTGGGCGTTATTGGATTTTTCGGAAAGCTCCACGCTGTTCCACAGGGTGCTGCGGTCAGAGAAAGCGGGCGGGGCGTGTGCCGGAAGCAGTATTTCCGAATGGACAACGCCGCCCTTTTTCGTGTAGTCGTGGGTCAGTCCGTCCCACTCGTTTGTCAGCTTTTCGCCGCTTCGGTAGGCGGCTGCGGCTACGGCGGATTTGCCTTTTCCCCGGCTGACGATCTTGATGCTGCAATGGTAGATTGCGATGGTATCACCTCCGTTTCGCTCGTTCGGACTTGACGGGAGAGAATGGCTTGCGGCGGCAAGGCGTTCCCTCACGGCAAGTGTGCAAAAGGGTAGACGGCGCAAGCCGTCGCAGGGAAAATGCAGTTTTCCCTGTTCGCGGCAACGCCGCCAAGCTCGGAACACGGCAGGGCTGTGTGGAGAGGTTAAGCCCTCGGCAGAGCGCACAACGCCCGTCAGGGTGTATAAGTGCGCCCTTGTTGCCAAGGGATTATTCAGCTTGTCGTTTCCCCGGCTCGTTTTCTCAAAAACTCCCGTGCCGGTTCACTCGTCAAAGCAAGTCGGAAAAAGGTCTGCGCGTCCTCGTCCGTCA
>OLOV01000641.1_pt1 | contig 30487 bp, 38 predicted proteins | sample 1672931 | NCBI WGS metagenome assembly OLOV01 (sample SAMEA3136738, study PRJEB25190) | human gut metagenome | biome: human gut; feature: human-associated habitat; material: faeces | place: Austria | collected 2013 | reverse complement strand
TGATTCTGGAAAACCTGCGGGAGATCGTTTCCTTCGCCTCCCGCAGTAAGGACGAGTTTGTGAGGCTGGTCATGGACAGTGACCTGCGGCAGCGCGACCGGGATCTTGCAAAGCGGAAACGGCAGCTTGCCGATTCCGAAAAGCGGATCACAGAGTTGGATGCTATCTTCAAGCGGCTCTATGAGGACAACATTTCGGGCAAGCTCTCCGATGAACGCTTTCAGAAGCTCTCTGCGGACTATGAGAAGGAAGAACAGGATCTCAAGGTGCTGACGAGTTCCCTTCGGAAAGAAGTGGAACTGGAGGAAAGCAAATCGGCGGATGTTGATCGTTTTCTCTCCGTTGTGGAGAGGTACACGGATATCCCGGAGCTCACGCCCTGCATCCTCCATGAGTTCGTGGAGAAAATCATCGTCCATGCGGCCAGCGACCCGAAGGGCAAGAACCGGACGCAGGAGATCGATATTTACTACAAGGGCATCGGGGCCTTGGAAATGTCAAAAGTCACGGCATCAATGGAAAAATGAGAAAACGGTACAGCCGAAGCTATACCGTTCTCTCTTTCCTCACGATGTTTTCTTATCGGGAGTAGCCTTTCGGGCGTTTCTTTTTTTGCGTACAGAAGCCGCCCGCTGAGTGGGCGGCTTTCTGTAGGCAAAAAACAGCGGCGCCCCATTTGGGGCGCCGCTGCGCATTTGCGGAAATATCAGAACTGAGAATCAACGTACTTGTTGAACTTGGTGCTGTCCAGATGATCCTTATAGGTGTTGCGGAAGCGCTTGACGGTGAGGCTGTTGTACTGGGTGATCTTCCGGTACTTTAGGAATCCGGCCACAAGCGCCACGCCGCCGCAGAGGTAGCCCATGGGGGCAGTCTTGATGCAGGTGGCCACCAGTGCGCCCAGCACCACAACGGAGATCACCACGCCGGCGATCTGCTTTTTGGGGTGCAGTAGCTTCACGATGTCCCGCGTGACGATGCCCTCTTCTATCATGACATTGGCGAACCGTTTCTGCACCCCGAACAGGCTCACCGCATTCAGAATGCAGGGTGCCACCACGAAGAACGCGAACAGCGCCTCCACCATGCTGACCATAAGGACAGCGAAATCGCTCATTTTACCCATTTTTTAATTTTCCTCCCGTATTTATTCAGTATCCACAATGGAAATTGCCATATCACTCCGTCCGGTGGCGTACAGCATGTGGCTGTAGCACAGGTCGAAGGCTACCGTGTCGCCCACCTGCAGCGGGCGGGGACAGTCCTCCGCGTCCACGATGCAGTGGTCAGAGGAGCCGCCGATGATGGTCATGCCCTCCTCGCGGCAAAGGAGACTCTCCAGATCGCCTACATCCGCGCGGCCAAAGGCCACCAAGCCCCGCAGCCGCACGCCGCGATCCTCGTAGGTGGGGCGCCGACCGAAGGCGTCGATCATGGTTTCTCCCACGGGATAGGTGGGCTTTTTGCGCAGCTCGATAAGCTCACCCTCCAGATACATGGTGCCCCGCTGCAGGTAGTCCATGTCGCTGATGCCCCAGTCCTCCTGCAGATCTTTGGCCAGCAGAGCGGTCTCGCCGATGCGCAGATGGTTGATGCCCTCCGGCATGGCGCCCCGATGCACCAGGGGGAAGCTGCTGGTGGCGCCGCCGGACACGATCTCCAGTTTGCGCCCGATGCGTCTTTCCACCGTGCGGGCAATGTCCACCAAACGCCCCAGATTTTCAGGCGTGGGGACTATGGAGCCGTAGCAGCCCAGATTCACGCCCACACCGGCCAGCTCCAGATGGGGCAGCTCCCGCTCCACATGGCAGCAGGCTTGGATCATCTCGTCCCTGTCCCAGAAGCCTTCCCGCAGGTCGCCCAGGTCGGCCATGAGAATGACCTTGTGGCCAAGCCCCTGTCGGGCACAGACCACCTCCAGAGCGTCCAGCGTGGACACGTCACTCTGCAGGGAGTAATCCGCCAGACGCGGAAGATCCTCCAGCTCGCTCATGGCTGGCACGCGGATGAGCAGAAACGGGCCCGAAATGCCCTCGCTGCGCCACAGCTCGATCTGCTCCAGACGGCTGGTGGCCAGCTGACGGGCGCCGCATTCCTTATAGAGGCGGGCGATCTCCGGCAGACCGTTGACACCCTTGACGACGCCGGCAACGGAAATGCCCTGCGCCCTGCAGCGGGTGATGACCTGCGTGAAGTTGTTGCGGAGCTTGTCCCGCCGGATCACAAGGCGGGGAAACTTTCTATCCATGATAAAACCTCGACCTTTCACAGATACAGTCATTATAGCATAGCCGGAAAGAAATTGCCATTATTTTTTTCAGCGACGTCGGCAAAAGCGGAAAATACATTAATCAATTCACAAAAAAATGAGCAAGAAAATTTTCCTTTTTAGAAAAAAGCGACAAAAAACGAAAAAAGAGGTTGACAGATTCAAAACATAGGTGTACTATGCCCACATCCAAAAGAACCAAGGAAAGGAGAAAGCAGCATGAAGCAGTTTTGCAGCAGCATGATGATGAAGATGTGCATGCCCATGTGCATGTGCATGTTTTCCTGCGCCCAGAATAGCCATCTGCTTTCCCAAAAAGCATCTGCGAAGTAAAGTCCAGAGGATCGTTTATCGCAGCGGGAGGCCGATCGGCTTCCCGCTTTTTATTTTTCACCGAAGGAGGACGATTCCATGAAGAAGTTTTTTAGCGCCGGCAGGCGAATGTGTCCTCAGGACACAAGATGATTTATACACACCACAGATCGACCCATTAAAACAAATAATATACAAAATACAAAGGAGATTTTGACTATGAAAAAGACTACCAAGCTCACCGCTCTCGTGCTGGCACTCGCACTGACGCTGGCGCTGGCTCTCACCGGTTGCGGCAAAAAGTCCGCCACTATCCAGATCGCCGTGCCCAACGACACCACCAACGAAGCCCGCGCGCTTCTTCTGCTGGAGCAGCAGGGCATCATCAAGCTGAAGGACGGCACCGGCATCACCGCCACAAAGAACGACATCGTGGAGAACCCCTACAACGTGGAGATCGTGGAGGCTGAGGCCGCCCAGCTGCCCAACGTGAAGCAGGACGTGGACTACGCCGTCATCAACTCCAACTACGCCATCAACGCCGGCCTGAACCCCCTGAAGGACGCGCTGGCCATTGAAGGCTCCTCCTCCGCTTACGGCAACATCCTCTGCGTGAAGGAAGGCAATGAGAACCTGCCCAAGATCCTGGCTCTGAAGGCTGCTCTGGAGAGCAAGCAGGTGGCCGACTTCATCACTGAGAAGTACGCCGGCTCCGTGGTCAGCACCGTCACCGCCCCCACCGATGGCTATGACGCCTCCGTTGACTATGACGCTCTGAAGGGCACCACCATCACCATCGCCGCCTCCCCCACCCCCCACGCCGAGATCCTGGAGATCGCCAAGGCCATTCTGGCTGACAAGGGCATCACCCTGGACATCCAGAGCTACAATGACTATGTTGTGCCCAACACCGTGGTAGAGGACGGCACTGTGGACGCCAACTACTTCCAGCACCTGCCCTATCTGGAGGACTTCAACGCCCAGCAGGGCACCCACATCGTGTCCATCGCTACCATCCATGTGGAGCCTATGGGCCTCTACGGCGGCAAGCAGACCTCTCTGGACGCGCTGAAGAAGTAATTTGGAAACGAGGGAAACAGACATGATAGAGCTTAAACACATATGTAAAACGTTTGACTCCGGTGGGGGAGAAGTGGAAGCGCTGAAGGATGTTTCCCTCACGATAGAAAAAGGCGAGGTATACGGCATCATCGGCATGAGCGGCGCCGGCAAGAGCACGCTGGTGCGGTGCATGAATCTGCTGGAGCGGCCGACCTCGGGCGAGATTTGGGTGGACGGACAGGAGCTGGAGAAAATGTCCGCCAAGGAGCTGCGGCAGGCGCGGCGAGAGATCACCATGATCTTCCAGCACTTTAACCTGCTGATGCAGCGCACCTGCCTGCGCAACGTGTGCTTCCCCATGGAGCTGGCGGGCATGAAGAAGGCCGACGCCGAGAAGCGCGCCCGAGAGCTTTTGGAGCTGGTGGGTCTGCCGGACAAGGCAAACGCCTACCCCGCCCAGCTCTCCGGCGGCCAGCAGCAGCGCATCGCCATTGCCCGCGCCCTGGCTACCCAGCCCAAGGTGCTGCTGTGCGACGAGGCTACCAGCGCCCTTGACCCCAACACCACCCACCAGATCCTCCAGCTCATTCGGGAGCTTAACCGCAAGCTGGGCATCACCGTGGTCATCATTACCCACCAGATGAGCGTGGTGAAGGAAATCTGTGACAAGGTCGCCATTCTGGACGGCGGCGAAGTGGCCGAGGAGGGTCTGGTGTCGGCGGTGTTTGCCGCTCCCAAGTCCGCCGCCGGCCGGCGGCTGGTGTTCCCCGGCGGGGCGGATGCGCTGGTGTCCGACCCTGCGGAGGAGCGTCGCGTGCGGCTCATTTTCCGCGACAGCCAGACCACGGGCATCCCACTGGTGGCCCGTTTGGCAGCGGAGGAGAGCATTTACTGCAACGTCATTTCCGCCAGCACCCAGCAGCTGTCCCGCGAGGTCTACGGCAGCATGCTGCTGGGCATCCCCAACGCGCATTTTGACCGCGCCATAGAATTTATCAAAGCGTATCCCAACATTCAGGTGGAGGAGGTGGAGCACCATGTATAATGATCTGTTTTCCGCGGATTCGCTGGCGGAGCTGCAGGCCGTGCTGCCCCAGATCCCCTTTGCCATCTGGGAAACGCTCTATGTGACGCTGCTGTCAACGCTTCTGGCTACCGTCATCGGCCTGCCCCTGGGCGTGCTGCTGGTGGCGGGCGAAAAGGGCGGCGTGCTGCCCCTGCCCAAGGGCGTGCTGCATGTGCTGAACGTCATCATCAACCTGCTGCGCTCGGTGCCGTTTCTGATTTTGATGATCATGGTGTTCCCCCTGTCGCGGCTCATCATCGGCACGGCGGTGGGCACCACGGCGACTATCGTTCCGCTGGTGGTGGCGGCGTTCCCGTTCATTGCCCGACTGGTGGAGGGGAGCCTCCGTGAGGTGGATCCCAACATCATCGAGGCGGCGCAGAGCATGGGCGCCACCCCCGTGCAGATCATCTGTCGGGTGATGATCCCCGAGAGCGTCCCCAGCCTGCTGCAGAACGTGACCATCGCCCTGACGACGATTTTGGGCTACTCCGCCATGAGCGGCATCATCGGCGGCGGCGGCCTGGGCAAGATCGCCATCGACTACGGCTACTACCGCTATAAGTATCTGGTGATGCTGGCGGCGGTGGTGCTGCTGGTGCTGCTGGTGCAGATCCTGCAGACCATCGGCACGAAGCTGGCCATCCGCTGCGACAAGCGGCTGAAAAAATAAAGAGAAAAGCTCTCCCGCGGGAGGGCTTTTTCCTTTACATATGAAAAGAAATCGGGGAATTTGCTTGCAAATCCGGCACGGATATGGCACAATCGAGAAAAAGAGCGCAGGAGGTGCAAAGATGGATATTTTCAGAGACCCCGAAACCATGGAGCCGGCGGAGCTGCGCGCCTATCTGGCGGACGTGCGGGAGGAGCTGGAGGCCATGGACGAGGACGAGCCGGAGGATGAGACCAGCGAGGAGTTCGTGGACTGGGCCGAGCGCCACGAGGAGTTGGAGGATCTGGCCGACGAGCTGGTGGAGCGGCTGGAAGCGCTGGGCGAGCCGCTGGAGTAAAACGAACACAGGCTGATACGCAGTCATAGGAGCGGGCAATTTTGCCCGCTTTTTTTATTGCTCACCGCAAAAAACACCGCAGGGAGGGGCGCCTGTGCGGACGCTCTCTCCCTGCGATGCATGAAAAGGGGAAATATTAAAGCGTGATAATGTCCGCCCCCAAGGCGGCGGCGTCCGCCCGATCGTGGGTGACGCACAGGATGGCGGCCTCGCCGCGGTGGCGGAGAATATAGTCCGCCACCTGTTGGCGCAGAGCGTCATCCAGCCCCTTGAACGGCTCGTCCAGCAGCAGAAGCCCGCCGCCGAAGCACACCGCCCGACAAATGGCCACCCGCCGCCGCATGCCGCCGGACAGCTCCCGCACGGGCTGGCGCAGGCTGCCGCCTAAGCCCAATTCGGTCAGGTGGCGGCCGATCTCCGCGTCGGAAAGGGTGCCTCCGGTGACGAGGCGCACATTGTCTGCGGCGGAGAAACCGTCGCACAGGCGATCCTCCTGAAACACATAGCCTATGCGCTCCGGAACGCCCATAATGACGCCGCTGTCGGGCTTTTCCAGACCGGCCATGCACCGCAAAAGGGTAGTCTTGCCTCGACCGGAGGGCGCCATGAGGCAGACGGTCTGCCGCGGGGAAAGGGTGAGGGATACGTCCTCCAGCACGGCTTGGCCGCCAAAGGCTTTGCAAAGATGAGAAACGGTCAGCATGCCGCATCACCTCCCAGCCCGCGAAATACGCGCCGCAGCAGCCGCAGCATCAGCCACTCAAAGCCGGCGCTCAAGGCCACAATGACCACCGTCCACGCCAGCAGGTCGGCGGTCTGCAGGTAAATTTTGGCGTCATACAGCCGCTCGCCGATGGAGCCGCTCACCACGCCGATGACCTCCGCCGCCACGCCGGCCTTCCAGCTCATGCCCAGAGCGGCGGTGCTGCCGGCCAGCAAAAACGGGCGGATGGCGGGCAGATAGATCATTCGCAGCCGCCGCTTCCACGGCACGCGGAAGACCTGCGCCATCTCCAGAAGCTGCCCGTCGGCGCTCTTGATGCCCGCCAGAATGTTGGTGTAGAGCACGGGAAAGACCATGAGAAAGGAGATGAACAGGGAGAGCAGGGACGTTTTCAGCCAGATCAGCGCCAGAATGATGAACGACGCCACCGGCACGGACTTGATGGCCAGCACATAGGGCTGCAAAAGAATTTCGACGACGCGCAGGCGTCCGGCAGCCAGTGCCAGCACGGCGGCCAGCGCCAGCGCCAGCAGGAAACCGCCGGCAATGCGCAAAAGGCTGAAGAAGACCGTCTGCCAGAAGGACGCCGTGGGTAGCAGGGCGGCAAGACGCGCCGCCACCTGCACCGGCGAGGCCAGCAGCAGGGAGGAGCCGACGGCCATGGACGCCGCCTGCCACACCGCCACCGCCAGCGCGCCGGCTAACAGGCGCTGCAAGCGCTCGTTTTTCATGCGCCCAGCCGGTAGAAGCCGTCATCGGGCATGGCGCCGCCCACGGCCTCGGGCTTCAGGTCATAGAGAGTCTGCAAATAGCCGCTGACGGCGGTCTTCATCTCCGCGCCGGTAATGCACACGAGATTGCACTTCGGCAGCGCCTTTTCCGCCACGGCGGCGTTCACGATGTCCAGCTTTTCCACTAAAGCGGCGGTTTCGGCGGGGTTAGAGTTGGCGTAATCCGTGCTGGCGGCGTACTCCTCCAGAAATTTGGCCACGGCTTCGGGGTGCTCGTCGGCAAAGGCTTTGCGCACCAGAAGACCGGCGGTGATGAGGCGGCTGTCAAGCCCCAGCGCGTCCCACTGGGCGGACAGATCCAGCGCCACCCGCAGCCCCTCCAGCTTGCCCTGCGCCACGGTGACGAAGGGCTGGGGCAGCATGGCGATGGCGTGCTCCTCCTGCGCCATGAGCGCCACGATCTCGGAAGGCTCGCTCTTCCACTCCACGGTGACGTCTTCGCCGAGGGTCAGGCCGTTCTGCGCCAGCAGATAGGTCAGGGCGTACTCGGGGGTGGCGCCCTTGCCGGTGGCGTAGAGGGTCTTGCCGGCCAGCGAGCGCACGTCCGTCACGGTCTCGCCGCCTTTTTCCGCGATATACAGCACGCCCAGCGTGCTGGCGGCCAGCAGCTGCACGGCGCCCTGGGTCTGGTTATACAGAATGGACGCCACGTTCACGGGCACGGCCAGAATGTCCAGCTCGCCCTTGATGAGCTGGGGCGTCAGCTCGCCGGCGGAGGGGGCCATGGTGAAGGTGTAGGTGTTGGCGGTGCGGCCGTTTTCGGCGTCGTCCAGCAGCTTGGCCATGCCCATGGAGGTGGGGCCTTTCAGGCCGCCCAGGCGGATATTGACGGATTCATAGGGCTTGGTCTGCGTCGCGGCGCAGGCGGCAAGGCTCAGCGCCAGCACGAGAGCCAGCAGCAGGGAAACGATCTTTTTCATGGGAAATACTCCTTTCATGGGTTCAGTCGGCGGGGGTGATGACATGGGAATACTGGGTCTTGGCGCTGACGCCGGACAGGCGCCCGATCTGGCCGCTGAGGGCGGAAATGATGTCCTGCGGGGCGTCCAGCACCACGGAGATGATGCTCACGCCCTTTTGCCGGTAGGGCAGCCCCATGCGGCCGATGATGTAGGGGGCGTACCGGTGCAGCAGCTCGTTCAGCGCCGCCACGGACGACTCCTCCTCCACGATGATGCCGATGAGCGCAACGCGGGTCTCCATAGATTCGACCTCCTTGATTTTATGCAGCAAAAAAGCCGCATCGCTTCTGCGACACGGCCACAAGACCCGCCACTGGGCGGGCATTTTTATTATGGCGCATCTTCCGCCTCAAGAAGTGCTTTCGGCGTCAGGAGCTTGGCTTCATTGTAGGGGAAAACGGGGCGGATGTCAAGACGCTTTCCGCTGCCGCTGGGACAAAAAACAAGGCGCCCGAGGGTGGGCGCCTTCGGGAGCCTTGCTATGAGAATGTGGAAAAAAGCAGTCAGGGCTGGAGCTTCGTTTCCTCCGGCCGGAATTGCAGCGCAGCCTGCACCCTTGTGAACGCGCCCAGGAAGTTGGAGGCGGGGGAGGCCATTTGCCGCTCCCAGGCAGTGGAGGTGGCCGGATATTGCCGCCAGGTGTACTGGTGCGTGTAGCCGAGCCAGCTGCTGATCATGCTTCCCGCCTCTGTGGCCGTCATGGAATAGAGCAGATAGCCCCGCCGGTTTTCGCCCTGTCGGGGCAGAGAGAATCCGGCAAAAAAGTCGGTCAGTGACTGGTTCGGGGAAGAGCTGTTGGGATAGGCTCTTTCCCCTGTGAAATAGTACGGCGCGGCGTAGGTTTGGCCGTCCCTGTCATGCAGCACACGTCCGGTCACCGGACCGGCTGCGGTCCATCCGCTGGTGGGGATCTGATAGGCAGGCCAGAGCTGCAGCGACTCCGTGCCGAAGAATTCGGGATCCTCGACCCAGAGGAAATGGTGGATGATGACCCAGCGCTCCTCCTCGCCGGCAAGCTCCACGGCGATGCCGGTCAGGCGCAGGGGCGTTGAAAGCTCCTGCTGCATTTTGCGCTTGCTGTCCGGCCGGTCATATTGCGTGTCCACCACCACCCGCAGAGCGTCCTTGCAGGCCATCAGCTCCTCCGCCGTGAGGTCGCGCAGAACGTCCTCCGGAAAGCCCAGCTCCAGCAGATGGGCTTTTATCACCGCCGTTTCCGCCTGCTCCGCCTGCTCTGCGGCCTGCCAGTCCATGGGAACACTGCTGCCGAAGAGGTAGCCGGCGGCGCAGCCCATGACCAGCACGCCGGCCAGCGCCAGAGCCACACCCCAGTCGGGCACTCTGACGGCGGCGGGGCGGATGGCGTATCCGGCCTCGGCCAGCGATTTTGAAATTTTATAAATGCTGCGCAGGATCAGGACATATCCCGCCACCATGGCGATGCTGATGATCCACCCGCTGTACTGAACCAAACCCAGCGCGCACAGCAGTGCATACCAAATAAGCAGGGCAAAGGCTGCTCCCGCCCTGGGGGGAAGCCCTGCCTTGCGCTGCACGGCCAGCAGCCCCCGCCACAGGCAGAAGAATCCGGCAAATTGCAGCAGCGTGTTGACCACCGCCAGCACAAGGCCGACGCTCTGGGTCATGACAGAGGGTTGCAAGATGGTGGTGTCCAGGATCCGCGCGGGGAAAAGGCAGACGCACCGGAGTGCCGCAAGGAGAAAGCAGGCCTCGAACCAGCCGTTTTCCCGCCGCAGCGTGCGGAAGCCCAGCAGGCACAGCACAAGCCCGATGACGGGCAGGATATATTGCAGATGCCAGAATTGCAGCGTGACGGTGCCCAGCGCCATGCCGACGAGCACGAAGTTCATGGCGCGCTTCCACGGCGTCACGCCCCGCACCGCCTCCTGGGGCGGCAGCTCCGGAATGCTGCCGGAGAGCATGGCGTCAAAGTCCTTTTCGCTCATGGCGTCCCATTTCTGCTCATGCATGCGCGTCACCTCCCAACATTTTGCGCAGCTGCTTTTTCAGGCGGTAGAGCCTGCCCTCCACGGCTCGCTCCGTCAGACCCAGTTCGGCGGCGATCTGCGCCGTGGGCTGCAGGTAATAGTATTTCCGGTAAAACAGCATCCTGTCCTTGGGCGGCAGACGGCGCAGGGCGGCCGCCACCGCGGCCTGCCGCTCCTTTTGGAGCATGGCCTCCTCGGGGCTTTGCGCGGGGGACGGCATGTGCTCCGAAAGCACCTCCGCGGCGCCGTGGCGGCGAGCATTTCGGGTGTGATTCAGCGCCGTGTTTCTGGTCAGCGCCGTCAGCCAGGCGCTCCAGCTGCCCCGCTGGGGGTCAAACTGCTCGATCTTCTCCCAGATGCGCAAAGACACCTCCGAGAGGCAGTCCTCCCGATCCTGCGGGTTTTGCAGGATGGGGGCAATGATGTACTGCAGCAGCGGCCGGTAGTGCAGCAGCAGAGCGTCCATGCCGGCCTCCTCCCGCCGCCGCAGCGCCTCGATGATCTCCTGTTCCCGCACAGCTTCGCCTCCCTTCGGGTGGATGGTTCTATTCCATTATACACGATGGGACGGAAAATCCCACGGGAAAATTTGAACATCACCCCATTTCCCACAAGCTCATCCATGCGTACCCCTTTGAAATGGCGGATATTCCCGAAACCAAGCGGGTGCTTGCCGCCGCAAAGGCGTTCCTTCTTGGATAAATCACACAATTCCCCCCACAGCAGACTCCTAACGGAAGAAGAGGCGTGGCCATCGGTCACGCCTCTTCTTCTGCTTTTAATTGCACAATAGATACTGGTTTTTATGGCCGCAAACGGCGCCCCTCAGAGGTGCAGGCTCTCCACCCACTTCTGCACGCCGGCGGCGCTCTCACGGCTGCTTAGGCGCTTGCCGGACAGCCACCTAGTCTCCTTGGAGCAGGCGGCCTGCAGGACATCCTCGCCGCCCATGCCGCTGCCGCCGGAGGTGGCAAAGGGGATGACGGTCTTGCCGGAAAAATCGTAGCTCTCCAGAAACGTCTCGATGATGCGGGGCGCCTGATACCACCAGATGGGAAAGCCCACAAACACCGTGTCATACTGCCCCATGTCCGCCACCTTGCCCGCAATGGCAGGGCGGCTCTTGGGATCCTTCATCTCGATGGTGCTGCGGCTTTTCTTGTCCATCCAGTCCAGGTCGGCGGCGGTGTAGGCCGTCTCCGGTGCGATCTCAAAGAGGTCGCCGCCGGTAACGTCGGCGATGGTCTTCGCCAGCTTCGCGGTCTGCCCGCTGGCGGAAAAATAGGCGATTAATGTTTTCATGTTTTGCTCCTCCATAATTCAAATTTATTTCAGCTTGGCGTATTCCTCGTCCGTGACCGGCTCGCACCATTCGTTGCGGGTGTTCTCCCCGGGCACCTCCACCGCAATGTGGCTGAACCACGAGTCAGCCTTCGCGCCGTGCCAGTGCTTCACCTCCGGCGGAATGGTAATGACCGTGCCGGGCGTCAGGCTCACGGCCTCCTTGCCCTCCTCCTGATACCAGCCCTCGCCGGCGGTGCAGATCAGCAAGCTGTCCGCCGCCCTTGGTGGCGTGGTGGATGTGCCAGTTGTTCCGGCAGGCCGGTTCAAAGGTCACGTTGGCCAAAAACACCGCAGATGCGTCCGGCTGCGTCAGGGGCTTCAGATAGGATCGGCCGATAAAATATTGGGCATAGGCCACATTGGGTGCGCCGATGCCGAAAGCATCCTGCTGCGCAAATACTTCTCTATCCATGGTTTTCATAGCAATATCCTCCTTTGCTTGCCGCCGGATACCGGCGAAAAACTGAATTTCCCGCAGCCCTTATCGGAGGCATCCTGCCTCCATAGCGCCATAGGATCCTTGAAAAAATCATAGCGCAGACAGGGCGTTTTTGCAAGGCAAATATCCGGCGCCGGATCTCACAGAATGGACATGAACCACTCCACGGTCTTCGGATCATAGTGGGAGAAAAACAGGCTCTCGCCCCCGTCAAGGGCTTCAATGGCCGCCATATCCTCCGCCGTCAGTGTGAAGTCAAAGAGGTCAAAGTTCTGCTGCATCCGATCCTTGTGGGTGGACTTGGGAATAATCACCACGTCGCTTTGGAGCAGGAAGCGCAGGGCTGTCTGCGCAGCGGTTTTGCCATACTTCCTGCCGATCTCCGTCAGCACAGGGTTGGTGAACATATCCTTGCGGCCTTCTGCAAACGGCCCCCAGGACTCGATCTGGCAGCCGTATTTTCGGAGATACTCCTTGGCCGCCTTCTGCTGCTGAAACACATGGGTCTCGATCTGGTTGACTGCGGGCTTGATCTCCGCAAAGTGCTGCATGTCCAGATAGCGGTCGGGGCCGAAGTTGGAAACGCCGATGGCGCGGAGCCTGCCCTGGCGATACAGCTCCTCCATGGCGCGGTAGGTGCCGTAGTAGTCGCCGAAGGGCTGGTGGATCAGCAGCAGATCCAAATAGTCCGTGCGCAGCTTGCGCATGGATTCCTCAATGGACGCCTTGGCCTTCTCGTAGCCCGCGTTGGTGATCCAGACCTTGGTGGTCAGGAAAAACTCCTCGCGGGGCAGGCCGCATTCCGCCAGCGCTTCGCCCACGCCCTCCTCGTTGTGGTAGGCCTGCGCCGTGTCGATGCTGCGATAGCCCACGTCAATGGCGTCCAGCACGCAGCGTTTCGTGTCCTCCGGCGGGGTCTGATACACGCCGTAGCCCAGCTTGGGCATCTTGATGCCGTTGTTCAGAGTCACATATTCCATGATAATACCTCCCATTTTCTGAAAAGTTGTTTTTCCTTCTGATCTATACTTTACAGCAGATCATATATATTGTACACTATTTATATCGGAAAGCACTTTTCAAAATATGAAACGCAGGAGTGACCCCCCATGATCAATTTGTATGAGCTGCGCCAGCTTGTGGCCTTTGCCGACCTCGGCACGCTCAGCCGTGTGGCAGAGGAATTTCATATCTCCACGCCGTCTGTGACCCGCTCTATGCAGCATCTGGAAGATGATTTTGGCGTGCCGCTGTTTACCCGAGGCAAAAACAAAATCGAGCTGAACGACACCGGAAGCCTGGCCGTGGACTATGCCCGCAAGCTTTTGAGCGAGGCGGAGCGAGCCGTGCAGCAGGTGCGGGATTTCGAGCAGCGGCAAAGAACTGTCGTTGTGAGGTCCTGCGCCCCTGCGCCGCTTTGGGAGCTGCTGCCGAAATTGAGCGCTCGGAAGTTCGGCCTGATGGTCGCCTCTGCGATCTGTCAGAATGATGAGGTGCTTTCCGCGTGGCAGGATGGCTCCTGCGACATTGCCATCCTGCCGTTTCCCATTGCCGGCGCAGAGCCGTTTATGCAGGAAAATCTTTTCGTCTGCGTTCCGCCGGAACACGAGCTTGCAACGCACAACTCCCTGACGTTTGCGGACATCAACGGCTTCAACTTCCTGCTGCGCACGGAGCTGGGCTTTTGGGACACCCTGTGCCGCGAGAAAATGCCGGCCTCCAAATTTCTGGTGCAGCCGGACAGCGCCGTGTTCGATGAGTTGGTGCACGCTTCTTCGCTTCCGTGCTTCACCACAGAGTACGGGCAGCTTCAGGGCGGCTATCCGGAGCGTGTCAATATTCCGCTGACAGATGCCGAAGCCCACGTCACATTTTATCTCGCCCAAAAATAGCAGGCGGGGAAGGGCATACCCTAATCTTTCTTCATTTCCATTGTCCTCTTAATAACCCCGATTTTCAGCTTACCCACCCCGCACGCCTGCTCGGGATATGCGCAAAACGGTGTCTCCGTATATAGGCGGGCGAACCGCTTTTTGCACACTCGACCGTTACTAACACGTTACTAACAAATTTGTTTTTTATAAAAATAAAAAAGTCCAAGGATCGTTGCGATCCTTGGACTTTTTTGGTGGAGACTGCTGGACTCGAACCAGTGACCTCCTGCGTGTGAAGAACTGCGTAATATCCAGCGCAGGAGTTCATAGCCGTTGCGTTCCGCATCGTCACAGGCCGTTTGCCCCACCGCAAGGGCTCAAGCTGTACACCGCAACAGCGGTTTACAGCCTAAAAAAGCCCGACACATAACATCATCCAATATTTGGTAAATCTAACTAACACCGCGCAGGGAAGATCACGAGATTTATCGATGCTCTTTATTCCAGCGACGCATCAACACAAATTGAAATAGCATCTATGGATTTACCTCATTTTCTTTATTGCTTAAATACCAATGTACGGTTTGCAGTTGAGCACTTATTTCTGTATTAAGTGTAAAAACACAATTGAGCGATTACTCCGCTTTGTCTGCCGTTACTTGTGCGGATAGATTGATACAGGAAAGTATAGACACAATCACCAGCAGAAGCCAGAAATTGCAGTCATCTGTCTTGATGAAGGAGATGACCGCTAAAACGGCCTGTGCCACAGCACTTACCACAAAATACCACTACCGCACCGGGGATGCCCATGTGATACCCTTCTGCTTTCGTACCTTAAATGCGTGCAGCACGGCAAGGAGGATTACAACTTGTAAAATGATGGTAATGATAATGAGAACCATACGAGACTCCTCTCAACATGAATTATGCGTTAAACGGGCTATCTGTCTAAACAGGGGAGATGTACAGTCCCATATAGAACTACGGCACAGGTGCATTGAGCCTGTGCCGTAGTTTTTATGGGCCCTGCACTCAGCTATTTACGCATCCTCTTAGCGTGAAGCCCTTCTTTTTTTCTGTCCGCACAGAAGAATGCAGACACCTATGCCGGAAACAAGTGCTGCCGCACCGTAAAGCGGCATATTCATGCTGTCACCAGATTTGGGGTTCTTTTCACCAGAGGCATCCTCTACAATGAATTTCCAATCAATCTGCGCCAGCTGGTCGGCATACTTCAGCGGGGTGTCCTTATCCAGCGTCAGTACGACACGGAGTTTCCCGACATTCTTTTCGCCATATTCACCCAATAGGACGACCTTCTGCAAATCCTGGAGACTGCCATTATAGTCCTTGCCCAATGCTGTACCGTTGTAGATGAGAGTACCTTCGTTGTAAACCTTCATGGAGATTTTCTCCAACAGTTCACGAGGGAGCTTTTCTTGCACAGCTTTAGGCACGACCTGCATATAAACCTTGCAGCGTCTGCCGGTCTGATTCTCAATGACCAGCGTGTCCTCGTAGGTCTCGCCGGGCATCATATTCAGATGGCTCATAAACCAGTTATCCCCGGGGGCGGAGGGTGTGTAGGACAGGGTACCGTCCTTCTCATCCAAATACAGCTTCTTCAGTGCCACACGGTCATCTCGGCTATAATCTGCCTCGCTGCCGGAAGCAGCAATATCTTTCAGATAATTGATAACGGTTTGATCGACTCCGCTTTCTGCACCAAACATCGCTTTAACGGCGGAAGCCGTTGCTTGCACGGTGTCCATGGTGGCGGTCAACGTAAAGCGGGAGCACTGATAGTCGTTGGTGGGATTCTTGGTAGCGGTGGTGATCCACTGCTGCGCCGTTTTATCCCAAACAGTTTGTGTCCCGAGGGTAGAGGCTTGAATGTCCGGGTTCATGGTCACACCATCCAGCAGGAGGGGAGTTTCCTTGCCCTTACCCAAGACGCCCATGTAATAAAATGTCAGATACCCATTGCTGTCGGGTGTCTCGCGCACCAGCAACCACTTTCCGGCGGCATCCTTCGCCGTTGCCACGGTAGAAAGTCCAAGCCGAGCCACATCGCCCGACGCTTTGCCTGCATCCAGAAGAACGACCTTCTCGCCCCACTGCATCAGCGCGGCGTAGCGTTCCCCTCCAGGCGTTTGAAAGGTGTTCGGTATGCGCTCGCCCTTTTTGGGAGGGATTACGTTCCCATCAATGTCGGTGACATTCTCCTGCCGCACCCAGCTCTGGTGGAGCTTGATACTGGCGAATACGGGAACCGTGCCTTTATTACGCACCTTCACATCCTTATTCACAGAAATACCGGGTCGCCAGTCGCTTGGCGGAATGAATTCCTCCACCAGTTCCGTGGCATATTCCCCCGTGCGGAATTCGTTGACTGCCTGCTTCGTCTGGGTATTGTAGGCGGCTGTTCCGCCCACGATACCCAGCACCAGCAGAACCGCCAGTGCCAGCACCCGGTACAGCTTTCGTCTCTTCATGTTCCTATTCCTCACTCACCCTTCTGCGCGTCTAAGCTTTGTCGGATTCCTGCAAGAGCTGCAACACCGCCTCGCCAGCGGTCTGCGGCTTTTTTGCCGGCGACAGGAGAATATCCAGCACCAGAATCAGACCGCACGTGCCCAGTACATACCACTGCTGGGCGTAGCGCACAAAGTAACCTACATAGGGGATAGCGAGCCCCGTAGTCTTACCCGCCACCTGCGAATAGGAAACGGGGTTCGCGTCCTCTGTCTCATTGTGGTCACCCTTTGTGGTAAAGCTCTGTGCAGCGTCATCCTTGGCTGTGACGCGGTGGGTCGCCAGCTCTTGCCCATCCCCGATGCGGAAGGTAATGGCATCTCCCACCGAAATATCCTCATAGGCCGCGCTTTTGTAATAAGTTACACTCCCCACAGGGTAATTGGGCATCATACTGCCCGACAGCACTACCACGGGGTGATACCCCGCGACCAGCGGTGCAATCAGCAGCAGAGTCAGTGCAACAATCGTCAGTACAAGCCACGACAGCACCCGTACCACAGCAGAAACCACTCTCATTCGATCACCTTACTTCACTTCAAAGCCCAATTGACGCTGGGTGGGAGTGTTGTCAGCGACCACTCCGTCTTTACTGCGTCCAGCGTTGCCTGACACGTCTCGGCGGTAATGGTCAGGGTATAGTCTGCACCGGCATAGCCTGTGGCTGTGGAATCCAGCTTGGAGACCGTGCGGATAAATATCATATTATTCCCAGCCTTGGGCTCGGGAACCGCTCCGGTAAATTCCTTCCAGCCACCTGTCGGGGTGTGGTTATCACCGGTACCGCCCGGCTCAAAGGTGGGCGCGGCGGTACCCTCGTGGTAGTAGCTGGTAACGATGTACTTCCCCATGTCTGCGTCCTTATCCAGTGTGATAGAGTTCAGCAGAGCAGGTGTTTCGTTGCCCGCGGTCAACAAGGACTTGTAATACCAATATCCTTCGTGGAATACCCAGTTGGTGGTATCAAGCTCCTTGGTGACCACTGTGTCGTCACTATCAACCAAACCGTCAACGGTGGACAGTTGATTTGGGGTGAAGATTTTCGCTTTATCTGTGACAGATGAAAGCGTTTTCAAGTTTTTGCTACCCCGTGCCCAAGACTCCTCCATCTTCACACGGACGACCAAAGTGGAGTCGCCGGTATTTTTCACGGCGAAAACCTTCTCCACCTTCTGACCGGGCTGCCAGTCGTCGCGGGGAGTAAATTTTTCGGTAATGGTGTTTCCATACGCTTTGGTTGACAGCCGATTGTCAATATGAGAGGTGCTGGTAAAGTAAGCCCAAGTGCAGCCCAAGACTGTCAGAGCCAGCAGACCCGTTGCGAGCCATACCTTTGTTTTACGGCGCATCACAAATCACCGCAGAATCCACTTGCAGCCGGTGGGCTGTGTAGTCGCCATGCCGCTACCAAAGACAGCATTTACAGCATCTTTCGTAGCCTGCACGGTCTGCACGGTGACGGTCAGCACGTAATTAGAGTTGCTGTAGCCGGGGGCGGTGGGGTCGATCTTGATTTCCTGCTTGCCGTACAGCACAGGTTTTGCGCCAGTGGCATTCTTATCGACGGGCGTAGCTTTACCATCTTTTATATAGTTGCCGTCTTCATGAAGAAGGACCATATCTCCATGACTATAGTCAGAGGGGAGACGAAAAAACAGTACAATGTCGCCACTGAACAGCGCAGGTCTCATAGACTCACCCTTGACAAAACCTACGCCGCCTACTACGCCGAATAGAAGGTAAACGATTGAGGCAGTCAGCAGAAGCCTCAATAAAAGGCTGCGGATGGCTTTCTTGCGGCGAATTGTCTTCAGCCGCAGTGCCAGCAGCTTGTCCAGCGCAAGGTCATTGTTGTTACAGCACTGCTGTTCCATTTTCATTGATATGTAAGCGCATAAGTTGTGCCTTCATTTGCTGCGCCTGTGCCAGCAAGGTATCCAGTGTCAGCACCATGGACTGGGAATCGTCCTCCAGCATTTTCCGAAGCTGAAGGCTTTTCTGCTCTATAATGCTGGATTCCGCACGGATGTGGTTGGCATCATTGATTGCCTGCTCTTTATAGTGCAGCAATATATCCGCCTTAGCGTTCTCAATAGAGGCAAGCAGGATACGGAGCTTCTCCGCATCGCTGTCCTGCGTGAAAAGCTCTTTTTCCGCGGGGGAGGGAACGGCTGGCTCTGGCTTTGCCGCAAGCTGTGCACGAAGCTGGAGCAACTCCGCCTCCATGCGCTGCTTCTCTGTTTCCGTTTGACGGAGTTGTTCGGATATTTCCTCCAAAGAAACTTCGGCCTGGCGAAGCTTTTCCGTTTGTGCAGAAAGCTCTTGCTCCAGCTGTTGACACTGTTGATGTTCCTCACTGCGCGCAAGCTTGGCGACCTCGGTCATCTTCAGAATGACATCCTCGGGATCGTACCCTCCAAAAGCTTTTGTTTTCAGCTCCATTGATTTGAGGTAGGACTTCAAATTCTGCTCCATTCCCAACTGTCCTTTCCAATATTATTTTTACGGTACTGTTCGATTTTGCATGAAATTACCGCCGTTCTTTCATTTTGAAGCATTGGCTACAATGTGTGTTATCCTTGTTCAAGTTGCAAATGTCAACAATTTAACGATATACACATGTTCCTATCGACGGTGATGGTACGTGACTCTGCGGGGGTGAAAGTGCCGTTGCCACAGAAAACCGCAAGCCGTCCTTTTTGTACTTGCATTCTTCAAGACTGTGCTCAACTAAAGCCCAAATTTTCACCATTATATACGGTGTGTAAAGAAATGTAAGTAACAATTGCACAGCGAGAATGTGCCTTTGGCACTATACAAGTGTGCAGAATTCTGCTATTCTTATAAATTAGGGAAGGGGGCAAGTCTATGAATACGCGGAAAATCGCTGATTACCTGCCGATGTTTCCGTTCTGGAAACATCTTACCGCGCAGGAAAAGGGACTGCTGCTTCAAAATGTCTATAGACCAGAAGCAGTTCGAGAACCTCTGCGGCCTGCAATGCACGCTTGAGGAAATCTGCGGCTGGTTTGATGTGACCGATAAAACACTGGATAGTTGGTGTAAACGCACCTATCATGCCAGTTTTTCCGAGGTATTTAAACAAAAGCGCGGAGCTGGGAAAATTTCACTGCGTCGGAGCCAGTGGCAGCTTGCGGCAAAGAACGCAAGCATGGCTATTTGGCTGGGGAAACAGTACCTTGGGCAGCGCGATATTGTTGAGCTGGGTTTGCCGACTGATAACGCACAGGAGGATGCTTTGAGCGTGAGCCTGCGTGAAATGGCAGAAGGGTTGGAGAGCGATGATTAGCCCGAAGCAGCAGAAAATCCTTGCTTTTCCCTATTCCAAGTATGACGCGCTAATTTGTGACGGCGCGGTGCGTTCCGGCAAGACCTCCATCATGATGTGGGCGTTCGTCCGCTGGGCGATGGAGAATTTCAGCGGTCAGCGCTTCGGCGTGTGTGGCCGCACGGTGGATAGCTGCACCAAGAACATCATCGTGCCGTTTACGGCGATGAGCCTTGCAAAGGAGCGCTATATCATCCGCTGGCGGCGCGGTGACAAAGTGATGGAAGTGCGGCGCGGAGCCGTGACGAATTATTTTGAAGTGTTCGGCGGAAAGGATGAGGCCAGCTATACGCTGATCCAAGGCCGGACGCTGGCGGGGGTACTACTGGACGAAGTGGTGCTGATGCCGCGCTCGTTTGTGGAACAGGCCTTGACCCGCTGCTCTGTGGACGGAGCAAAACTGTGGTTTTCCTGCAACCCCGGAAGCCCACAGCATTGGTTTTACACAGAGTGGATCAAGCGACACCGAGAGCGGAACGCGCTGTATCTGCATTTTGAAATGACGGACAACCCCGGGCTGTCGCAGAAAACGCTGGAGCGGTATCAGTCGATGTTTACGGGCGTGTTTTATGATCGTTACATCCGTGGACTGTGGGTGCTGGCCGAGGGGCTGATCTATCCCATGTTTGATGAGAGCTGCATTGTGGACGATCTACCGGAAAAGGGAGAATACTATGTGTCCTGCGACTACGGCACGCTTAACCCGTTTTCCGCAGGGCTGTGGCGCTGGGACGGCAAGACGGCCACGCGCGTCCGCGAGTATTACTATTCCGGGCGCGAGAACCAGAAGAACAAGACGGACGAGGAATACGCCGACGAAATTAAAAAGCTCATCGGCGAGGCGGATGTCAAAAGCATCATCGTTGACCCGTCTGCCGCCTCGTTTATCGAGGCCTTGCGGCGGCGCGGTTATATGGTGCGTAAGGCCAACAACGACGTAACCAACGGTATTATGACTACGGCGCGGTTTTTGCAAGACGGCGTAATCAAGATACACCGAGATTGCAAAGACTGCATCCGCGAGTTTGGGCTATATCGGTGGGACGAAAAATCTGCCGATGACAGGCCGATCAAAGAAAATGACCATGCAATGGATGAAACGCGGTATTTTGCTTATACGGTCCTGAAGAACAAGGCGTATCGGCGCGAGTATACACCACTTTGGAACAGATAGGACGGTGAGCGGCTATCAAAACATATAACGACCTCGTGGCGGTCGGTGACAACGAGCAGGCGCGGATAGAGTTTATCCGCAGCGCAATCAATGAACACCGCGAGAGCACGGCGTATAAAACTGCGGTGGACGCGGAGGCGTACTATGACGGCTTGAATCCGACCATTAACCGCTATGAAAAGATCATCTACGATATGCAGGGCCGCGCCCACACGGATATGTGGACGGCAAACCATAAGCTGGCCAGCCGCTTTTTCGGTCTGGCGGTGGATCAGGAGGTTTCGTATCTTCTTGGCAACGGCGTGACCTTTGCGGAGAAAGAAACGCCGAAAAAGCTATGCCCGGACTTCGACCAGGAAGTCATGGATGCGGCGCGTGAGGCAAAAATCGCAGGCGTATCCTTCGGCTTTTGGGATTTGACGCATTTGCGCGTGTTCTCCCTGCTTGAGTTCGTTCCCCTCTATGATGAAGAGGACGGGGCGATGGAGGCCGGTATTCGGTTCTGGCAGGTCGCGCAGGATAAGCCGCTGAGAGCGACGCTGTACGAGCTGGACGGGTTTACCGAGTACTTCCAGCCGAAAAACAAAGATATGAGCGTATTGCAGGAGAAGCGCAGCTACAAGCTCGTTATCCGCAAGGCCGAGGTCGGCGAAACCGAAATCTATGACGGCGGGAACTATCCGAGTTTCCCCATCGTACCGCTGAAAAACAACAAGCGGTGTCTCTCCGAGATCGTCGGCAAGCGCAACACCATTGACGCGCTCGACCTTGCGTCCTCTAACATGGTTAACAATGTGGACGAGGGCAATCTGATCTATTGGGTGCTTTCCAATTGCAACGGCATGGACGATCTGGACGACGCGAAATTTGTGGAGCGCTTGAAAACCACCCATGTTGCCCACGCCAACGGCGACGATGGCGCGAAGGTGGAGAGCAAAACCATCGAGGCCCCGTATGAGGGCACGAGCAGCACCATTGATATGCTCAAGAAAAAGCTGTACGAGGATTTCCAGTGCTTTGACGCGGCGGCGGTATCTGCCGGCAACCAGACGGCAACCGCAATCAAGGCAAGCTATGTGCCGCTGGATTTGAAAACGGATAAGTTTGAATCCGAGGTCACGCGATTTATTGCTGAGATTCTGCGTCTGGCAGGCATTGAGGACCAGCCGAGTTATACGCGCAATCAGATCATCAACAAGAGCGAGGAAACGCAGAACATTCTTCTGGGCGCGGCGTATTACGATGACGAATACATCACGAAGAAGCTGCTGACCATCAACGGCGACATTGACCAGTACGAGGACATGGCAAAGCGGAAGGCTGCAGAAGAGATTGACCGGAGCTTTGCGGAACCGGATGCGCCGGAGGTGAACGGCGATGGCGAACAGTGACCTCGGACACAAGCTGACCGACAAGGAGCTTGCAAAGCTGGAGCGGCGTATTGCAAAACTATACCGCGAGGCGGGGGAAGAACTGCAAGCTACCATCGACGCATATTTTGAGCAATTCAAAAAGCGCGACGAGGAAATGAAAGCGCTGATCGGCACCGTGCAAAACGGCAAGGAATGGACGGAGGCCGATTATAAGCAATGGCGGCTGAACCAGATCGGGCGTGGGGAACGCTATCAGGCCATGCGTGACAAGGTTGCGCACCGTGTCACGGATGCAAACGCCGTGGCAGTGTCCTACACTAACGATGCAACGCCCGGTATCTACTCCCTCAACCGCAACTATGCGGCGTACACCATTGAGAACGCGGCCGGGAACGTCGGCTTTGACCTGTGGGACGAGCAGACGGTCAAGCGGCTTGCGGTGGAACAGCCGGATTTGATGCCATATTACCCGCCAAAGCGAGCCTTGAAGCGCGGCATTGACCTTGCGTATGGGAAAAAGCAGATCACGGCCAGCGTCACCAGCTCCATCTTGCAGGGGAAAAGCATCAAGCACATGGCGGACGACCTGCAAAAGCGGATCACCACCATGAGCCGCGATTCCGCTATCCGCACCGCCAGAACTGCTGTGACCGGCGCGCAGAACGCCGGACGCATGGACAGCTACGCGGCAGCGGAGAAGATGGGCATTAAGGTCAAAAAGGAATGGCTTGCCACGCTGGACAGCCGGACTCGCCACTCTCACGCCATGCTGGATGGTGAAAAGGTAGACCAAGACAAGAAATTTTCTAACGGCTGCCGTTTTCCCGGCGACCCACAAGGGCCACCGTGGGAGATATATAACTGCCGCTGTACGCTGATTGCCGCCGTGGATGGTGTAGATACCTCTACTGCGCAGAGACGCGCCAGAAACCCCGTTACCGGCGAGACTGAGCTTATCCAAAACATGACGTATCAGGAATGGGTGCGTAGCAAGCAAAAGCAACAAAAAGCTGTTGAGATTGAGGCGGTTTTGCGGTATAATAGTATTATACAAAGCTATACCAACGTAGATGCGGAAAAGGTATATTCCGCCGCGAAAAGCGGAGAGCGCAATAGAGGCGTTTACACAGACGCAATAAAGAAACGGCAGAAAAATCTTGAAAAATCTATTGCGTCACACACTGCACAGGTCGAAGAACACGCCCGAAAGGTACAAAATCCAGATAAGTATGATACAGGATGGGGCGAGAAAGACGACCGGCAAAAACAAGGCTTACTTAAAAAGTGGAGTAAAGATTTGCAGCGCAACGCAGAACAAGCAGAGATCGAAATAGAAGTGTGGAAGGAGCGCTTTGGAAATGAGCAATGAAAGGCTACATGATATTGTGACAGCCATTATCGAGGCGGCAGACGAAATAAAAGGGAAAGAAGATGCTGATGCACAGGACTATGGCCAACTTTTGGCGTATGCGGAAAGTTTGAGCATTATCCGTGACGCCTATGATGGTGATTTGTCGGAAATCGGGCTGAATTTTGACATTGACAAACGGTATCTATGAGCGTTGAAATTCAAGACAACAGCAGAGAGATTTCTGCCGAGATTAAGGCGGCACTGCTGCGCGGGCTGGAAAAGATTGGTCTGGTGGCAGAGGGATATGCGAAAAAGCTGTGCCCCGTTGACACTGGCAATCTGCGGAACAGCATTACCCATGTGGTAGACGAGCAGGAACCGGCGGCAATCATCGGGACGGACAACGAGTATGCCGCTTATGTTGAGCTTGGCACCGGCATTTACGCCGAGGGCGGCGGCGGACGGCCTACACCGTGGGTGTATCAGGACGCAAAGGGAAATTGGCATTACACGCGTGGCAACAAGGCACAGCCGTTTTTGAAACCTGCTGCCGCCGACCATGCCATCCAATACCGGAAGATATTGGAGGACGAACTGAAATAGGAGCTAACTGCTTACAAATTGTATGCAGTTGGCTCTTTTTGTTAATTACCGCAAGGGACAGCGGTTTTTATAAAACTATCGTTTCCGAAGGAACGGAACCGAAGAAAAGGAGATAGTGTCATGGCACTTACACGAAAACTTTTGAAGGGTATGGGGCTTACCGATGAGCAGGTTGATACCATCATCGAGGCGCATACCGACACCGTGGACGGCTTGAAAGCTGATGTCAGCAAGTATAAGGCGGACGCGGAGAAGCTGCCCGGCGTCCAGAAGCAGTTGGACGACCTCAAGGCGGCAGGTGACAACGGCTATCAGGAGAAGTACGAGAAAGAGCACAAGGCTTTTGAGGACTTCAAGGCCAATGTCACGGCAAAGGAGAGCAAGGCGGCAAAGGAAAAGGCCGTCCGGGCTTACTTTGAGAGCAAAAACATCACCGGCGCGAATCTCGACCTTGCTATGCGCGGCTGCGGCGAGGAAATGGCCGCATTGGAGCTGGACGGCGAGAAGATCAAGGACACCAAGGTCCTTGATGCGCTCGTAGACGGCACCTATAAGGGGCTGGTCTCCACCACGCAGACAAAGGGCGCGAATCCCGCCAATCCCCCGGCGAATACCGGCGGCGGCGCAATGACCAAAGATCAGATCATGGAGATCAAGGACAGAGCGGAGCGCCGCGCGGCGATTGCTGCAAACATCAATCTTTTTGAAAATAAGAACGGAGGCTAATTATGGCTGCTGAAACCAATCTGATCAAGAAAAATGACCTCGCCCGCGTGCGCGAGATCGAATTTACCGAAATGTTCGGTTACTCCATCAAGAAGCTGATGGAGGCCCTGGGCGTGACCCGCAAGATCGCAAAGCAGGCCGGTACTGTGCTCAAGAGCTACAAGGCGACCGGCACGCTTGAGAGCGGCGTTGTGGCCGAGGGTGACACCATTCCCCTTTCCCACTACAAGACCGAGGCTGTGAACTACAAGGAGATCACGCTCAAGAAGTGGCGCAAGGCTACCTCTGCCGAGGCGATCACCGACCGCGGCTACGATCAGGCGGTGGAAATGACCACCGATGAAATGCTCAAGGATGTGCAGAAGGGCATCCGTAAGAGCTTCTTTGACTTCCTCTCGACCGGCACCGGCTCGGTGAGCGGCAAGAACTTCCAGACCGTGCTTGCGCAGGCGTGGGGCAATCTGCAGGTTCTTTTCGAGGATGACGAGATCGGCGCGGTCTACTTCATGAATCCGCTGGACGTTGCGGATTACCTGTCTACGGCCAACATCACCGTGCAGACCGCGTTCGGCATGAGCTACGTCGAGAACTTCCTCGGCCTCGGCACGCTCATCATGAACGCCAGCGTCCCCAAGGGCAAGATTTACGCCACGGCGAAGGACAACATTGTCCTCTACTACATCCCCGTCAACGGTGCCGATCTGCAGGAGGTCTTCACCTTTACCACCGACGCAACCGGCTACATCGGCATCCATGAGGAGCCTGATTACACCAACATGACCGCATCGGACACCGTCATTAACGGCATGGAGCTGTTTGCCGAGCGCATTGACGGCGTGGTCGTTGGCACCATCGACACCGGCACGCTCGGCTCTTTGACGGTCACCTCTGCCGCTGGCTCCAAGAGCGGCGATACCAAGCTGACCGTGTCTCCGGCAAAGGCTGCCGCGGGCAACAAGTATAAGTACACGTCCGGCGCCTCTGCCGCGACCGTCGCTTACGGCGACAACGTCGCCGGTTGGAACGATTGGGACGGCAAGAGCGACCTGACCATTGCGACCGGCCAGAAGGTGACCGTTGTTGAGTGCGACGGCAACTATCATGCGCTCAAGTCCGGCAGCGCTGACGTAACGGCAAAAACCTGATAGGAGGGCGGCGTAATGCTTGAACAGGTCTTACGGCACTTGAACAACTGGTTCCTTGTGGATATCCACGAGGGCACGTTCACCGTGGAGAATGGCAGCATTGCGCTGCCCTTTCTCCAAACCGGTCAGTATTTCCGGATCGTCGGCTCGGTTTTTAATGACGGTCTGCATCAATATCCGGCGGCTGACCTGACGGATGAAACCTTTACCGGGACGGTGTGGGCGCTGGCGGTGCCAAAAGCTGTGGTTGTGCTTGCCGAAGATATCGCCGCGTGGGAAGAAAAGAACGGTGAAGCCGTTTTAAGCCCGTACACGAGCGAAAGCTTCGGCGGGTACAGTTACACCAAGGCGAGCGTCGGGAATGCCGACACGAGCGCTGGGACGGGCTGGCAGGGCGCTTTTAAAGGCCGGTTAAATGACTGGCGCAAGCTCAAGGGGGTGGAGCCGTGAGTTTACTGGACGATTTTGCCCACAAGTGCATTCTGATGGAGAAAAAGCGCACGCCTGACGGCGCGGGCGGCTACATCACCGCGTGGGAAGAGGGCGCGGAGTTCCTCAATTACCAATCTCTTGACACATCGATGGAGGCGCGAAAAGCGGAAAAGGAGGGTGTGACCTCGGTATATTCCGCGCTGGTCAATCAGAGCGTTCCCATCGAGTACAACGATTATTTCCGCGATACGGAAACGGGGATTACCTATCGTGTGACCTCGAATCCCGAGGAAAAGGCCGCACCGAGGTCTGCGGGCGCAATCATTAAGGCGCTGAAATTCTTCACCGCGGAGCGAAAGGAGCTGCCGAAATGACAAAGGACAAGGCGCTCCATGCGTGGTTTTCTCAATTCCTCCCGGCATACCCAACCTCCAACGTGCCAGATGACGCGGTTTTCCCGTGGCTGACCTATGAGCTTATCACAGGATCATGGGAGAGCGGCGAAATTGCGCTGACAGTAAACCTTTGGTATTACACCGAGAGCGAAGCGACGCCCAACGCAAAAGCACAGGAAATCAGCGACGCAATCGGCATGGGCGGCTGTATGGTCGCCTATGACGGCGGTGCAATGTGGATCAAGCGTGGCTCTCCGTGGTGCCAGAACATCGCGGACGAAAGCGATAAAAACATCAAGCGAAGGTATCTCAACATCACGGTGGAATACCTATCGCAGAACTGATGAAAGGAAGAAAATATGAAATTCACTAAAATTCCCTCCGATGCATTTCAGAAGCTCCAGGTCAACGCCGGTATTTTGACCACTGACTTTACTCCCGCCACCGGCACCATCGGCGAAGCCGGTCAGATCGGCGCAACCACCGGCGGGGTCAATTTTACCGCCACTCCGACCTATACGGACTTCGGTGACGACATCGACAACTGTCCGAAAAACATGAAGGAGCTGAAGCGGCTTGAATCGTGGGAAGTGAAAATGTCCGGCACGTTTGTCAATGCGTCCACTGCGATCGCAAAGAGCCTTTGCGGCGCTGCTGACATTGACACGACCGACACCACAAAGATCACGCCCCGAAACGACCTCAAGGATGCGGACTTTGACGACATCTGGCTTGTCGGCGACTACTCCGACAAAAACGGCGACACCAACGGCGGCTTTATTGCGATTCATATGCTGAACGCCCTCTCCACCGGCGGATTCCAGCTGAAGACCGCCGACAAGGCAAAGGGGCAGTTTGCTTTTGAGTACACCGCCCACTACTCCATGAGCGCACAGGACACTGTGCCGTTTGAAATCTACATCAAGGCCGGCACGGCGGAGGCGTAACAGCATGAAATTGTCTGACATTCGCGGCGAGCGTGTATTTGATGTGATTGCTGACATTATCGCGCCGATTTCAAATATTGCCGAAGATCAAGAGGCGGCTGCGCTTTTTAAGCGCGAAAAGCTGCCCGAAGGTATGACCGCCAGCAAATTCATGCTGCAGAAGGCAAAAAAATCTGCGCCGGTTTTGCTGCGAAATCACAAGAAAGACCTTATCGCCATTCTGGCCAGCATTGAGGGCGTATCTGCTGCCGCCTATACTGGCAAGCTTACAATGGCCAAGCTGCTCGCCGACGTGGTTGGCCTGCTTGCGGACGACGCATTTACCGACCTTTTTACTTCTGCACAGAGCCAGACGGGAGAGACACACTCCGGCTCTGTGCAGGAGAATACCGAGGAGCGCTGCGAGTAAAGCCGTTTTTGCAATACTGCCTTGCCCGATTTAAGCGGGACATGGCGGAAAAGGCGTACAGGGTCTATACAAGCGACCTCCTTAAAACGGTCTCCGAGCGTGCGGCGGGCGTGTCTGTGCAAAAGCGGTATATAGACATAATCAGTCCCGCAAAACAAGATGATAGGACTTGCGAGGAGATCACAAACGACATTGTAAGCCGGTGCGGGCTGGAGGTAAAAAAAGCCGCCCCATAATTTGGCGGCTTTTTTCATAGGATCAGGTGCATATTTTCCATCCGGCGGCGGTGCTCGATGCCGGTGGAAATGATGTAGATTCGTGTGGTGTTAATACTTGAGTGACCGAGGATGTCGGCCAGCTTTGCAATATCCTTTTCAATTCCATAGAACACACGGGCGAACAGGTGGCGTAGGTTATGCGGGAACACCTTTTGCGGGTTGACATCTGCCTCGATGCATAACGCTTTCATTTCCCGCCAGATGTTCGTGCGGCTTATCGGCTTGCCCGTGCGGGTCACGAAAATCATTCCACTCTGAATATTCTGCTCCGCAGCATAGCGGAGCAGTTTTTGTCTCAGCTCCCGCACGATAAACACCGCACGGGTTTTGCCTTTGCAGCGCACCACTGCCTCGCCGCATTTGGCCGCTTCCACGGTGATGAATTGCAGCTCACTGACCCGGATGCCGGTGCCGCAGATGGTCTGCAAGATGAGGTTCAGCCGTTCATTGTGTTTTCGCTCCGCTGTCCGGCACAGTCGGGTGTACTCTGCTTTTGTCAACTCTCTTTCTTCGGGGCAGAAAACCTGCTGCTGAAGCTTCAATGATTTTACTTTCAAATCATTCCAGCCAAAAAACGAAAAGAAGCTGTTGATACTTGCAAGCATCGAATTTACGCTCCGCACAGCATAGTTCTCTTGCAAATATTTCTTATATGCAATGACGGTTTCTTTTGTAATGGCGCTGTTTTGCGCGTATGCCATAAACGCCTTGATATCCCGAATATATTTCTGAATGGTTGCTGCACTCCGTTCTTCCAAGATCAGATGCTCTCTGAATCCGGCAATCATCTTTGCCGTAATAACTCGTCCTTCCATTGTGTATTTACCTCCGAGCATTTTTTAATATTCTACTCGAAAAGTATGAAAACAGAAAATTGTCACCGATCATTGTAGAAAATGCGGTGACAAAAAACGAATGTGCGGACAGAAAGCCAGCCCCGATGAGTTTCAGATTTTCTCTGTACTCATCGGGGCTTTTTGCGTTTATATGGTTTGATTTATTTCCACAGTTCAAGATGGAAAAGCAGCGTTTTTCTCATTTTCTCTAAAGCGTTATTATATGTCCGTTCGGAAGCCTTATCGGACCTGCGGCTGGCGGAGTGGGAAATTTCTTCAAAGGTCATGGGCCTTATGGGCCTGTACTCGATTTCACCGTTTATCAGCACCGCTTTCCTGACCGACCAGCAGGTATCGCAGAAGCCCGAATGCTTGGCAACCGTGTGCTGTTCCCGGTAGGTGAGGCTGTCGTAAGCCTCGTGCAGTGCGTCATATAGCACCGCCCGAAAATACAGCTTGTCCGGCTGCGAGGTGGTGTCCACCGAAATGTCCTCCGCCGTTTCCACGCCGTCCTCATCGTACTGCCGGTAAAAATCTACTCGGCGTTCGTTCAGTGTACCGATGGCAATGTATCTTCGGACAGTCTTTGTATCCATTCCGGTTTCATCTGCAATTCTCTGTACACTATCATCGCCGCAATTATCGCCGCTTAGATGGTAAATCGCCATAATGCGCCGCAGGACGGGATAGGTATCTGTCGTCATCGTGATAACCCCGCTTTGCGCTGTGCGGATGTAATCATCAATACCGTCCTGTATATACCGCTTTTGAAAAGCGGCAAACGGTGTGCCAACAGCCGGATCGTACATTTGAAGGGCGGCCAGGATACCGCACACCGCCGCCTGCTTGATGTCCGCAAAATGCTCCGTCATAGCGTATCGTTCGCAGGCGGCCTGCGCCAGTTTATTAAGCGCAGGTTCCTGATCGTGGAGGTACCAAGCCAGATACTTTTCCTCTTTTTCGGTGAGATAGCGGGCAATGTATTCCTGGGCTGGCAGCTTCGGCGGCGCAGGGTCAAGGCGGTACATCCGGCGCTCCAAAAGGTACCGCTGTTGCTCTAATACTTCAT
>OLOV01000640.1_pt1 | contig 30505 bp, 30 predicted proteins | sample 1672931 | NCBI WGS metagenome assembly OLOV01 (sample SAMEA3136738, study PRJEB25190) | human gut metagenome | biome: human gut; feature: human-associated habitat; material: faeces | place: Austria | collected 2013 | reverse complement strand
AAATTTCCGGTCAAGCACCCGAACTGGCAGCCTTAGCCTCCACAAGCGGCGGTGCCCAGCTCCGCCGCCTGCTCGAAGGGAATGTCATAATCGAACCACGGCGTGCGCACCATGCGCGCCGCCTCGCCCTCGTTCAGCCCCAGCGCGCCGTCGGCCAGATAGCCCACGCAGTCCACCAGCCGCACGCGGAACGAAGCCTGGTCGCGCAGCCGCACCTCGGCCGCCTCGTTGGGCACAAACTTCGGCTCCGTGGTCGTAATCGTGCGTCCCGCGCCGCTCACGGGCAGCTCATCCTGCACCCGCGCGCGGCGATCCGCGTTTTCGATGTTGGGAAGCACCAGCAGCTCCATGAACCTTTTAATGAAGGTGGACTTCCCCGTTCGCACCGGGCCTACGACGCCGATGTAGATATCGCCCTCGCAGCGTCCGGCGATATCCCGATACAGATTTTTCTGATCCATGGAACGCCTCCCGCTTTCCTTCAAATTCTGCCCCAGTCTATGTGACCATGTCCTGCGGTAGACCTTCCGCATCCTTTCGGCAAGGGATTGCGAAACGCGCGGTTTTGCGCTATAATAAGAGAGAACGCTCATTACGGAGGCGCCGACATGCCTGAAAAAAAGAAAGCCCGACACTCGAAGAACGCCCGCGGCGGCGCGCGGCTCTATCGCGCGGCCTTCCTTGCCGTGCTCGCGCTGGTCGTTCTCGCCGCGGTGTATATCGTGAAGTTCTATCGCGAAAGAAGCGAAACCGAAGCGCTGAACGCTCAGCTGCACGCGCTGCTGGTCACGGCGGAACCGTCCGCGTCCGCGCAGCCCTCGCCCACGCCCGCGCCGCAGGCGACCGTCAGCGGCGGCGCGCAGATCGTTGCCTATCCCACGCCGCCTTCGGAGATTCGTAAGGAATTCAAGGGACTGCACGACCTGAATCCCGACCTGATCGGCCAGCTGTACATTCCCACCGACACCGAGCACTCGCCGATTGACCAGTTCGTGCTCAAGCGCGACAACGAATACTACCTCACCCACGATTTTTACGGCGAAAAGCGCAAGTCCGGCGCGGTCTTCATGGACGAGGCCAACGAAATCTGGCCGCAGGATCAGCACATGATCCTCTATGGCCACAACATGAAAAACGGCACGATGTTCGCGCGGCTTACCCAGTATTCCACGATCAAATACGCCGCCCGCAACCCGTTCGTCTACTTTGACACGATCTACGAAACCGGCACCTACGTCGTGCTCGCGGCCATGCGCCTGCCCGCGAAGGAAACCATGACGCCGTCGTTCAACATTCGCACGTTCTTCTTTGGCGACGCCAGCTTCAATTCCTTCCTGTACGCCATCCGCGAGCGCGCGCTGTACGTCACCACCGTCGGCGCCGACGCGAACGATCAGCTTCTGTCGCTCGTCACCTGCTCCTACAACGAAAACGACGAGCGCTTCATCCTGATCACCCGCCGCCTGCGCGAAAACGAGACGGAGGACGACATCCGTGCCCTGATCAAGGGCAGCAATTAACGAAGGGAGTGAGCGACCCCATGCCGCTTGCCGCAGAACACTTTCGGGCGCTGATGGAAAACCGCCCCTCGAAGCCCTGTGAGGACGCCGCGTCGGCCGCGGACGCCCTGAAAAAAATGATCGCCGACACCCAGCAGCTGACGCTTTCGCAGCTGGACGATTCCATTGCCCGGCAGCTGGGCAGTATCCTGTTTTCCCATGAAGCCGGACTGATCTCCGCGCTTTCCACCATGAACCCGCCCGAGGTAAAGGTGAAGCGCGCCAAGGGCTTCCCGGTTTCGCTGGTTCTGAGCCTGTGCGCGATTCTGATCACCGCGGGCGCGGCCGCCTCCGCATGGAAGAGCGGCGACCTGCTGACGGCGTTTCTGGCCGCGGCCGGCGCGATTCTTACAGCGTTCGCGGCCTTCCTGCCCCGCCCCAAGCCGGAGGTAAAGGTCTCCCAGACCGTGGACGAGGACGCGCTTTTCCGGCTTGCCGAACGGCGCATGGAAGCCATCGACCGTGACCTTGAAGCCTTCCTGAGCCTGCCCGCCCCCGGCGGAAGCGACGACGAAAGCGTGCTTCAGCTGATCACGTTGGCCGTAACGCTGAAGCGCGAGGACCCGGACACGGTGCCGGACGAGCTGATGACGGCCATCACGGCGCTGACCATTTCAAGGGGCTACACGTTTTTGGAATACGATGGCACGAACGACGCGTATTTTGATATCATGCCGACCAAGCGCGCCACGCGCACCATCGCGCCCGCCGTGCTGAAGGGCGACCGGCTGGTCGCGCGCGGCATGGCCATCGTGCAGCTGGAAGAAACTCCGGAGGATACGAACGAATGAAGTACATTGGCATCGACATTGGCGACGGTGAGAGCGCGGTCGCCTGTCTGGCGGAAGACAGCGTAATTGAACCCGTAATTCAGCCGATTGACGGGCGCGGCTCCATCCTGTCCGTCGTCGGCATGGCCGGTACGGAAGTGCGCATCGGCGAGAAGGCGCTGCTCGACCGCAAGGTCGTGCATCTGCGTTCCCGCTTCAAGAGCCGTTATCTGAACACCATGGACGCGGAGCGCGACATTGAGCGCTTCGCCCACGGCCTTCGCACGGCGCTTTTGGAGGAGGCGGACGATTTCTTTGACGGAGACGTATACATCGCCGTCGGCTGCCCCGCAGGCTGGAAGGAAAACGACCGCGCGCGCTACTGTGAGATCATGAGGCGCGCGGGACTTGGCGACGTGCACATCGTGTCCGAATCGCGCGCCGCGTTTTTCTATGCCCGCTACGCGCACGAGCTGAAGGTCGCGCCCGAGCTGCTCGATCAGACGACGCTGGTCATCGACATCGGCTCGTCCACGACCGACTTCGCCTATATCGTGAACGGGCGCGAATCCGCCATCGGCACGTTCGGCGACGTATCGCTCGGCGGCGGCCTGATCGAGGCCTGCATGCTGCGCCGCGCGGTGGCGGCGAGCAAGCACCGCGAAGAGCTGGAAACCGTGTTCCGCGAGTCGCTCTCGTGGAAAAACCGGCTGGAAATTGCCGCGCGCCGCTTAAAGGAGCAATATTTCCTCGACGAAGCCGAGTGGGTCAAAACGCCCTGCGTCGCGTCCGAAACGGTATACTACGACCTGCCCGTGAAGGTGAAGTTCGAGCTGAACGAGGACATCATGCGCGAAATTCTCTCTACGCCCATGGATGAATTGAAGGGCGCGACGTTCGACGAAGCGCTGAGCGACCTTCTGCGCCACGCGGAGCAGGCCACGGCCGAGAACCCGCCGAAGCTCGTCATCCTGACCGGCGGCGCGTCGCGCATGCGCTTCTTCCGCGAAGCCTGCGCCGCGCAGTTTCCGAACGCGCAGGTCGTCATCTGCCCGGAGCCGGAATACTCCATCGCCAAGGGGCTGGCCTACGCCGCGCGCGTGGACGACCGGCTGGACGCGTTCTCAAAGGACATCGAGGCCTACTTCCAGAGCGGCGACGTATCGCGCGAAATCGCCGCGTCGCTCAAGTGGCTCACCGTCCCGCTGGCATCCATCCTGTCCGGACGCATCGTGCACGACGTAGTATTGAACGTTTTAGACGAATGGAAGTGCGGCGAGATCGAGACCATTGAGAAGATGGACGCGCCGATTATCGAGCGCACCGACGAGCTGGTTCGAAACCTCGACGACATTCCGGAGATTCGCCCCGCCATCAACGAGTGGCTGAAAAAGCTGTTCCAGCGGCTGCAGCCGCGGCTGGATGAAATCTGCATCCGGCACGACGTCGACCGCCAGAGCATGTCGCTCACCGGCGTGCGCTCGCTGATCGGCCCGGAAAAGGTGAACATCCTGCTGGAAAGCCCGGTTACGACCACGCTGATCTACGTCATCACCAGCTGCGTTACCGCGACGCTCTGCGGCGGCGGCGGCGTGGTGCTTCTGATGGAAGGCCCCGTCGGCATCCTGCTGGGCGCGCTGATCGGCCTGATCGTGGCCTACTTTGGCCAGAAGGCGGTTACCAGCGCGGTAAGCCGCGCCAATTTGCCGCTGTTCACGCGCAAGCTCCTGTGCCTGTCCTTCCGCAAGAGCCTTTCCTCGCCCCGGCAGCGCAAGGCCATCGAGTCCGCGCTTTTAAGCAGCATGGATTCGCCCCGGTTCCAAAAACAGCTCGAGACCGATATTACCATCAGTCTCGAGTCGCAGATTATGAATATGGCGCGTTCGGTCGAAATGCCGATCGTTCAGTGAGCCCTTCGGACGGCGGAGCACACGGCGCGTCCGACGGTAAACAGCAGACGGAACAGCATCGTGGCGGCGAAGATACCCAGCGCCATCGCGCCCGCCGCCGACAGCGTGTACAATCCCCTGTCCACGAACGTCGCCTTGTCGCCCTGCAAAAGACCCAGCATCGTATAGTACAGCGCCCCCCCGGGCACCATCGGAATCACGGACGTGATGACGAACACGGTGACCGGGGTTTTTACGATGCGCGCGAGAATTTCCGCATACAGCGTGCCCGCCGCCGCGCCCAGCGCGTAGGCCATCGTTGCGGGCAGCCCCATTTTCTTCATCGCGAGCAGATACAGTCCCCAGTTCAGCGCGCCGCCCAGCAGCGAAAACCACAGCTTGCGGGAGCGCACGCCGAAGAACATGGCAAAGCTCAGGCTGCCGAGCGCCGCGGAGACGATGGGAAGCAGCCATTCCTTCATCATGCCACACCTCCCAGAATCGTCAGAACGCCCGCCGCGCCCACGGCAATGCCAATGGCCAGAAACAGCGCCTCGGCCACGTGCATCAGACCCGCCTGAATGTCGCCGGCAATGAAGTCGCGCATGCCGTTGACCAGCTCCACGCCGGGAATCAGCAGCATCACGTTTCCGATGATGATCTTGTCCGCGTCGGCGGCCAGCCCCAGCCGAACCGAGGTGACCGCGAGCGCCGCGGCCACCGCCGCGCTCAGAATGTCGTTAAACAGCGTGTTCCCGCGCAGCGTGTGAGAAAGCCGCGCGCAGAACAGCATCACAACGCCGATCAGAGCGCTGGCAATCGCGTCCGCCAGATTTCCGCCAAAGAAGAGCGTGAACGAAAACGCGACCAGCGCATAGATGAACATTTTCTGCCAGAGCGTATAGGTGGGCGCCGCTTCCACCGCTTCCAGCCGCGCACGCATCGCCTTCGCGTCCGGCGTTTCCCGGCAGACGCGCCGCGCCAGATCGTTTACGCGGTCGAGCGTCTCCAGATTGATGCTCGGGGCCATTAAGCGCCGGGAGGACGTCAGCTCGCGCCCGCCCATTTCTGCCGTCGCCACAATGTGAGACGGAATGGCGAACACGTGCGGGTTCTCGCCGCCGTAGGCGCGAATCAGACGGCAGATCGTGTCCTCCACGCGGTACACCTCGCCGCCGGACTTCAGCATCGTCACGCCAACGTCAAGAATCGTTTGAAAGATTGCTTCCGCTTCGCGGGCCTCCATCGCTTGCGTCTCCTCCATCCTGTGCCGTCAGACCGACAGCGCCTGCTTCAGCGCCGGGTAAATCGCCTGCGCCATCCGGTAAAAGCCCAGATCGTTCGGGTGGCATCCGTCCACGGTGCAGTCCTCGTGATCGTGCTCGCCAAACAGCGTCCGGCCGTCCACAAACCACACGTGCGCGTCGCCGTTTTCGCGCGCATGCTCATAGGTTGCGTAAATCAGCTCGCGCCGTTCTTCGCCGTGCGGGTCACGGTTGCCGTCCGGCTTGGTGACGAAGATCACGGGAAGCTCCGGCCGCGCGCGGCGAATGAGCTGGAAAAACGGTTCGTGCGTCCGGCGAAGATGCTCCACGTCCGGCGCGTTGTGGTCATAGTCAAACACGAACGCGCACATCGGAAGCCCGGCAATGTATTCCGCCATCTCCGCTTCGCCCTTGGCGCTGCCCGAGAAGCCCAGATTCACCTGATCCGCGTCCAGCCAACGCGACAGAAATCCCTGATAGCAATTTCCGGGACGGGACGCGCAGCCGCCCTGCGTGATGGACGAACCGTAGTAGACCACGGGCTCGTTAAACCGGTACGGCCGCGGCGCAAGCACGTTCGCGCCCGCGCTGATGCCGATCAGCAGGCGCGTAAGCCCGTTGTATAGCGGCATGTTGATCTCTATGTCCTTCACGCCGGCCTTCAGCTCGCACACGCCCTCGAACCATTCGTCGGTTATGCCGGGGCGAATCGTGGCGCAGTATTCGCCGTCCGCGTAGATGTCCAGACCCTTGCTGCCCGTCAGCGCCATGTGGTTCATGATGCTGTCCGGATACAGGCTGCTCGCGCGCACGGCCACGCGCAAGGCGTCCGTGCGGAAGCGCACATGCCCGCCCGCTGTGTGATGCGCAAGCACCTGCACGCCCTCGCTGACCCTCGGAAGCAGTTCTTCCGGCAGACGGAGAAACCTCTCGCCCTCGCATACCGCCAGCCCGCGCACCTCGAACGGCTCGCTTCTCAGGTCATACCATGTGAATTCCTTCTCGCTGAAAACGGTTCCCTTCAGAAAATTGGGATCGATCTTCGTAATATCCATGCGCTCATTCCCCTGTACGCTGTAATTTCCGTTGTTATTATCGCACGCGCCCGGCGCGCTGTCAATGCGGTTTTGCGTCCGCAGCGCGAAGTGTCCGGCGAACGCCGCCCGTTTCATTGAAAATTAACCCATCCACCATCTTGACAAACGAGCCATGATTTGTTATGATCTTCGTGGTTAGATTACTTTAACCGCATCGGACGCGATCGTCCTTTTCTTTTTCGGGTTCGGTTAGATGTATTTAACTGCAAGGAGGACATCATGAGCGCACGATTTGAGGAAACCCTGATCCGGCACTGCGCGGCGACGCTGGCCGGACACAAATGCGGCAGCCTGTTTTCCTATCGGCCGCAGGCGGGCGAGTCCCTTTCGGAAAACGCCGCGGAGCTGGATGGCCTTCTGCGGGAAAAGGGCATCCGCGTGCGCGTTCTCCGGGAACGGGACGCCGACGGGCTGGTTTACGTGTACCGCCCCCGCATGCTGGAAGAGCGGCTTCAGCAGACGGGCATTCGCGCGTTCCTTTCGGAGATGGGCTATACCGTCTTCGATCCGGAGGCCGCGCTGGAAACGCTTTCGCGCGCCGTCCGCGCGGGCACGGATTTTCCGCACGAAATCGGCGTGTTCCTCGGCTATCCGCTTGAGGACGTAATTGGCTTCATCCGCAACAAGGGGCAGTGCTTCTGCTGTCTGGGCTGCTGGAAGGCCTATTCGAACGAAGCGCAGGCGCGGCGCGTGTTCGCGCTGTATGAGAAGTGCCGAAACGTGTATCTAAGCTGTTATCGGCGTGGTTTTGGTGTTGCGCGGCTTACCGTGGCCGCCTGACATAGATTTATCTTTACTGAATGGGAGGCTTTCATATGAAAATTGCTGTTGTATACTGGAGCGGAACGGGACACACCGAGGCCATGGCGCAGGCGGTTGCAAAGGCCTGCAGCGGCACGCTCTTCACCGCGGCGGAATTCCCGGCCGCGCAGGTTGCCAATTTCGACGCGATCGCGTTCGGCTGCCCCGCCATGGGCGCGGAGGTGCTGGAGGAAGGCGAGTTCCAGCCGATGTTCGACGAGTGCAGGCCGCTGCTCTCCGGCAAGAAGATCGCGCTGTTCGGCTCCTACGGCTGGGGCGACGGCGAGTGGATGCGCAACTGGGAGACCGAGTGTCTGGCCGCGGGCGCGACGCTGGCCTGCGACAGCGTTATCTGCCAGGATGAACCCGACGAGCAGGCGCTGGCCGAGTGTGAAAAGCTGGGTCAGGCGCTGGTCTCCTGAAGGAGGACGTAAGCAATGACAGAGCGCCTGCGGTATAAGCTGATCGGCCTGGGCGTCAGCGCCGCCTTCCTCGCCGTATGCGCGCTGCTCGGTTCCGGCCTGTAAATCAGACGCGGGATACGACCCGCTCATAAATTGACAAGAAAAATTGGATGCACAGACGGCGTGACTCTCGCGGCCACGCCGTTTGACGATCTCACACACGTTTATCGAAGCCGTCTTTCCATCACGATTTCGCCTTCCTCTTCTTCGCCGGTGTGCGTAAAACCGAGCTTCAGATACAATCGCTTCGCGGCTTCATCGCCTTCCACATAGCAGAGAACAACCCTGTCATAAACGCCGTCCTTCTCCATCTCCTGAAGAATCATCTCCGCCGCCTGATAGCCAAACCCTTTTCCCTGATACCGCTCGTCGATGAAAAACTGGCTGAAATTGTACGCGTCCCCGAAATCGTAATACAGCGCCATGCCAATCGGCGCTTCGTCGTTATAGATCACAACAGCCCGGCTTCGGCTGTTTCGGTATGCAAAGGCTCTCGCCAGCATGACGGTGGAATTGGCCACAAACGCCTTCTGATCGTCCCGAACGCGCAGGGAAAGCCGCCAATTATCGGGATTCACGTCCTCAAGTCTGATCATGTCAAATTTCCTTCCTATGCCCTTATAGCAACGGCGGGAGAACGCCATACGCGCCCTCCCGCCGCTGATGGATTGGTCTTACTCGAAAATATAGGCATTCTTTTCCTCGGGACGATTTTTCATCTCTTCGCGCTTGCGGTTATGCTCCTCGCTCTCGTAGCCCATCACGGCGTACGCGGCGACCTTGCTTTCCTCTACGCCGGGCTGGTTGAACGTGTCGATGTTCAAAAGCGCGCCGGTGTAGGCGGTCACGAGTTCGAAGAAATACAGCAGCTGGCCGACGGTATCGGCGTTCACTTCGTCCAGCGTGATCGTCTGGCTCATGCGGCCGGAGCGATACAGCGCGTACTCGGTGCCCCTGCGCTCGGCCTCAATCAGCTGATTGTGGCTCTTGCCGCCTAAGAAAGCGATCTTCGGCACATTCTCGCAGCCGTGCGGGATGGGCGTTACGGCACGGAAGTTTTCGACCTTCAGGAAGGTGATGGCCTTGTCGAACGGGCCCTCAGTGTACAGCTGCAGCTGGCTGTGCTGATCGGTTACGCCCAGCGTCTTGACCGGCGTGGAGCCGACGTGGCAGGGCTTGCCGTCCAGCGTCACGTTCTTGCCCAGCGACTCCGCCCACAGCTGCGCGTACCAGTCGGAAATCAACTTCAGGCTGTCGGCATACGGCATCATGACGGAAATGTTCATGCCCTTCTGCATGCACAGGTACATCAGACCCGCCTCGTACAGCGCGGGGTTCTTCGTCATATCGCCGCTGTTGCAGCGTTCGTCCATCTTCTTCGCGCCCGCAACCAGCGCGCGAATGTCGATGTTGCAAACGGCCGCCGCAAGCAGACCCACGGGGCACAGCTCGGAAAAGCGTCCGCCCACGCCGTCCGGAATGTAGAACGTCTTGAAGCCCTCGGCGCGCGCCAGCTCGATCAGGAAGCCCTTGGTCTTGGAGGTGGTGACGACGATGTGCTTCTGATAGTCGTTCGGGCAGGCTTCCTTCAGCTTCTCGAGCACGATCAGATACTGGCTCATCGTTTCGGCGGTGCCGCCGGACTTGGAAATCACGTTGAAACACGCGGTGCGCACGTCCACAACGTCCATCAGCGCGGCCATGCGCTCGGGATCGATGTTGTCCTCGATGTAGAGCTTGGGCGCGTTGCGCTTTTCCTTCGGCAGCTCGTTGTAGTGCAGATGATTCAGCGCCTGCTGAACCGCCGCCGGGCCGAGCGCGCTTCCGCCGATGCCCAGCACGACGAACGCGTCGAACCGCTCGCGAATGCCCTTCGCGGTTTCCTCGACCTCCTCGAGAATCTCATCCTGATTGTAGGGCAGATCCATCCAGCCCTGCATGCCCTTGCCGCGTCCGGCCTCAACGGCCTTGTACGCGTTCGAAAGGCTCGCGGACAGCGCGTTCATCTCCGCGCCGTCAATGCCGCGTTCGCCCAGAAAATCCTTCATCATATGGTTTACGTCCAACCGAATGTTCGCCATGAATCAATCGCTCCTTTGGTAATCTTCCGATGGTATTATAACCATCAAAAGTAATTTTTCCATGAATTCCATTTGAATTCACACACCATATATGCGATAATCGACGCATACGGAGGAATCAGCGATGTACGAAAGCCTTATCCGCCTGCTCGCGGCAATCGGACGCGCCGCGGCGAAGCTCCCCTTTCCCATCACCGGGCTGACGGCCGCGCTTCTGGCGGGGCTGATGCTCGCGCGGCCGAAAAAGCTGTGGAAGCCGCTTCTGGCTCTCGCGCTCTCGCTCGCCGTCCTCTGGCTGCCGCTCTACGCGAGCAAACCCTACGCCGTTTCCCGAACGGCGGCGGATGAAACCATTTCCGCGTTCATCGAATCGCTCGCACGCACGCTGGAACCGGCGGAAGCGCTCTCGCATGAGGAAATCCTTCAGACGGCGCAGACGCTCTCCGGCGGCGGCGTTCAGCTGAAATATATGCGTTTCCCGGAGCTCATGCGCGCGCTGCACATGGCCGGGTTTTATTCGCCGCTGACGGGCGAAGCGCTTCTGAGCGAAGCGGAGCCGGAGTGGTTCCTGCCGTTCGTCGCCTGTCATGAGCTGGCACACGCAAACGGCCTTGCCAACGAGGGACAGGCCAACCTGCGGGCATATGCGCTCTGTATGGCCGCGGACTCCCCCGCCTTCCGAAATTCCGCGCGGCTGTACGCCATGCGAATCGCGTTTTCGATGCTCGACTCATCCGCCGCGCAGGCGACGCGGAGCCGACTTCCGGAAGCCGTTCAACGCTTCCTATCCGGCGCGGAACCCCGCTCAGCCCGGCGCGCAGGCAGTCTTCTCTCCGTCATTCCGGGTCGATATGAAGACCTGATTTACGGTCTGCTGTTCAATTCCTCGAATCCCGAGGCATAAAACCCTTTTCAGCTTTCCTCCATCAAATCCCACGGCGTAAGCATCCCCAGCAGCCGCCCGTATGGCTGGCCGTTTTCGGTGACGAACAGCGCGGCCACGCGACGCTCGCGCGGCGACGTGCGGACGAACAGCTTGCGCGCTTCGTCGCAGGTGGTTTCCGGATCGATGAAGTGGAACTGTTCCATCGGGTGGTTTTCGGGGCGCAGCGCTTCCCGCACCTCGTCCAGCCGCGTCTGATCGTCAACGGCCAGCCGGTTTTCGTCCATCGCCATAGCGAACGGCGTGGACGCGCTGAACACGCCCGTCAGGCGATCGTTTTCCATCACGGGAACATGCGAATAGCCGTTCCTCGCCATGCGCTGCATGAGCCAGACCACGCGGTCGCGCGGCGTGGCCACCAAAAGGCGGTCTACGCGCGTCGCCCGATCCAGCGCCAGCGGCGGCTTCTGGAAATAGGATACGATTTCCTCAAGCGCCCGCATCAGCCCGTCCGACGGCTCAATCGGCGGACAGCCGTCGATGTCAGCGGAATGCGTGATCAGGTTGCGCACCTGCCTGCACAGATCCAGCTTGTCGCGAAACCGAACGTTGCCCATCGCAGAAATATACTGATACACGGCGTTGACCGTGCTTCTGCCCTCCTCGCGGCATTTTTCCTCCAAAAGATCCTCAAGAACCTTGTACAGGCTGATGAATTTCTCCGCGTTCGCCATTCTTTTCCTCCGCGTTTGCCTTTTTCATCTGCTCAAGAAGCGCCTTCAGCTCGTCGCGCGCGTCGTCTTTCTTCGTGCGCGGGCGGGCGCTTTCCGCCGCTTTCTTCACGTCCTCCGGCGTAATCTGCGTCAAAATCTCGCGGCTGATCTCGGTTTCTCCGGCCAGACGGTTCGCCTGCGCCACCAGCACCTGTTCAAACAGGTTGCGCACGCCGCGCGCGTTGCCGAACGTGATCGGGTCGACGTTCTGCTTTTCGATGAACGCGCGCACCTCCTCGCGCGCGCCGTCCAACAGCTCGTAGCCGCCCTTCTTCACGCGCATATCGAAGATCGCCAGCATCTCGTCCATCGTGTAGTCGTCAAAATGCAGGAAGCGATTAAAGCGAGATTCCAGTCCGGGATTGGAGGCGATAAATTCGTCCATCAGCCCGTCGTACCCGGCCACGATAACCACCAGATCCTCGCGGTGATCCTCCATCGACTTCAGAAGCGTATCCACGGCCTCCTGCCCGAAGTCGTTGCCCTCTTTATGGTAGGTAAGCGCGTAGGCCTCGTCGATGAACAACACGCCGCCCAGCGCCTTTTCGATGACCTCGCGCGTTTTGGGCGCGGTCTGCCCCACGTAGCCCGCCACAAGTCCGGCGCGGTCGACCTCGACCAGCTGCCCCTTTGACAGGATGCCCAGACTGCGATAGATTCTCGCCATCAGGCGGGCGATCATCGTTTTGCCCGTGCCGGGATTGCCGGAAAAGACCATATGCAGCGACATATCCACCGTCGGCAGGCCATGCTCCCTGCGCAGCTTATGCACCTTCACCATGTTGACAAGGCTTTCCACCTCGGTCTTCACGCTTTCAAGGCCGATATACCCGCGCAGCTCGTCAAGCAGATCATCCAGCTTCTCCGGCGGCCGCTCCTGTTCCGGCTCCGCGGGCGCTTGCGCGGGTCTCGCGGTCTGCGTCGGCGCGGCGGGCTTCTCCGCATTTCCGGCGGGCGCGGGCTCGTCCCACAGATTGTCGGTGACCGTCCGCGCGCCGTTTTCGCTCAGCCTGCGAATGACCTCCAACTGCTTTTCAAGCACCTCGTCGCGCATGTCCGGCGCGGCGGGCTTGTCCGCCTTCTGCGGCTCTTCCTTCAGCGGGCCGACCGCGCCCCATATGTCGTCCGCCATGCGGCGGAGATTGCGCTGGGTCATTTCCCGGATTTTTTCCATTTGTCTTTCGATCGTGCGATCCTTCTCGTCCATGTTCCGCCTCCGGCCCTTTGTTTTCTTCTCGCTGATTATAACACAAACCGCGCCCGTTCGTACACCGTTTTTTTCGCGCGCGAAGAATCTTTTCCCGAAAGGACTTGCGTCCGCCCCATTTGTGCGTTATGATAGGAACAGCCAATTTAAGAGAAAGAGGTGTTCGCATGTCCAATATTCCGACCCCGCACATCACCGCCAAAGAAGGCGATTTTGCAAAGACGGTTCTCATGCCCGGCGATCCGCTGCGCGCGAAGTTTATCGCGGAGAATTTTCTTGAAAACCCCGTGCTCGTAAACAACGTTCGCGGCGTACAGGGCTACACCGGAACGTGGCAGGGCAAGCGCGTGAGCGTAATGGCCTCCGGCATGGGCATTCCCGCCATCGGCATCTACTCCTATGAGCTTTACAACTTCTACGGCGTGGAAGCCATCATCCGCATCGGCTCCGCCGGTATGATCTCCCAGTCGCTGAAGGTGCGCGACATCGTGGCCGGCATGAGCGCCTACACGAATTCCGGCTTCGGAAAGCAGTTCGGCTTCGACGGCTGCGTCGCGCCCTGCTGCGATTACGGCCTGCTGAAGAGCGCCATCGAGGCCGGAGAAGCCATCGGCCAGCACATCGTGCCCGGCGCAATCTATTCCTCCGACTGCTTCTACGATGAGTCCGCTCCCCTCGGAAAGCTTCAGAAGCTGAACGTGCTCGCCGTGGAAATGGAAGCCGCCGGCCTGTACATGAACGCCGCGCGCGCGGGCAAGAAGGCGCTCGCGCTTCTGACCATCTCCGACAATCCGTTCACCGGCGAGGGGCTGACCGCCGAGGAGCGCCAGAACACCTTCACCAACATGATGAAGATCGCGCTGTCCATCGCGTAAGTCTCCCAAAATCCATTGCGTCCCGCGCGGAACCGGCTGCGCGGGACGTTCATTTATTTGGAAAGCTTCTTCGCGCCGCGCGCGGAGAGAATCGAGCCGGCCGCGCCGACAATCGCGACGGCCGCCCAGATCAGATACACGCTCGTCCACGCGCCGGTGGTCTCGTGCAGCCAGCCGGTCAGCGTGCCCGCGAGCGCGCTTCCCACGTAGATCAGCGCGTCCACAAGCCCGGCCACCAGTCCCACGCGCCCGCAGTCGGTGTATTCCATGGGGATGATGGTCGTAATCAGCGTGTTCGAGCCGTACAGAATCGCGCTCATCACGCCGAGGAACGTCGCAGTGAGCAGCACCGACGAGCCGGAAACCGTCAGAACCAGCGCCGGAAGCAGGCAGGCCGCCATCATCGAGCCGAAAAGCACGCGCGTTCCGCCCTTGAACCGGCGAACCGCCGTCGCGCCGATGAGGATGCCCACCATGTTGATCACGGGAATGATCAGCGAGAACAGGCTCTTCTTGCCGCCGATGATCGTCGGCGCCCACGTGGTCACGCCGTCGCGGATGAATCCGTTGGCAACGCAGCCCACAAAGAGGAGCACAAGCCCCGTTTGCAGCATCCCGGCAATCGACATTTTGCCGCCCACGGTCGATTTCGAAGCCGCCTTCGCCGCGCCGATCGCGTTTCCGGCGTCGCCGGGCAGGATCAAATTCGTGCCGACGCACGCCGTAAAGAGAATCACGGCGGGAATGCGATAGGCGTTGCGCCAGCCGACGTACATGGACAACAGGCTGGAAAGCCCCCACGCGGCGATATGCCCGCAGGCCAGCGTGAAGGACATGACGAACGAGGCCTTCATGCGCTTGCGGCCCTCAAAGTTCTCGGCGAGCGTGCGCACGATGGGCGTCCAAAGCATGGACTGGAACAGCCCGTTCAGCGCCCACATCGCAATCATCAGGCCGAACGCTCCGGAAAAAGAAAACGCCAGATTGCACAGCGCCGAGCCGATCAGTCCGACCGACAGCAGGATGCGCGGACGCACGCGGTCGACCATCGCGCCGAAGATAAACTGCCCGCTGGCGTATACGATGGCGAACACCGTCTGAAGCGTGCCGCCGAGCGTCTCGTCCACCTTCATGGCCTCGATCACATGTCCCAGCGTCGCCGACATGTTCAGCCGCCCAATGTACGCGCAGAAGTACGTCAGAAAGCACGCCACGATCACGCGCAGCTGCCGACCGGTAAAGCGCCCGTTTTCCGTTTCCATCCGTCAATCCCGCCTTTGTACAATATGACTGTAGATTATACTCGCTTTCACCGCGCCGCGCAAGCATGAAATTTCAGCGTGCGTCAATGTCAACTCGCATTCGCACGAAATTTATCGTTTCGCTTGAAGCCGCCGTCAAAAAATGCTATACTGTTTCCAGCACTTGAATCGGAGGTTCTGCTCATGCTTCATGAAACCTTCCATTATACCTCATGGGAAGACATCGACCGCGTCGTCGCGTCCTTCGGCGGATTTCTGCCGCACAGCGACGATCTTTCCGTCCTGTTTACGCCGCTCCCTATCGGCTCCGTAACCAGCCCGAACCGCATCGCGCTTCAGCCGATGGAGGGCACCGACGGCACGGCGGACGGCCGCCCCGGCCCGCTCACGCGCCGCCGCTACCTGCGCTTCGCCCATGGCGGCGCGGGGCTGATCTGGTTTGAAGCCGTCGCGTCCGCGCCGGAGGTGCGAGCCAGCGCGCATCAGCTGATGATCACCGACGAGAACGTGGACGACTTCGCCCGCCTGCTGGACGAAATGCGTGAAACCTGCCTGAAGGAAAACGGATATGTGCCCGTGATTTTGATGCAGGCGACGAATTCCGGCCGCTATTCCAAGCCCACCGGCGTGCCCGCGCCGCTGATCGCTTACAACAACCCCGCGCTCGAGGATACGCCCATCGATTCCTCCCGCATCCTTTCGGACGATCAGCTGAAGGCCTACGAGGAGCGCTTCTCCGACATGGCTCGCCTTGCGCAGAAGGCCGGGTTCGACGGCATGGACATCAAATGCTGCCACCGCTACCTCGCCTGCGAGCTGCTTTCCGCCTACACCCGCCCAGGTCTGTACGGCGGCAGCTTCGAAAACCGCACGCGCTTCCTGCTGAACGCCTACCGCGCCGCGTCGAGCGCCGTGACAAAGCCGGGCTTCTTCCTCACCAGCCGCATGAATGCGTACGACGGCTTCCCGTATCCGTGGGGCTTCGGCGTGACGGCGGAAAGCGGCCTTACGCCGGTGCTGGACGAGGCCGTGAAGCTGGCGGGCATTCTGAAGACGGAATTCCACATTCCGCTTCTCAACATCACCATCGGCAATCCCTACAAAAATCCGCACGTCAACCGCCCCTACGACCGCGGCAATTACGTGCCGGACGAGCATCCGCTGGAAGGCGAGTCGCGCATGATGCACTGCGTGTCCACCATTCAGAAGGCGCATCCCGACCTGCCCATTCTCGGCAGTGCGTATACCTATCTGCGCCAGTTTTCGCCCCAGCTCGCCGCGGGCATGCTGAAGGGCAGCCACGCGCAGATGGCGGGCTTCGGCCGCATGGCGTTCGCCTATCCCGACTTTCCGCGCGACCTGCGCGAAACGGGCGCGCTCGATCCCAAGCGCGTCTGCATCACCTGCGGCCAGTGCGCGGCGCTTCTGCGCGCGGGCATTCCCTCCGGCTGCGTGGTGCGCGACCGCGAATGCTATCAGGTGGTGAAATGATATGAAGAAGACGGCAATCGTAACCGGCGGCGGCCGCGGCATCGGTCTGGCCATCGTCGAGCATCTCGTGAACGCGGGCTATCGCGCCTGCCTGATCGGCCAGAGCCCGGAGGAGCGCTACGCGGAGGCCTTCCGTCCGCTGCGCGAAAACGGCGCGGAAATCTTCTATTTTCAGGGCTCCATCGCCGAAGCCAGCGACCGCGAGACGTTCGTAAACGAGGTCGTCTCCCGCTTCGGGCGCATCGACGTGCTGGTCAACAACGCGGGTGTCGCGCCCAAGGTGCGTCTGGACATTCTCGAAACCACGGAGGAATCGTTTGAATACGTGCTCGGCATCAACCTGATGGGCACGATGTTCATGACGCAGGCCGTCGCGCGCGCTATGACGAGGCAGGACGCGCATGATGGACGCCGCGGCGTGATCGTGAATATTTCCAGCTTTTCCTCCACCGTTTCCTCCCCCAACCGCGCGGAATATTGCGTGAGCAAGGCGGGCATATCGATGCTCACCAAACTGTACGCCGACCGGCTCGCGGGCGAGAGCATCTTCGTATACGAGGTGCAGCCGGGCATCATCCGAACCGACATGACCGCGAAGGTCACCGAGAAATACGACCGCCTGCTCGCGGGCGCGGAGTTCCCCATTCATCGCTGGGGTCTTCCCGAGGACGTCGCCCGCGCGGTAATGGTGTTCGTGAACGGCGAGCTGCCCTACTCCACCGGGCAGGTGCTGCACGTGGACGGCGGCTATATGGACGTGAGGTCGATATGAATTCCTATGATACGCTGATCATCGGCAAGGGCTGCGCCGCGCTCAAGTGCGCGGACGAGCTGTGCCACATGGGACGGAAGAGCCTTGCCATCCTGACCGACGACGAGCGCGCAGGCACCTCGCGCAACGCGGGCAGCGACAAGCAGACCTATTACAAGCTGACGCTTTCGGGCTTCGACGGCGACAGCGTGGGCGAAATGGCGCGCACGCTGTTTTCCGGCGGCTGTGTGGACGGCACGCACGCGCTGTGCGAGGCCGCGCTGTCCGCGCCGTGCTTCCTGCGCCTGTGCGAGCTGGGCGTTCCGTTTCCCACAAACCGCTACGGCGAATACATCGGCTATAAGACCGATCACGATCCGCGCCGCCGCGCGACGTCCGCGGGCCCGCTGACGAGCAGGATGATGGCCGAAGCGCTGGACAAAAGCGTCCGCGCCGCGGGCGTTCCGATTCTGAACCACCGTCTGGCCGTTTCCATAGCCACGCAGAACCGGCGCGTGAACGGCGTAGTTTGCCTGAACACGGAGACCGGCGCGTTCGAGCTGTACGCCGCCAACCACATCGTGTGGGCGACCGGCGGCCCCGCCGCGGCATACCTGAACGTGAGCTATCCCCTCGCGCAGTCCGGCATGACCGGCGCGCTGCTGGAAGCCGGCGCGGCCGCCGTCAACCTGACCGAGTGGCAGTACGGTCTTGCCTCCATCGCGCCGCGCTGGAACGTTTCCGGCACGTACATGCAGGCGCTCCCCGCCTTCATTTCTACCGACCGGAACGGCGGCGACGCGCGCGAATTTCTGGACGGCTGCTTCGCCGCGCCCGGCGAAGCGCTGACGGCCGTGTTCCTGAAGGGCTACCAGTGGCCGTTTGACGCGCGCAAGGCCAAGGCCGGTTCCAGCCGGATCGACCTGCTCGTGCAGAATGAAATCGCCCGCGGCCGCCGCGTGTTTCTGGATTTCCGCGTGAATCCGTTCGGAGACCGGTTCGCGCTTTCCGCGCTGGAGGACGAAGCGAAGGATTATCTTCTTCGCGCGGGCGCGACGCAGGACACGCCCTTTGCGCGCCTTCTGCACATGAACGCCCCGGCGGTAGATTTCTATCGCTCGCACGGCGTAGATCTTGCCCATGACCGGCTGGAAATCGCCGTGTGCGCGCAGCACATGAACGGCGGCATTGCCGTCGACGAATGGTGGCAGAGTGGGCTTTCCGGCCTGTATGTCATCGGTGAAGCGGCGGGCACGCACGGCGTGTACCGTCCCGGTGGAAGCGCGCTGAACGCCGGACAGGCCGGCGCCGCCCGCGCCGCCCGCGCAATCAGCCGCGCGCCGGAACAGGCTCCCGCGCCGCTGGACGAAGCCGACGCGCTGAACGCCGTTCGCCGCGTCGCGGCCGCGTGCCGCGGAAATACCTCCAATCTCGATGTGCTGAATACCGAGAACGCCGCGCGAATGAGCGCCTGCGCGGGCGCGGTACGTCGGCCGGAGGCCATTCGCACGCTGCTAGAGGATACGACCTCGCTGCTTCAGCATTTTGAGGATGCCGCGCGCTACCACGACGAACGCGAGCTCGGCACACTCTTCCGTCTGCGCGACGCGCTGATCACCCGCCGCGCCATGCTCACGGCCATGCTCGACTACGTTGCGCACGGCGGCGGAAACCGCGGAAGCGCGATCTATGAGCCGGAACCGCGGGACGCCGCCGACCTGACCGGTCAGGTGCAGGAGGTCTGCCTGACGGAGAATTCCGTCGTCTGTCGTTGGCGTGCCGTAAAACCCATCCCCGAGGAGGACGACTTTTTTGAAAATGTCTGGCGGGAATACCGTCAGGGAAAATGGTAGGAGGATTTTATACATGTCCGACACGATTCTGAGCCGCCTGCGCGCGCCGCAGGGTGTCGTTGACGCCGTTCTGGACACGGATACCTTTAACGAGATTGACGACCAGTTTGCGCTTTCCTATATGCTTCGCAGCACGGAGCGCATCAACACCCGCGCCATCTACGCCGCGCCGTTCTTCAATGAAAACTCAAGCAGCCCCGAGGAGGGCATGCTGAAGAGCTATGAAGAGATCAAAACGCTTCTGAAGCTCGCGAACCGCGAAGACCTGATTCCCTGCGCCTTTGAGGGCTCGCGCCGCTACCTGCCCGACGAGAAAACGCCGGTGGATTCCCCCGCCGCGCGCGACCTCGCCGCCCGCGCCGCCGAGTATTCGCCCGAGCATCCGCTGTACGTCGTGGGCATCGGCGCGATTACCAACGTCGCGTCGGCGCTGCTTCTGAACCCCGCCATCGCCGAGAACATCGTGGTCGTGTGGCTGGGCGGCCACTCGCTGGAATGGCCGGACACGAACGAGTTCAACATGATGCAGGACGTCGCCGCCGCGCGCGTGCTGTTCACAAGCGGCGCCGCCATCGTGCAGCTGCCCTGCATGGGCGTGGTCGACCGGTTCACGCTCACCGAGCCGGAGCTTCACTACTGGCTGCTGGGAAAGAGCGCCCTTTGCGACCATCTGGCCAACGCCACCATTGAGGCCGCGCACCGCTACGCCAAGGGCAAGCCGTGGAGCCGCGTCATCTGGGACGTGACCGCCGTCGCGTGGCTTCTGAACGACAATGACCGCTTCATGAACAGCCGCGTCATCCCTGCGCCCATCCCGCAGTACGACCATCACTATTCGCTGGATCCGCGGCGCGCGCCGCTGCGCTACGTGTGGAACATCAAGCGCGACGCGCTGATGGCCGACCTGATCGCCAAGCTGACGAAATAACCCCTTTCACAGCGAATCCCCCGGACGCTTCATCCGGGGGATTCACCATATTCACCTACGCCAACTTCTGCATGTCCCTTTGCAGCTTCACGATGATCTTCTTCTCAAGTCTGGATATGTAGCTCTGCGAGATGCCCATCAGGTCGGCCACTTCCTTCTGCGTGCGCTCGTTGCCGTCCTTCATACCATAGCGCAGATCGATAATCTGCTTTTCGCGCGGGTTCAGGTGATCGATCGCCTGCCTGAGCGCCGTCTTTTCCTCGTCCGCTTCCAGATCGCGGGACACGAGGTCGGGCTCGGTTCCCATGATGTCCGAGAGCAGAAGCTCGTTTCCATCCCAGTCGGTGTTCAGCGGCTCGTCGAACTAAACCTCCAGCTTCAGCTTGTTCGTCCGGCGCAGAACCATCAGAATTTCGTTCTCGATGCAGCGCGACGCGTAGGTCGCCAGCTTGATCTGCTTGTCCAGCTTGAACGAATTCACCGCCTTGATCAGCCCGATCGTGCCGATGGAAATCAAGTCCTCGATTCCCAGACCCGTGTTCTCAAACTTCCGGGCGATAAACACCACCAGACGCAGATTGTGCTCGATCAGGGACGCGCGGGCGCGGGTATCGCCGTTGTCCGACCGCCTGACCATCGCCTCCTCTTCCTCGCGGGTCAGCGGCGCGGGAAGCAGATCGCTTCCGCCGATGTACGCCACGGTACCCCTGCGCATCCTTACGATTAACCCATAGACCGACCGTTTCACCAGAGGAATTGCCGCAGCTCCCATTCGGCCGCCTCCTTCACGCTCTTTTTTGTCCCAGCACCCCGGGCGCCAGCGCATGCACATTGCCGCGCAGCCTGCCCGGATATAGCCCAATCCACACATCCGGCGCCGATTTCCAACGCTCGCCGACGCGAACCTCCATTCGCTCCGGCCGAACGCAGGCAAGCTCGCCGTCTCCGCCCACCGTTCGAAACGCCGCCGTTCGCAAGCCTGTCTGCGCCGCCAGCGCACGATAGGTTTGCCGTCCCAGCGCCGTTTCATCCGCAATCAGCACCGGAAGGGCGCTCAGCGGCTCCCGAAGCAGGTTTCCTGTGTCGACAAGCGCCGCGAAACGCCGCCAGCGCCCGCCGCTCCACACGCGCAGCTGCACCGTGTCGCGCTCCGGCCGCAGCTGCCTTCCCAGCGCGTCCACCGCCCACACCGCGGCCATTCCCGCCAGCATCTGCGCAGCCTGTCCCGCGCCGACGCGCCGCGCGGCTCCCATTGCCCCGGCCAGCACGAACGCATACAAGAGCACCCGCGCGGACGCGGCCAGAAACCGCCTGCCATCCGCCAGCGGATAGGCGATCAGGCACATGGGAACCACCGCCGCAAACGCCGCCGCGCCCGGCAGAGCCAGCGTCTCAAACGCCAGCGCCGAAAGCGCGCCGAGCAGCGCCGCCGGAACCAGCCGCTCCGGCCGGAAGAACCACGTTCCCCGCGCCGGCAGGCAGAGCAGGAAGAAATCGAACAGGAAGTTCACCGCCAGATAGCCTTCCGCACTCACTTCCACTTCCGCTTTTCCTCCTCGCCTGTTCATTATACGGCAGAAGTGCCCGCTATTTCTCCGGTTCTATGTCGCACAATCCACAACGTGTTTCGACAATTCGACACGCATTCGACGCTTTTTCACCGCGCGCCAAAACAGAAAGAGAGCCGGACGTCCGTCATTCGGAACATCCAGCCCTTCTAAACAGAAAAAACCGCTTCGACGAATTCGACACGCGGCTGACCGCATGTCGAAGAAACAAAATGACAATTTCGCGCGTATTCGCATGGATACAGGGAAAATGGTTTCACACGCTCAGGCGCTCTTATCCTCCACCGAATTCTCCATTTCCTCCATCGACCGGTCGATTCGATGCGGAATCGGCTTCCACTCCACCTTCACAAACAGCGCGGCGACGGAGGAAAGCAGGCCGATCAGGTCAAATACCGGAAACAGCAGACAGTCCAGCGCCGCCTTTCCGATGGGAAGCCGCTGAAGTCTCCTGTGCTCCATCACCAGCACATACGCCGCCAGCAGCACGCCGCCGACCCAGCTGGTCGCAAAGCTCTTTCCATAATCCAGCAGAAGCCGCCCCGCGTTCATCCCGGCGAACAGCCCCAGCGCGAGCCGCGCGACGCGCAGAGCGAACAGAAACAGTCCCTTCGGCACAACCGTCCACAGCATGTCGTAGCAAATCGCCGCGCGTTTCGTGAACACACCCCGCAGCAGCTTGCCGCCGGACTCCGTGAACGACTGCAAATGTCCCTTCGCCCAGCGCAGGCGCTGCCGGAGCGCCACGCGCATATCCTCCGGCTTCTCTTCGTAAAACTCCGCCGCGTCCTGATAAGCAATATGATAGCCCTTCACAACCGCATCCGCCGAGAACGCGCGATCCTCGGTGAACGACGTATAGTTCCAGCCGTCCCGAATCAGCTCGCCGGCAAACAGCACGCCCGTTCCCTGTACGCGCGCGGAAAGCCCCAGAATGCTGCGTCCCCGGTGCTCTGTGCGGCAGGTGCGCAGCCAGTGCAGCGCATAGGATGCGGCAATCCAGCTTCCGTTCAGGTTCTTGCTGTTTCGAAAGGACACGACCACCTTTTCTCCCGCGTCGAACGCATCGTTCATGCGCGCCATATAATCGCGCTTCAACACATTGTCCGCGTCAAAAATGAAATACCCCTCAAACGCGTCGATGCCATAATCGCGGCGAATGCATTTCACCAGATAGCGAAGCGCAAAGCCCTTCGTGCGCTCGTTCTCATTCTGATGCTCATAGACCACCGCGCCCGCCCTGCGCGCGGCAAGCGCCGTCGCGTCGGTGCAGTTATCCGCGACGACGAACACGGTAAGCCGCCCCGACGGGTATGCCTGATTGCGAACACTCTCCACCATTCGCGCGATCACGGCTTCCTCGTTTCGCGCCGCCACGAGCACGGCGTATCGATGGAACTTCTTCGCTTCCGGGTATTTCCTCGTTGTAAAAAAGCCGATCACGGAAATCAGCATCGTGTACATCGTCAAAACGCTCATAACCTGCGCAATCACGCCCAGCGCGTCGCGCAGCTTCAGCAGCCACTCCATGGCTTCACCTCCATTTGCGAGGGTAAGTATAGCACGCATTCGTAAATTCATCGAGCACATCCAAAACAAAAAAGGAGCACCCGAAGGTACTCCCCTTTTGGTTTTGATGCTGTGAGATGGGTTCAAAAGCAACGCCGCGCAAACAGGATGGCAACTGGTGAAACGCATCGCCAGACGCGCCGGTCATGCGGCGGCGCCTAAGGCAACGCCGCGCAAATGAGGTGGTCGGCCGGCGAATGGATTTTTCGTCAGATGCAAATGCAAGTTCCGAAGGTTTACTGGAGGTAAATCGAGGAATTTGCATGCCGCAGATGGCGGAAAAGACATCGCCCGACGCGCCGCCGAATTGTGCGGCGGAGCCTAAGGCTTATTCGCCCTTCTTTTCACGGTTGCCAAGGAAGCTCGGCCGATCCGGAGAGAAGCCGCGGCGCGCGGGTCTCGGCTCGGCAAACGCGTCGGCGTCGCCATAGGTTCTCGGCGTCTGGCGCGGCGGGATGCGCGTGGAAGCCTCGCCCGCGGAGCGCTGCTGCGGACGCTGTGCCGGGCGCTGCGCGTTGGGACGGGGCGCCGGACGGCGGGGCTGCTCCGGACGGCGATCGAAAATCGGCGGAATGCTCGCGCCCTTCTCGTCCTCGGTCTCGCCGAGATCCGGAATCATCTGTTCCACGGTCTGCTCAGTCGGCTGCGGATTCGCGGGCTTTCTCGCGAAGGGATTGCTGCTCTTCTTGTCCGGGAACGGCGTCTTTTCGAAGCCGGTCGCGATTACGGTGATGTGCACCTCGTCGGTCAGGCTCTCGTCGATGCCCGCGCCGAAGATGATGTTCGCTTCTGGGTCCGCGGCCTGCGTGATCAGCTGCGCGGCCTCGTTTACCTCGATGATGGAGGTATCCGGGCTGCCGGTGATGTTGATCAGCACGGCGCGCGCGCCGTCGATGGAGGTTTCCAGCATCGGGCTGGACACCGCCTGCTTGGCGGCCTCGACCATGCGGTTTTCGCCGCTGCCAACGCCAATGCCCATGTGCGCGAGACCGCGGGATTCCATCACGGTGCGCACGTCGGCAAAGTCAAGGTTGATCATCGCGGGCACGGCGATCAGGTCGGAAATGCCCTGAATGCCCTGACGGAGCGTATCGTCGGCAATCTTGAACGCTTCGGTCATCGTGGTGCCCTTGGAAACAATCTGCAGCAGACGATCGTTGGGAACCACAACCAGCGTGTCCACGTTCGCCTTCAGCTGCTCAATGCCGTTCTCGGCGTTCTTCATGCGCTGACGGCCTTCGAACATGAACGGCTTCGACACCACGCCAATGGTGAGGATGCCCTGGTCGCGCGCGATTTCCGCGATAATCGGGGCCGCGCCGGTGCCCGTGCCGCCGCCCATGCCGCAGGTAACGAACACAAGGTCCGCGCCCTTCATGATTTCGGCCAGCTCCTCGCGGCTTTCCTCCGCCGCGCGCTTGCCGACGTCGGGGTTCGCGCCCGCGCCTAGGCCCTTGGTCAGCTTTTCGCCAATCTGAACCTTGTTCGTCGCCTTGCTGAGCTGCAGCGCCTGCTTATCGGTATTCACGGCGATAAATTCCACGCCGCGCAGACCACTATCCACCATGCGGTTTACCGCGTTCGTTCCCGCGCCGCCGACTCCGACTACTTTAATCGAAGCGTAGTTAGACGATTCCATTTCAAATTCGAGCACAAGGCATCCCCCTCGCTATTGATTGTAATCCTTTATCTCCTGTTGAACAAGCCGCGCAAGCCGTCCGCCAGACGGTTCGGCAGCGTATCCTGCTCCGGCGAGCGCTGCTCAATCGAGTCAAAAATCAGATCGACCAGACCCATCACGCTGGAATACACGGGGCTGTTCAGCTTTGCCGTCTTGATCGCGGGCACCTTCACCGGCCGCTTCAGCTTTCCGGCCAGATATTCGCGTCCACCGCGGATGAGCGCCAGCCCGCCGCCGGTCAGGTAAACCTGCGACCGCGGCAGCACGGCGTCGCCCGCGTCTTCGATCGTCATCTGGATCATTCCGCACAGCTCGTCCACGCCCGTTTTCATGCATTCTTTCACGAATTCGGCTTTATAATCCAATCTCCTGCCGCTTTCATCGTAAAATTCCGGTGGATTTACCAGATCGAACCGATCCGCGCCCAGCACGAAGCAGCGCTTGAGCTGCTCGGCCTCGTCGCCGCGAATTTCCATCGCCTGCGCAAGGTCTTCCGTCAGATGCGCGCCGCCCATCGGCAGAACCGCGTGATACACCATCGCGTCGCCCTCGCAGACGCTCACCTCGGTGTTCAGGAAGCCCACATTGGCGAAAATGCACGGCTTCTCGCGGTCCTCAATCGACGTAAGCAGCAGCTGCTCGCCGAACGACGACGACAGAAACCCGTTAATTCCCAGCCCCATGGAATCCATCAGCGAACGCATATCGTCCAGAAATACCTGGTCGGCGACGATGAACGAAACGCAGGCCGTCAAATTCTGACCCTGCACGTTCAGCGGCATCATCGTGCGTTTTCCATTATCAATGGAAAACCACGCCGGCGAACGATGAATTACGTTGCCGCCGTGCCGATCAAAACGGAACACGTTTGCCGCCATGTCCTGAACTTCGTCAATATCTTCCTCGCTCACGCGCCCACGCTCGCCGCGAATCGGCACCGTGGCCTCCGTATGCTTCACGTGTATATATTCGCACGGCACGCCGATGTATATGTCCTTGATTTTGGTGCCAGCGTCCTTCTCCGCCGCGCTGATGGAATTGTACACCGCCTGGGCCAGACGGTTCGGCGTCACCCAATCACCGCCCTGGTACCCATCGTATGGCACGGTGCCGCTTCCAATGATGTCGCACCGGTTGAAACCGCCGTTCTCCGCAATCACAGTAACGATCTTCGAGGTGCCAAACTCGATAGCTGCTACCTGTGTTCTCATCTTGCTCTATCTCCCGCCTCGTTCACGAGTATCTTCTCTGCGCCTTATCCTCTGTATCCTTATTATACAGGATGAACCGGCCGCCTGTAAACACTTTTTTGGTGAATATTTCAGTTATAATTCAATTTTATTACGCTTTTACATTCCGGGTCGGGTGCTGGCATCGTTGTACCCCCCTTCCCGCGGCAGATACGCCGCCTGGCCCGCCGAAATGATCACCTCGCCCGTCGTCTTGCCCTCGTTCAGGAACGCGCGGATGATGTCGATCATCTCAATCAGATCGTCGTCGATGTAAAACTTCACCAGCAGTCCGGGTCGGGTTATCAGCCGGTATTCGTTGTTATCGATCACAAGATCCGAAATCAGGCTCATGGCGTCGCAGCTGTTGATGGCGCGGGTAATCTTCAGAATGTCTCTGAACTGGGACGGCCGCTTGGTTGCCGCCAGCCGTCCGGGCAGCATCTCCGTCAGCTCCGCGCCCTTCACGTTCAGGACCTCGTAGGTCGGCAGCTCGCTGAGCCGCGCCATCACGTATCCCTCGGTATCAATCAGCGTGTACATGCCGGCGGAGGAAATCACCGCGCACGGCACACGGTTTTTGACGGTCAGCGTCACGCTCGTGGTTCCCGAGCGCTCGAGGCTCACAAAGGAGACATAGCCCACGTCGTTCACGCCGCGCGCCACGGTCTCACTCATCTCGTCCACGGAGCCGATGGACGCGCCCATCTTCAGGCCGGAGGCGCGGATGATCTCCTCATCCGAAATGTACGTAACACCGCCCGCGCCCTCCCGGACGACGCGCACCTCCTTCAGGACATTCTGCCGCCCCGTAAGCACAAGAAGGAGCAGGCCGCACAGAATCAGCAGAAGATACATCGCCGGTCTCGAGTTTCGAGTCCTTCTCCTTCTCGCGTTCGCCATGCTCATCTCTCCGTTTCCCCGTTTTCGCAGGTAATCGCCGCCCTACGCGACGTTTGTTTCCGATGATATGTTCAGAATCAGCCCGACCGCGCCCATCACAATCGCCACGGACGTGCCGCCCGCCGAGAACAGCGGCAGCGGCAGACCCGTCGTCGGCATCACGCCGGTCACGACCGCCACGTTCAGAACCGTCTGCACGCCGATCATGCACGCGATTCCTCCGGCCAGCAGGCTGCCGAAGCGATCCCGGCAGCGAATCGCCGTCCGCAGCGCGAAAAACAGAAACGCGGCGAACAGCGCCAGAATCCACACGCAGCCGAAGAAGCCCAGATCCTCGCCGATAACGGCAAAGATGAAATCGCTCTCCGGATACGGCAGGAAGGAATACTTCTGCCGCCCGCGGCCAAGCCCCATCCCGAACAGTCCGCCGCTTCCGAACGCCATCAGCGACTGCGCCAGCTGATAGCCCTCGTTGGACAGGTATCGGAACGGATCGACGAACGAGATCATGCGTGCCCGCCGGTACGGATAGAAAATCTCGAATCTGCGCCGCGTATTCGCCCACGGCGGGCAGCAGCATCAGCAGCGTCATCGCGCCGAACGCCACGCAAAGCAGCGCCGCCATGCCCGGATTCATCTGCCGCAGGAGCATCGTCATCACCGCCGCGACGATCACGATCGATCCCGCCGTGGACAGGTTCGGCTGCAAAAGCACCAGCGCGAACATCACGCCCGGCACGATGAACAGCGGCACCAGCCCATGCCAGAAATTTCGAATGTTCCGCGAGGGCGACGAGAGCGCCCGCGCCATGAACAGCACCATCGAGTACTTCGCCAGCTCCGACGGCTGAAACGAAACCGGCCCCAGCCTGAGCCAGCGGCGCGAGCCGTTCAGATACACGCCGACGCCCGGAATCGCCACCAGCCCCAGCAGCAGCAGGCTGACCACAACAAACGCGCCGCTGATCACCGGGTTCGAAAGCGCCCGATAGTTCAGCTTCCAGACCGCGGCCATCAGGAACACCCCGACGCCCACGCCCATCAGCTGACTGATAACCTCTGAAAGCGAGCTGCCCTTGTCCTGCGCGTTATAGTAGCTTGCCGCGTACAGCGCCACAAGCCCGCTCGCCAGCAGCAGGAAAAACGAAATCCAGATGCCCTTCTCCGCGCGCTTGCCGCGAACCTCGCGAAGCAGCGGCGCGCTTTTCTCCATAGCCCCGCGTAAGCGGAGTCCGGTCAAGCTTCCTTCAGTTCGTTTACGATGCGCTTGAACTCGCGTCCGCGCGCCTCGTAGTCGGAGAACATATCAAAGCTCGCGCAGGCCGGGGACAACAGCACGTTGCCGCCCGTCACCGCGTGCGCGCGGGCAATCCGAATCGCCTGCTCGAAATCGTATCCGGCGTATTCGAACGCCGTAAAGCCGTGCGCCTTCAGCGCTTCCCCAATCCGCTCGCCGGTCTTGCCGATCAGCACCGCGTATGTAATGGGATTCCGGCGGATGACCTCGCACATTTTGCCGAAGTCGGAGTTCTTCTCAGAGCCGCCAAGAATGATCACCGTGGGCTCCTTCATCGTTTCCACGGCCTTGACCGTGGAATCCGGGTTCGTGCCCTTGGAATCGTTGATGTACTTCACGCCGTCCAGCACGCGCACGGTCTCGATCCTGTGCTCCACGCCATGGAAGGTGCGCAGCGTGTGCCGCACGACCGGCGCAGGCACGCCGGCGCAGATGGCCGCGGCCGTCGCCGCCAGCGCGTTTTCCAGATTGTGCGGGCCGGGAATATACACATCCTCCACCTTGCACACGGGCGTGGGCGCGTCGCTTCTGCCGAACATGATCAGCCCGTCCTTCACAAACGCGCCCTCCGGCGGCACCTGCGTGCGGGAGAACCACACCACCCGGCACTTCACGTGCGCCGCCATGCCGCGCGTGATGGAATCGTCGTAGTTCAGCACCACGCAGTCGTCCCCGCGCTGGTTCATGAACACGCGCTCCTTCACGGCCGCGTAGTTCTCCATCGTGTGATGGCGATTCAGGTGATCCTCCGTCAGGTTCATGATCAGCGAAATCTCCGGCCGGAACGTATCCACCGTTTCCAGCTGGAAAGAAGAAAGCTCGCACACGACCATATCGTCGTCCTTCATCTGCGAAGCGTACGCACTGTACGGATCGCCGATGTTGCCCACCACGTAGCTGATGCGCCCGGCGTTTTTGAATATCTCGCCCAGAAGCGTCGTGGTGGTCGTCTTGCCGTTGGTGCCCGTCACCGCGACCACATGGCCGCGCCCCAGCCGGTACGCCAGCTCGACTTCGCCGATTACCTCAATGCCCTTCGAGCGCGCCAGCGCCACCGCCGGTTGCTCCGCCGGAATGCCCGGGCTGATGACCATCATGTCCATGCCGTCCAGACAGTTTTCCACCGGCTCGCCCAGCCGCCATTCAATGCCCTCCGCCTTCAGCGGCGCCATTGAATCGCCCAGCGCTTCGGCCGTCTTCAAATCGTTTATGCGCACATACGCGCCCGCGTCGTTCAGCAGCTTCGCCGCCGCGACCCCGGAGCGCGCCATGCCCCACACGAGCACATGCCTTCCAATCATATCAAACCCTCCCCCGGCTGTTCAATCAGCCGACAAAGCCGCTCAGCGCGATCAGGCACATCATCGCGGTCACAATGTCATACATCGCGACAATGCGCGTTTCGGGAATGCCGCTCAGTTCAAAGTGATGCTGAAGCGGCGCCATGCGGAACACGCGCTTGCCATGCGAAATGCGGAAGTAGGCAAACTGAATCAGATCCGACAGCGACGCAAGCACCATCGTGAACGCAATGATGGGCAGAATCAGCATCTGACGGGTCACAATGGCCACTGCGACCATCGCGCCGCCGATGGCGAACGAACCCACATCGCCCATGAACACGCTCGCCGGATGCGTATTGAACCGCAGAAAGCCCAAAAGCGCGCCGCAGAGCGATGCGCAGAAGATGGCCGTGTTGAACAGGTCGTTGTCCGTCGTCCCGTCCGGCAGCACGGACAGGGACAGCGCAATCAGCGCCAGCGCGGCGAAGTCGATCATGCCGCTGCCCGCGCACAGGCCGTCCAGACCGTCCAGCAGATTGGACGAATTCACCATCGCCACGATGACGAAAGCCGTGAACGGAATATAGAACCAGCCCAGATCCCACTCAAGGCTCGAAAACGGCACGCGCAGCTTGGAGCCGATGTACGGGCTGTTGTAGGCGAACACCGCAATGGCGATGCCCAGCAGGATCTGCGGCAGCAGCTTCTGCTTCGGGGTCAGACCCTCCGAGCGCTTCCTGACCACCTTGATATAGTCGTCCAGAAAGCCAATCGCCGCGAACAGCAGCATCGTGAGAATCAGAAACCACAGGTCGTACTTGGGCGTCTGTCCCTTCACGGAGAACAGAATCGCGCAGACGATCGCCGACGGGATGAAAATCAGCCCGCCCATCGTCACCGTGCCCTGCTTGCGCATATGCGAGCGGGGGCCGAAATCGTTAATCGTCTGCCCCACCTTCAGCTTCTTCAGCCACGGGATCAGAATCGGGCCCACCAGCATCGCCGCGACGAACGACGCCAGCACCG
>OLOV01000639.1_pt1 | contig 30510 bp, 36 predicted proteins | sample 1672931 | NCBI WGS metagenome assembly OLOV01 (sample SAMEA3136738, study PRJEB25190) | human gut metagenome | biome: human gut; feature: human-associated habitat; material: faeces | place: Austria | collected 2013 | reverse complement strand
TGCTTGAAACAGTTACTAAAAAATTACTTAATAAATATGGATTAAAAACATTAGCCAAAGGTGAAAAAGGTTATGTTGATATTTATGAGGGAGACGCTTTTAGAAGAGATTCAAGCTATCACCAAGGAATAACATGGCCATGGCTTTTAGGGCTATATTATGACACTTTAAAAAATATGGTCAAAACAGAAAAAGATAAAACAAGTAAGAAAGAATTACAAATTAAATTAAATGAATTTATAGAAAATATTACAAAAACATTTACAAAAGAGTTGTATGAAAGAGGAGCAATAGGAAGCATTGCAGAAATATATGATTCTAAAACTCCATATTTACCAAAAGGAACAATAGCACAAGGATGGAGTGTAGCAGAAATATTTAGAATAATAAACAGAATGTAGAAGAGGTAATAAATGAGAATATTAGGAATCGACCCAGGATTTGCAATAACTGGATATAGTATAATAGATTATCAAGGAAACAAATTTAAACTAATAGATAGTGGAGCTGTTACAACAAAGGCAGGAGAATCGTTTCCACTAAGACTTACAAAAATATATGATGATTTATCAATGATAATAGATGAATATAAGCCAGATGCAATATCGGTAGAGGAATTATTTTTCAATAATAATGTAAAAACTGCAATAAACGTAGCACAGGCAAGAGGAGTAGTATTAGTAGTTGGATGTCAAAAACAAATACCAACTTATGAATATACACCACTTCAAATAAAACAAGCAGTAGCGGGGTATGGAAGAGCAGATAAAATACAAGTGCAAAAAATGGTAAAAGCAATATTAAATGTAGAAAAATTACCTAAATTAGATGACACAACAGACAGCATGGCAGCAGCAATTTGTCATGCACATAGTGCTAGGTTTTCAGAAAAATTGTAATTTGTGTGACTAAATTTATTTTTGGGTCTGTAGGGGTCGCACTCCTGGGCGAACCGTAAATCGTTTGCAACACATTCCACATCAATTAAACAAAGAAAAGGATAAAAAATGACAGTAGAAAATTTAGAAAAAGAATTAAAACAAGAAAAATTACATAGCGTATATCTATTTTATGGTGAAGAAACATACCTTTTAGAAAATGCAGTAAAAAAAATAAAAAAGATATTTGGAGATTTAATATTAGGAATAAACTATATACAAATAAATGAAACAAATGTAAATGGATTAATTTCGGATATAGAAACTCCTGCGTTTGGATATGATAAAAAATTAATAATAGTTAAAAATTCAGGTATATTAAAAAAAGAGAGAAAATCAAACACAAAATCAAATACAGATTTACAAAAAAAGATTAGTGAATATATAAAAGAAAATATAAAAACAATAAACCAAACAACAGTGCTAATTTTTATAGAAGAAGAACTTATTAAATGTGACCTTACAAATACTATTCAAGAACTTGGAGAAGTATGCAATTTTGAAAGACTAAAACCAATAGAATTAAAAAAGAGACTAAAAGCAATTTGCAATATGTACCAAGTAAATGTAGATGAAAATACATTGCAATATTTTATTGAAACATGCGGTACAAATATGCAGGTACTAATAAATGAAATAAGAAAACTTATAGAATATGAAGGCAAAAATGGAACAATAAAAAAAGAAGACATAGATAAATTATCAATTAAAGAACTTGAAAGTAGAATATTTGATTTAACAGACAATTTAGGAAAAAGAGATATTACAAAAGCCTTAGAAATGTTAAAAGAATTGCTATATAATAAGGAACCAATACAAAAAATATTAGTTACATTATATAATCATTTAAAAAAATTATATATTGTAAAACTTGCAGAAGAGTATAATAAAAATATTTCTGAAAGCTTAAAATTAAAAGCAAATCAGATGTTTTTAGTAACAAAATATAAGAAACAAGCAGAGTTTTTTAAAACAAAAGAATTAAGAAAAATATTGCAAGAATTAATAGATTTAGATTATAATTATAAAAATGGTTTAATAGATATAAATATTGGATTAGAAGCAATACTTTGTAGATATTGCTAAAAAGGATGTGGAATAATGAAATTTTTATTTGGACTAGGAATTATAATTGCAACTTTTGGAGTGATTTTAATATATGATGCAAGACCAATTACAAAAAAGATGTTTAGCTTTGGAGATCAAAATGATGGGGCATTAGGCTTAAAAATAACAGGCTTTTTGATTACAATAATAGGAATGATTTTGGCATATTGTAATATATAAAACATTGAATAGCAATTAAATATATAATTTTGGTTGATTTTTTTCTATAAATATGTTATTATATATACCATATTGAAAAAACTATGAAAAAGAGGAGTAAGGTTTACACCATTTTAAAGAGAAAAGAAGTCACCGGCTGAGAGCTTCTTAAAAATAAGAGAACCTGAAGGTAGCTTTGGAGTTGATTACTTGAAACAATAGTAAAGTAATTCGTAAATCTGCGTTAAAGATAAAAGAGATATATAAAATCGTTTTAAAATTATTTTGTATAAATTAGGTGGTACCACGTTTTAAAAATCGTCCTATGTAATAGGACGATTTTTTTGTAGGGATTGATTAGTTACAATATCTCAATAAAGTGTATAGCCTAAAATTAAAAGGAGGAAAAAGTATGTGCGAAAAATGCAATCACAATTTAGATGGCAAATATGAGCCAGATAAATTTGAAGACGAAATCTATAAAAATTGGGAGGATAAGGGTTACTTTAAACCAAGCGGAGACAAAACAAAAGAAAGTTATTGTATAATGATGCCACCTCCAAATGTTACTGGTAAGCTTCACATGGGACATGCACTAGATGGTACTTTGCAAGATATATTAATTAGATATAAAAGAATGCAAGGCTTTAATACATTATGGCTTCCAGGAACAGATCATGCAGCAATATCAACAGAAGTAAAAATAATTGAGAAATTAAAAGAAGAGGGAATAGATAAGCATGATTTAGGAAGAGAAAAATTCTTAGAGAGAGCATGGCAATGGACAGAAGAGTATGGAGGAACAATAGTAAAACAACAAAAAAAATTAGGATGCTCAGCTGATTGGAGTAGATCAAGATTTACAATGGATGAAGGATTATCTAAAGCAGTTTTAGCAGTATTTAAAAAATTATATGACAAAGGTTATATATATAAAGGAAAAAGAATGATAAACTGGTGCCCATGCTGTAATACATCTATTTCTGATGCGGAAGTAGAATATGAAGAAGAACCAACACATTTATGGCATATAAAATATAAGGTTGTAGGAGAAGATAAATATTTAACAATTGCAACAACAAGACCTGAAACAATGCTTGGAGATACAGCTGTTGCCGTTCATCCAGATGATGAAAGATATAAAGACCTAATAGGTAAGAAATGTATATTACCTATTATGAATAAAGAAATTCCAATAATTGCAGATGAATTTGTAGAAATGGACTTTGGAACAGGATGTGTTAATGTTACACCATTTGGTACACAACTCTTAAAACATTTGAAATTAAAGAGGTTTGTGAAATTGATAACTAATTATTTTAATGAATATAGAAGGGAGTTAGTAGCATGTTAGATAAGAAATATAATGCAGAGGAAAAAGAAAAGAAGTGGCTTGACTATTGGAAAGATAATAAGATTTATGAATTTAAGAGAAATGGAAAGGAAGTATATTCAATAGATACTCCACCCCCAACAGTTAATGGTAAAATCCACATAGGCCATATATTTTCATATACTCAAACAGAAATGTTAGTAAGATATAAAAGATTAAGAGGATATAATATTTTTTATCCATTTGGATTTGATGATAATGGATTACCTAGTGAAAGATTAGTAGAAAAAGAACAAGGAAAAAGAGCACACGAAATTGGTAGAGAAGAATTCTCAAAACTATGTTATGAAACAACAAATAAATACGAAGAAAACTTCCAAGAATTATTTAGTAGAATGGGAGTAAGCACAGATTGGGATATTCATTATAAGACAGTTAGCCCTTCTACTATAAAAATAAGTCAAACTTCATTTTTAGATTTGAAAGATAAAGGACATTGTTATCATAAAGAAAGTCCTGCTTTATGGTGTAATGAATGTTTAACTTCTATAGCACAAGCAGAATTAGAAACAAAAACAATAAAAACAACTTTTAACTATGTTAATTTTAAAACAGTTGAAGATGATGAAGAATTTACTATTGCTACAACAAGACCAGAGTTACTACCAGCTATTGTTTGTGTGTTTGTTAATCCAAAAGATGAAAAACATAAACATTTAATAGGAAAGACTGCGCATATTCCAGTAATAAATGTTGAAGTTCCTATTATGGGAGATGAAAAAGTTGCAATAGATAAAGGGACAGGAGTTGTTATGTGCTGTACTTTTGGAGATCAAACTGATATTGAATGGTGGAAAAAATACAATTTACCGTTAAAATATATATTCACAGATAATGGAAGAATAATCGATTCTGTTCCAAAGTATGGAGGATTAAAAATTAAAGAAGCAAGAAAACAAATTGTTGAAGATTTACAAGCTGGTGGATATATAGCTAAAATTGAGGAACTAGAACATGAAGTTCAAACACACGAAAGATGTGGAAAAGAAGTTGAATATTCAGTAATGAAACAATGGTTTATAGATATAATGAATCATAAAGAAGATTTCATTAAAATTGGAAATGAAATTAAATGGCATCCAACATACATGCACTCTAGATATGATGAATGGGTTAATAATATTGCTTGGGATTGGTGTATATCAAGACAAAGATATTTTGGAGTTCCATTCCCAGTATGGTATTGTAAAGAATGTGGTGAGCCTATTTTTGCCAATAAAGAGGATTTACCAGTTAATCCATTAGTTGATTCACCGAAAGTTGAAAAATGTCATAAATGTGGATGTAAAGAGTTTGAAGCAGAAACAGATGTAATGGATACATGGGCAACATCTTCTGTAACACCACTTATCAATATGAGATATGGTGAAAAAGAAAACTATGAAGATATATTAAAGCCAATGAGTTTAAGAACAAATGCAAGTGAAATTATCAGAACATGGGATTTCTATACAATAGTTAAGAGTTTCTATCACTTTGGCCAAAAACCTTGGGATAATGTAATGATCTCTGGATTTGTTATGGCAAACAAAGGTGAAAAAATTAGCAAAAGTAAAGGTAATGGAAAACATGAACCAATGGAACTAATTAAACAATATTCTGCTGATGTAATTAGATATTGGGCAGGAACTGGAAGATTGGGAACAGACATTGTATTTAGTGAAGAAACACTACTTCGTGGAAAGAAATTAGTAAATAAAATTTGGAATGTTTCAAAATTTATTGAAATGCACTTAACAGATTATGAAGATAAAGAATTTAATGATTTTGAATATCTTGATAAATGGATATTAGGACGCTTTCAAGAAATGGAAAAACAATTTATTGACTATTTAGAAGAATGTGAAGTTGGTTTAGCATTAAATGTATTAGAAAAATTCTTCTGGGAATTCTGTGATAATTATATAGAAATAGTAAAACATAGGTTATATAGACCAGAGGAATTTGGAGATATACCAAGATATAGTGGGCAGAAAACAATATATACATTACTATATAAATTACTACAAGGCTTTAGTATATACTTCCCATTTATAACAGAAGAAATATTCCAAGAATTATATCACAATAATAACTCTATACATACTACAGAGATTGTACCTCTAAAATTTGATTTTAGTAGAGAAATTAAGCTAGGAAATCAAATGATAGAAATTATAAGTCAAGCTAGAGGTGCAAAAACAAATAGCAATGTATCTTTAAAAACTCCTATTAAAAATTTAAGTGTAGGAGTAAGTGAAGAATTACAAGATGCTATAAATAGATCAATTAAAGATTTCAAGGCTACTTTATTTGTTGAAAATTTAGAAACAAAGTTAATAGATAAAGATTATGAAGTATATGATATAGAATTAAATTTAGAAGAAAATAATTAATTAAATTGAGCCTAAAATATCGGTAAATTACTCTGATATGAGAGGCTCTTTTTTTAATGGAAAAATGGAGGTGAGAAAATAATGTGGCAATTTATACTAGGCTTATTTGTTGGTGCAAACATTTCTCTATTCCTGTATGCAATAATATTTACAGGAAAGAGAAGTGAAAAAGATTATGAGTACAGTATTATCGAATAAAGATGGAGATTATTTTGCTTCAAATGCTTATCTTGGAAAATTATTAAATGCACAACCACATACAATATCCAAATGATATTCCTATTCGATAAATAGGACAATATAATAATATAAATAATGATAAGATAGATAGATTATTTAATTATATAATAGACAAAGAGAATGAAATTCCAAAAGAATTTTTAAATGTTGAATATGATGAAATAATTGTAGCATTAAGAAGACATGAGATGTAGTATACAAAAGAAAGCATAGAATATATGTCTAAAGAAAGTTTAGATAAAATTAAAGAGTTAACATACATTATTGCTTTAATAGTAAAAAATAAATTATTCTATTCAACAAACAAAATTAGCAGAGATAAATTAGTTCAAATGTATAATGATTGTAAAAATAGAGAAATTGAATATAAAGATACTAATAACCAAATTGAAAGTTTTATTAACTATTATTATAAGAGTGTAGAAAATGAATTAACGAAGGAAATTGAAGCTTCTTTTTTTATGCCTGATAATAGTGAAATAGAATATTAAAATCTTAGTTGAAGAATCTATTGTAACATATGAAGATACTGTTGCTTGGATAAAAATCGAAGGAACAAATATAAATTATCCGATATTAAAGGATAACACTCTCTATTATTTAAAGCATACATTTGAAAAGAGAAAAATACCGATATTATCAAATGATGAAATAGGAGATTTGTCATATTATTATAATAAAATTGAAGATTTTTTGTTAATCCAGTATCATTAGCCATTGCATTTACTAATTCAGCTTTATTCATCAATAATAATAAAGTCAATAATTTTATTGAAATTTGATACATTATTGATTTATGCTAGATTTTATGTTATTATTTAAAATGCATAAAATAAGAGTAATTCAATTTAATAAGAGGTGTTTATGGGTATAAGATTTAATGAAAACAAAGAAGTAGTAAAGACTATTAAAGAGGGCTTGAAAAAAACAGGTGGATATTGTCCTTGTAAAATAGAAAGGAATGAAGATACCAAGTGTATGTGTAAAGAATTTAAAGAACAAACAAAAAATCCTGATTTTGAAGGATATTGTCATTGCTTACTTTATTATAAATCGAATTAAAAGGAGATAAAATAATGTTTGAAATAAATTTAACAAATCAAAATTTTAATAAAGAGGTAATAAAATCTGATAAAGTAATGTTGGTAGATTTTTGGGCAACATGGTGTGTACCGTGTCAAATGCTATCTCCTATTTTATCTGAAATAGCAGAGCAACATAGAGATAAAATAAAGGTTGGTAAAGTAAATGTTGACAACTATAGAGAGTTGGCTACTAAATATCAAATTTCAAGTATTCCGACATTATTATTATTTAAAGAGGGTAAAGTTATTAATACTTTTGTAGGTTTTTGTTCAAAAAAAGACTTAGAGGAAAAATTAGGATTATGTTAAAGAATAAAATAATGGCTTTTTTATTGAAAAAAATATGTTATGATAGGTTTAAACTTACTAGGAGATGAAAGAATATGACATTAGATTATATAACTAACAATTGACAAGAAGGGAATTCCTTAAAAAGTATTGATTTATTTGAAAAAATGTAGTAAAATAATAACATATGTTGAAAATAAAAAGGTAAACTAAAGACAAGCGATAATACCGCTTGTTCTTTATATTATGGTTACGAAACAATTAAAATATTACAAAATTTATCTAAAAATATACAAAAAATGCCGAAAACAATGGTAAATATTGACAAAACTGATAATGAGAGATATAATACAGGCAATTGTAAAAATAAATTAGACATTCTTCTTGGAGGAATAATAATGAAATTAAGTGTATTTGTGATTAAGGATAATTTAATAAAAAATATTAGAAAATGAGCACTAAGGTATTCTTGTGCTCTTTTTTTGTACAAAAAAGGGGGATTATTATGAAAACAGTTGGTGTTGTTTGCCTAGAACAAGATATAGATAAAAATGGATATAAACAGAAGGTAAATATAGTAGCAAATTCTTATATAGATTTGTTAATAAAAAATGATGCTATTCCTATTTTGTTAAGTCCCCAAATTAATAAACAAGAAGCCAAGAAGCTAGTTGGAAAAATTGATGGAATGATGTTTATTGGAGGAGAAGATATAAAGGAAGGTTATTATAATTCGAATTTAGATATTAGAGAAATTTCAAAAAGAGATGAACTAGAAATTGAATTATATAGAGAATGTAAAGAAAAACAGATTCCGATTTTAGGTATTTGTAGAGGGTTACAACTAATAAATGTTGCAGAAGGAGGTACATTAGAGGATATATTACCTTCTAGTGAGATAAAACATACAATAGATGATGATGGCTTTATTAATTACCATGATATACATATAGAAAAAGATTCAAAATTAAAGAAGATTATGAAGGTTGACAATTATTCAGTTTGTTCAATGCATCATCAAAAAATAGGAAAATTAGGAGAAAATCTAAAAATTTCTGCTAAATCTGAAGATGGAGTTATTGAGGCAATTGAATCAAAAGACAAAAATTTTATTATAGCTTTCCAAGGACATATAGAAAAGAACATTAAGAATTTTAAAAGATATAATAATGTTATAAAAGAATTTTTGAATTACTCAACTACAGACAGCACAAATGCATAATTAATATTTAGAAAGGAATGTTTAAAAATGGAAATTGAAAAGTATTTAAGCTTGCCAATTTATCAAAAGAAAAAAGATGAGGATTTTTTGATAAAAAAAGATATTGTAAATGATTTCCCTAAAAATTTTGGATTAAATGAATATAACCAAGAGGAAGTAGAATATGCGACAACTTCTGGGACAACATCTAACAGAATGGAAATAATAAGAAAAAAAGGATGGTGGGCAGAAGAATATCAAAGGACATATAGCAATAATAAATTATTAAAAGAATTTTGGGATAAAAAGCTAAAAAAAGTAATTTTTACAACAGCACAATGTTCTAATTTAATATGTTTTATGGATAAATTACCAATGGAAAAAAGGATTATTAATAATACTTTATATGTAAATAGCACATTTAATCCTTGGACTTGGACAAAAGAGGATATTATACAAATAACAGAAGAGATAAATCAATATCAACCTTATTATATGGATGCTGATCCAGTATATTTAGCAATTTATTTATTTCTTCATAAAAAATATGAGATCAAAGAACCAATATACATTCCTAAAGTTATTACTTTAAGTTATGAATATGTAAATAAAAATATTAGAAAATACATTGAGGATAATTATAATACAACAGTCTTAAATTTATATGGAACAACTGAATTCGGATATGCTTTTTTAGAAGATGAAGAAGGAAAAATGAAAGTATGTCCACATTTATTAAATGTTAAGCTAGAGCCAGTTAATATTGAACAAGATGTATATGCTTTAGTAATAGATAGTATAAAAAACGAATATATGCCATTAATTAATTATAGAGTTGGAGATATGGTTATTGCAACGAAAGAAGAATTAAAAAATTTCAAGGAGAAAAGACAGATTACAAGAATGGCGGGAAGAGAAAAAGACTATGAAAAAGTAAAAATTCCAGTAACGATTATTGATGATATATTTAGTAACTTTAAGGATATATTAATTTACCAATTACAATATATATCTAACGATAATATGGTTATAAGATATGAAACAAAAGAAGGAAAAGAACTTTCAGAGATGGAAGAAAAGATGTTAAAAGATAAAATTGAAAAATTAGAAATAGGTAAAGTTCAAGTGAAACATGTTCAAGCTATATCACCTGAACGTTCTGGAAAATTTGCAATAATAAAATTTTGGGAGGAGTAAAGTGAAAAATATAAATGAAGATTTTTTTATGAAAGAACAGTATAACAATGGAAAAAAACTTGTTTATTTTGATAATGCTTCTACTACTTTTAAACCAAAGCAAATGATAGATGGAATAAATGATTACTATAAGAATTATACATCAAATGTTTATAGAGGAGATTATATTAATTCAGAAAAAGCTTCAATGAAGTTGGACGAGTGTAGAGAATTAGTATCATTATTGCTAAATAGTATGTCAGAAGAAATAATTTTCACTCATAATTGTTCGGATTCATTAAATTTAATCTGCAATATGGCGGATTTAAAAGAAAATGATGTTGTTATTTGTTCTGACATTGAACATCATTCTAACTATTTACCATGGAGAAATAAATGTGATTTAAAAGTAGTAAAAACAAATAGTTTTGGAACTTTAGATTTAGAAGATTTAGAAAGAAAATTAAAGGAATTTAATCCAAAATTAGTATCAATAACTGCAGCATCAAACATAACAGGAAATATTCAACCAATTAAAGAAATATGTGATTTAGTGCATAAATATAACTCGATAGCAGTTATTGATGGCTGTCAATATGTTCCACACAATTCAATTGATGTAAAAGAAATAGGTTGTGATTTTCTAGCTTTTTCTGCTCACAAAATGATGGGCCCAACTGGTGTGGGAATATTATATGGCAAAATGGAAATTTTGAAAAAATGTAAGATTATAAAGTTTGGAGGTGGAATGGTAGATAAAATAACAGATGAAAATATTCGATATAAAGAAATACCAGATTGTTTTGAATGTGGTACACCAGCTATAGAAGGAATAATTGGATTTTCATACTCTTTAAGATACATATTAGATATAGGATATAAAGAAATTGAAAAACATATGAAAGAGTTAGAGGAATATATGCATACTAAATTAAAAGAACTCGATAATATAGAATTATTGTTTCCTATTTCAAAAAATCATATTCCAATATTTACATTTAATTTTAAAAATAAAGATTTAAATATTCATTATGTTGCAAAAGTTTTGTCAGATGCTTATAATATTGCAGTTTCTGCAGGCTATCAATGTAATCAACCTTTATATAATAAAGTTGGAGTAAAAGGAGGAATAAGAGTTTCTCTATATATTTATAATACAAAAGAAGAAATAGATTACTTTATAGAAAAAATAAAAGATATAAAATAAATTTGTGTTATAAAATGGAGGAATAATTATGAAAAGATTAGCAAATATAGAATTAACAAATAATTGCAATGCAGCATGCAGTATGTGTCCTAGAGATGTAATAAAAGAGAAAGGATACATAGATTTAGCCACTGTAGATGACATTGTAGATCATTTGAAAAAATATGATTTATCAGAGGTATCAATATCAGGGAGGGGAGAACCTACATTTCACCCACAACTTATAGAGATATTAAAAAGATTAAAAAAATTGGATGCACCTTTGTCTTTAGTTACAACAACAGATGGATTAAATGAAGAAAATTTGAAAGATTGTTTAGATAATGTTGATATATTAAGAATTTCTGTTAGTTCAAGAGATAGAGATACTTTTAAAAAAGTTCATAGAGGTTTAGACTATGATAAGATATGGCACAATATAGAACAATTGATTGAACATGATAAAGATAAACTTAATATCCATTTGGTTGGAGGTCAAGATTGTTATGAACATATAGAAGAAACAATAGATTATTTTAAAGATAGAGGAGTAAAAAATATGCATATATTCCCTATATGGAATAGAGGAGGAAATCTAAAGGAGCAAGATATTAACGAAAAAAGGAAAAAAATTGTTGAACAATATCAGATTGATTTTTCAGAAGATGAATATATGGATGGTGAAAAAATAAAACTTTTAGAGAGTCCAACATATTGTCCAATTGGTGATAGCAGTATAATGGTTAATTATAAAGGGCAAATGATAGGGTGTTTCCAAGATTTTGCAAATAAAACAATTGTAGGATATGTTCATGATAAAGATTTGAATTTCGTTGCTAAAAGAGGAACATTATTATCAAAAATGCCTGTTTGTGAAGAATGTAATTCAAGAAAGGCTATAACTACAAGTTATGATGAAGAAGAAAGATAATGTAAAAGAATTATTAATAAAAGAGATGTTTTCAAAGTTTGATATAACATCTCCAGAAACAATAGGAGTTGAAATAGAACTACCAATAATAGATATAGAACAAGATTGTATTAAGATGAGTAATATACAAGAATTGTTCAAATTTCTAATTGATAAACAAGGTTTTTATGCTGAAAAGAAAGACAATAAAGGTAATGTTATATTAGTTATTAATAAGGATAATGGTGATAAAATATCATTGGAATATTCTGAAAATACGATAGAAATATCTTTAAAAGAAGATTATGACATATATAATATCAAATCAAGATTTGAACAGTATATAGAACTTATACAAAATTATCTAAAAAAATTTAATTACATATTACAAGGCAAAGGAATTAATCCTAATTATAAAAAAATTTGTAGATCTTGCTTAGATGATGATAGATATTTAATTATAGAAAAGATTTTAACAAGCCCTAATAAGAATAAAAGTATTTATAATGAATTTTGTGCTTATATATGTAGCATACAGACGCACTTGACACCTGGTATAAACGAGTTGGTTGATGTTATTAACGTATTTTCTTGTATGGAATGGGTTAAAAGTATATTATTTTCAAATTCGTATATGGAAGAAATAGATTCAAATTTAGCACGAGATTATTTGTGGGAAACATCTAATTTTGGGAAAAGAAATACAGGAACCAATATAATTTATAAAGATTTAGATGAATTAATAGATGACTATAGTAAAAGAAAATTACATTACATAGAAAGAGAAAGAAAATTTTATGTTATCGAATCACAATCACTAGATACCTTTTTCAGTAAAACAAAAGTATTAGGAAGAGATATTAATAATAATGCAAAATATTTTGTTCCAAATGCTGATGATATAAAATCATTTAGATCTTATAAGAATGTCGAAGTTACTAAAAGAGGAACTATAGAGATTAGAAGCGACTGCACGCAGGATATTGATAATATTTTTGAAATAATAGCTTTTAATGTTGGGATTTTTGAAAAATATAAAGAAATTTACAAATTAATAAAAAAATATGGCTTTGAAAATGATATTATAGAAAAAAGAAAAAGTAAAAATACAAATCCAGAAATAGATGAAAATGAAAAAATATTTATAAATGAAGTAATTAATTTGATTTATGAAGGGCTTATATGTAGAGGAAAAAAAGAAGAAAATTTATTAAAAAAAGTAAATGAAATGAGGTTAAAAAATGAAAAAAGTAGGACTTTGGTTTTATGAGAATGATGCTGGTATAGTCATCAAAAAACAACTAGTTGAAAAGCTACAAAAAAAAGGATATGAAGTATATGCTTATTTTGATATGCGAGATTGCTATTTAAAAAATGGTAAAGTTTATGCCAAAGATGGTTATTGTTTATCAGATTTAGATATTTTATATCATATGAATGCAGATGAACAAAATTCATATCAAAACGATATTTTAAAGTTGCTTGAGTTATCAGGTGTACATGTATTTAACAACTATAATGCTTTTATGAGATGCAAAGATAAGGTTGTTGCGAATATGATATTAAGGCAAAATAATATACCTGTTCCTAACTCAATGTTGATAAATAATCATACAATAAAAGAAGTGGTAAATGATTTCTTTAAAGAGAGTGGAAGTGTTTTAATTAAACCTAGAACTAATCATGGTGGTAAAGGAATAATAAAAATAGATACCTTAGAACAGTTTTGGGATATTTATACTGCGACTTCTGGAGTATTTGACAACTATTATTTAGAACAATTTATAGAATTTGAAAATAATGATTATAGAGTAGAGATTTTCAATGGTGAAGTTGTAGGTGGCTATAGTAGAACAAAAAATGGAACATATAAAACAAATGTAAGTTCTGGAGGAGGAATGCTAGACCTCCCTGTTAGTGATGAAGTTAAAGAGTTAGGATTAAAGGCAGCAAAAGCATTAGGAATAACTACAACAATAGTTGATATGATAAGAAGTAAAAAGGATAATAAATTGTATATACTTGAAGTTAATCCAATGATGGGAATATTTATAGAAGCTGCCGAAAAATCTGGTTCAAAGCGACCTGTTCAAGATATTATACCAGAACAATTTAAAACAGATGAAATTAAAATGAACAAGATAATTGATTACATAGATAATTATTGTAGTAATTTATAAAAGTATAAATAAAATATATTATAAAATGGGAGGAAATATTTATGAAAAAGAAAATCATTATTTTGGTTGTAATAGCTTTAATTATTTTAGGAGCTATATTTATTAAAATGAGTAAAGGAGATGCACAATACAGTATAGGTATAGGACAATTTGCAGATCATGTATCTCTTGATAACTGTAGAGAAGGATTTATAGAAGGACTTAGACAAGAAGGAATTATTGAAGGTGAAAATTTAAAAATTGATTATCAAAATGCAAATGCAGATGGTGGAACAGCAAATTTAATTGCAAATATGTTTGTATCAGAAAACTATGACTTAGTGCTAGGTATAGCAACACCAATGGCTCAATCTTTATATAATGCTACACAAGATACTGATATACCAGTAGTTTTCTCAGCAGTAACATTTCCAGAAACATCAGGATTAGTAGAAGGAAATGTAACAGGTACAAGTGATAAGTTTTCAGCTGATGAAAGATTAAAATTAATAAGAGATATGTTACCAGATGCTAAAAAAATAGGTGTAATTTATTGTACAAGCGAAGTTAATGCAACATCTTCTTTAAAAGAGTTAAAAAACTTAGCTTCAAATTATAATTTTGAAATAGTAGAAAAAGGTGTATCTGCATCAGCAGATGTAAGTTTAGCTGCAAATGCAATAGTTAATGAGGTTGATTGTATTTGTCTAGTTATTGATAATACTGTGTCTGCTTCTTTACCTACTATTATTGATATAGCCACAAAGAACAATATTCCAGTCTTTTGCAATGATTCTGATGAAGTAAAATTAGGTGGGTTAGCATGTAATGGAATTGATTATAATAGTTTAGGAATAGAAACTGGAAAAATAGCAGCTCAGATCCTTAAAGGAGAAAAAAAAGCAGATGAAATAGAATATAAATGCATTGAAGATACTATTTTATATGTAAATTCAGATACTTTTAAAAAATTAAATATTAATATACCAGAACAACTAAAAGAAAATTGTGTTGATGTAATTGAAGAAGGTGAATAATAGTGAAAGATTTTGTTAAAAGATTAATTGTAAATCTAAATGATAAATTAGATGAAACACCACTTATGGATGGAAAATCACCAAAAGAGTATAGAAATTTAGGAAAAGAAGAATTAAAGTGTAACACTAATAATATAAAAAAAGATGAAGAAAGTGTAAGATAAAATTAGGAGAAATCAATGAATATTTTGATAGGAGTTTTAGAACAAGGATTAATATATGCAATTGCAGCTTTAGGTATATATATTACATACAAAATATTGGATTTTCCAGACTTGACAGCAGATGGAAGTTTTGCTTTAGGAGCAGCTTTAACTACAGTTCTGATTTTAATGGGAGTAAATCCAATATTATGTATTGTTATTTCGGCAATAGGAGGATTTTTATGTGGTTGTGTAACTGGAATAATTCACGTAAAATTTAAAGTTAGAGATTTATTAGCTGGTATAATTACAATGATGTCTTTATATTCTATTAATTTAAGAATTGCAGATAAAGCAAACGTGTCAATAATGAAAGAAACTACTATATTTGATTTGATGAGTGTAGGAGATTTAACAGTTGTTATTGTAATGATAATTATTGTTTTATTATTAAAAATAGTATTAGATTTATATTTAAAAACAAGATCAGGCTATTTGCTAAAAGCAGTTGGGAATAATCCTAATGTGGTTGTTTCTTTAGGAAGAGATGATGGAAATATAAAGATTTTAGGGCTTGCCCTTGGAAATAGTTTGGTAGCGATAAGTGGTGGATTACTTTGTCAGCAACAAGGATTTTTTGAAATAACAATGGGAAATGGTGTAATGGTAATGGCTCTTGCCTCTGTTATTATAGGGTTTAGTGTTTTTAAAAATGTAAAATTTATTTCTAATACACTAAAAGTTGTTATAGGAAGTATTTTGTATAAAGCATCTGTATCTTTTGCTTTATATATTGGCTTTGAGGCATCAGATATAAAATTAATCACAGCAGTTATCTTTCTAATAGTGTTAATATTAAGTAATGGTAGATTTTTTGACATTAGGGAAAGGAGAAAGATATGATTAAACTTGAAAATATATCAAAAACATATAATCTTGGGACAGACCATGAAACGAAGGTTTTTAAAGATTTTAATCTACAAATTAAGAAAAATGAATTTGTTTCTATTATCGGTCCTAATGGTTGTGGGAAATCTACATTATTTAATATTATATCTGGGAATATTGATGTTGATGAGGGGAATATAATACTTAACAATACAGATATAACAAAAGTAAAAGGATATAAAAGATATAAATACATAGGTAGAGTTCATCAAAATCCGGCAGTAGGAACATGCTTAAATATGACAATACTAGAAAATTTAGCTTTAGCAGATAATAAAACTAAAAAATATAACTTAAAATGGGGAATTGATAAAAGTAGAATAGATTATTATAAAGAAAAATTAAAAGATTTAGAACTTGGATTGGAAAATCAATTAAATACAAAACTTCAAAATTTATCTGGAGGGCAACAACAAGCAATATCTTTAATAATGGCTACAATGAATCCTATAGATATTTTAATTTTAGATGAACATACTGCAGCTCTTGATCCTAAAACAGCAAATATAATAATGAATTTAACCGAAAAAATAATAAAAGAACAAAAAATTACAACATTGATGATAACACATAATTTAAAATTTGCTGTAAATTATGGTAATAGACTTTTAGTAATGAAGCAAGGAAAAATTGTATTAGATAGAAAAGGAAAAGAAAAGTCAAATACAAAATATGAAGAATTAATAGATAATTTTAATTGTTTTTAAAAGTACTAATGTAAAGAATAAATTGAGAGAATAGGTTTGGAGGAATTATATGAAAATATTACTTTTATCGGGAATGGGACCTGTTTGGCCGCAGGGAAGTGCCTTTTGGGATAGTAATATGCTAAAAGATACTTTTATTAACAAAGAAACATATCATTCAGGATTAAAACGAAATATAAATATGAATGATTTTTATTATATGAAAGATGAAGAAAAAATTCCATTAATGCGTCCAAGGTTAGAAGGAGAACCTCATCTTACTACAGCAGTATTGGAAGATATATTAAATAGATGTGATTGTGAGTATGAAACATTAGATTTAGATAATGTTTGGTTTGAAAAGAGAGAACCTAATATTGAAAATCCAGATGCAATATTTTTGTCAACTACTTTTATATGTAATTTAAGAGATTTAGAGATTGCTTTGAAATGGATAGAAAAGAGATTTCCAAATGCTTCGGTTACTTTAGGTGGACAATACAGTAATTTAAAATATCAAAAAATTATGGAGAAATTTAAAAATGTAAATTATGTTTTAAGGGGAGATGGAGAAGTTTCAATTCCACCGTTAGTAAAATCTTTAAGAGGAAATTTAGAAGAAAAAGAAGTTCCTAATCTTGTATGGAGAGATTCAGATGGTAATGTTGAAATTAATAATTTAGAATATTTAAATCTTGATGATTATCCTGTTGCAGACTTTAAAACCAAGAGTACAAGTGTTCCTTATGAGTCTATGAGGGGATGTGCATTTGCCTGTAAATTTTGTTCATTCCCAGCAGCATCTCCAAAATGGAGAGTTAAGTCAGCCGAAAAAATTATGGATGATTGGAGTTTTTACAGAAAAAAAGGTGTAAAAAGGATTAAAGCAATGGATTCAGCTTTTACTGCGCCAAGAAAAAGAACAGAAAAATTATTAGATATGTTGAAAGGTAAAGATATAGAATGGGAAGCATATTCAAGAGCTGATGTTATTGATTCACCAGAAATGGTGAAGAAATTGGAAGATGCAAATTGTAGGGTGTTATCTATAGGATTTGAGTCTTTGTCAGATGATACATTAAAAAAGATGAATAAAAGGGTAACAGCCGAGCAGAATAGAAAAGCAAATGAATTACTTATAAAACATTCAAAAAATTTAGATTTTAGGGGGTCTTTTATTGTTGGTTTTCCTGGTGAAACTCCAGAAGATTATCAAAAAACTCATGATTTTTTAGTCAATGATTTTGAAAAACAATTCCATTTAAGTGTATTCTCACTAACTGATGAAACAATGCCTATTTGGAAAGAATCAGATTTATATGATTTAAAAGTTGAAGATATGGATAATCCAGATTATAATTGGAGCCATTGTGGAATGAATGCTGAGAAAGCTAGAGAATTACATCAAAAAACTTTATATGATGTTAGATGGAAAAATGAAAAAGGAGTCGCAACCGAATGGCAATTACCATATCAGTTACCATTAATCCCAACCTTAACTGCAAACCAAAATTATCGAATAGAAAAATTAATTGAAAGGCTTGCTTTTGTAACAGTAGATTTTAAAGATGAACCAGAAAAGATAGATAAAATAACAAGTGATATAGTTAGCGAATTAGAAACATTTGGAATTTTCATTGGGAGAGAACAAAATAAATATACAGAGGCAGAGTTTAAAAAGGTATATGAAAATCATGAGATAGATAAAAATATTTTAAGTGAATTGACTTGTAAGCCTAAAGAGAAAAAAGAACAAGTGAATGATAGATAACAAAAAATCCAGAAATTTCTGGATTTTTTGTTGTTCTTAAAAGAAATCTGAAAAACTATGCTCAAAGTTGTAAATACAAGTAGATAAGCATTCAGTTCCAAGGTGTTTAGGCTGTTTAGAGATAATTATTTTGTTATCCTCTGAAACATAGCCAATTTCAAATCCTGGTCTTGCCAAGAAATTACAAGGATATACTTTTAAATCAGGTGTAATAGCAACTATGTCAGTACCAGCAATACAATTAAACTTATTGTTACAATTGTTTTTTCCAAAAGTACCACATCTTTCAATGTTTAAGATGTTTTTTGGATATGTTTTTCTTGCTTTCTCTAACAAATCAAGGAAAATATTAATTTGTTTTTGATTTAAAAAGTTATTTGGTAGATTTTTGGCATTTCCTGTTCGTAAACAATTTGTGAATTTTACCTCATGAACTCCCATTTGAATAACATTTCTACAAATAGCATCAATTAGAGTATAGTTATCTTGAGTGATAGTTACCATTAACTTAACCTTTAATCCTTTAGATTGGATTAATCTAATCGTATGCTTAAGTAAATCTTCTTCTACTTTAGATATTTTATCATGAATGCCAAAATGATAAGATAACAATATGGTATTAACATGGCAATCAATTAAAGTATCTAAAATATGTGGGTCTTTCTCAATAGCAATGCCATTAGTTAAAACTTTAGGTTGTTTTAGTAATTCTAAAGTTGGAAAATATTCAGGGTGAATCAATACTTCTGTACCATTCAGTATGATTTTATAGCATTCTTTTAGTTTAACACATAAATCATACAATTTGTCCCCAGCAAAATTTCCAGAATAACCAATGTAGCAGTGTTCACATCTTGTATTGCAATTCGAACAGGTCATAATCATTACTGTAGAACCATTAAATTCATATTGTTTGTTTGTCATAGAAAATCCCTCCGTATAATTTTTAATATGAATAGTTGCTTACAATAAAGTATCCTTGAATAATATAATCACATAATATCATAAAAAGAGCTAAAAATCAACAAAAAGTAAAAAGGAAATTAACATAACTCCGATTTTTCGTTGACAGAATAAGTAAAAAATGATATAATATCACACGTACAGGGTTGTATAGCTCAGTTGGTAGAGCATCTGCCTTACAATCAGGAGGTCATAGGTTCGAACCCTATTGCAACCACCAAAGATAAAGTTTAGTAAAGCAAGAAAATATTAAATCTTTTTTCTTGCTTTTGTTTTATATAAATTAATTAAAAAATTCTAAATAATTAAAAGGAGGAAAAATTAATGTTAGAAGGGAAGTATGATTCTAAAAAATCAGAAAAAAAATGGCAAGATTTTTGGGAGGAAACAGGAATATACAAATTTGATCCAAATGGGGAAAAGGATAAAATTTATTCAATAGATAATCCACCACCAACAGTAAACGGAAAGATTCATATAGGACATGTTTTTTCATATACTCAAATAGAAATGATTGCAAGATATATGAGAATGAAAGGATATAATGTATTCTATCCATTTGGTTTTGATGATAATGGATTACCAACAGAAAGATTAGTTGAAAAACAAATTGGTAAGAAAGCTAATCAAATGTCAAGAGAAGAATTTACAAAATTGTGTTTAGAAACTACTGCTAAATATGAAGAACAATTTAAAGAACTATTTAAATCATTAGGATTTAGTGCTGACTGGGATTATATGTATTCAACTATGGGAGAAAAAGCACAAAGAACTTCTCAAAAATCTTTTATAGATTTATATAAAAAAGGTAAATTACATCATGAAGAAAAACCTTGCTTATGGTGTAATGAATGTCAAACATCAATAGCACAAGCAGAACTAGACACAAAAGAGGTTGAAACAAAATTTAATTATTTGAATTTTAGAGTTCCAGAATTAGATGAAGATTTAGAGATTGCAACAACAAGACCAGAACTTTTACCTGGATGTGTAGCCGTTTTTGTAAATCCTAAAGATGAGAAAAAAGCTAAATATATAGGCAAAGAAGTAGAAGTTCCATTATTAGGATATAAAGTTAAAATTTTAGGAGATGACAAAGTAGAATTAGATAAGGGTACTGGTGCAGTAATGTGTTGTACTTTTGGAGATGCTACAGATGTAGAATGGTGCAGAAAATATAATTTACCAACTAAACAAATAATACAAAAAGATGGAAAAATTTCTAGCGAAGTAGAAAATTATGGTGGAATGACAATTGCTGAAGCTAGAGCAGCTATTATTAAAGATTTACAAGAACAAGGATATTTAATAAAACAAGAAGATCTAATGCATCAAATAGGAGTTCACGAAAGATGTGGAACTCCAGCAGAATTTGTAAGAGAAAAACAATGGGAAATTGATTTAGTAGAAGATAAAGAAAGATTACTAAAAGCAGGTTCAGAGGTAAATTGGAATCCTAAATCAATGAAAGCTAGATATGATGATTGGGTAAAAAATATACAATGGAATTGGGGAATTTCAAGACAAAGATATTTTGGTATTCCATTCCCAGTATGGTACTGTAAAGGTTGTGGAGATACTGTTGTAGCTAAAGAAGAAGAATTACCAGTAAATCCATTATCTACTAACCCATCAGAGCCATGTCCTTGCTGTGGAGGAACAGATTTTGAGCCAGAAAAAGATGTAATGGATACATGGGCTACATCATCATTAACACCATTAATTAATGCTGAATGGGCAAAAGATGAAGATGGTGAATTAATGCAAAAAATATATCCTATGAGCTTAAGAGCAAATGCTCATGATATTATTAGAACATGGGATTTCTATACAATAGCAAAAAGTTTATATCATACAGGAGAATTACCTTGGAAAGATATAATGGTTGCCGGACATGTATTAGCACAAAAAGGCGAAAAAATAAGTAAAAGTAAAAGTAACGGTTCAATGGAACCAGAAAAATTATTAGAAAGATATTCGGCAGATGCTATTCGTTATTGGACAGCTGGAGGTAGATTAGGAAATGATGTAATGTTTTCAGAAGAAACATTACGCGAAGGTAATAAATTTATAAATAAATTATGGAATGCAGCAAAATTTGCTACTATGAATTTACAAGATTATAATCCAGAAGAAGGAAAAGATATAGAATTATTACCTATGGATAAATGGGCTTTAAGTAAATTAGCAAGGATGAAGCAAGAATATGATGATAATTTTAGTAAATATGAACCTGCATTAGCTTTAAATGCTTACCAAAAATATTTCTGGGATTACTGTGATAATTATGTTGAAATAGCTAAGCATAGATTATATAATCCAGATTTATATGGAGAAGATGCTAAAAAATCAGCACAAAAGGCTACATATGAATCTATGATGCAATTATTGAAAATGGGTTCTGTATATCTACCACATGTTACAGAAGAAATATATCAAGGTTTCTTTAGAGATAAAGAAAAGGCAGAATCAATACATGTAATGGATATAGATGATTTTGGATATACTGCTGATAAAGATTTAATTGATTGTGGAAATAAGGTTGTGGATATTATATCAGAAATTAGAAAATACAAATCTGAGAATAATATGTCATTGAAAACTCCGATTAAATCAGCTGATATTACTGTAGAACCACAGTATAGAGAATTTATAGAAAGTTCAATGTTAGATATAAAAAATACAGGTACAGTTGCAGAGGCAAATTTATCAACAGGTGAAAATATGAGTGTATCTTCAATAGAGATTGATTTAGAAGAATTAGAAAGAATGAACGAAGAAAAAAGAAAAAAGAAAGAAGCTCAACAACAGCAAAAAAAATTCGGAGAAAATGATTTCAAAGGTGTATATGAAGGCCAACCAGTTAATGGAAACATAATAAAAAATATGATGACAGAAGAAAAAACACAAGAGAAGGCAGGAGAAGAAAAATAAAAAATAGGAGATTTTATATGAGGGATATATATAGAAATGCATTGACAGAAGTAAATGCAGTAATTAATAATTCTCAGGAAGATATTATTAATAGAATTCCAAGCAGATTTAAAAATTTTATAAATCAAAATATGAATAATTCGTATTCTGTAGATATACAACCAGATAAAAGTATATTAGAACAACATATATCTAGTGAAGCTAAATCTATTATTGCTTTAATTTATAGAGATTATATTTGCTCAGAAACTGAACGTAATGAATTAATAAGGAAAGAAATCTTAAAAAGGGAAGAAGAAGAACAAATAAAAAGGGAAAAATATAAGATAAAATGGTAGGAGTTTAGGTGAATTAAATATATAACAGATAAAATAAATAAAAGTACTCCTTGTGAACTGAACTCAAATAATAGATGATAACAAAGAGTTTGGACATTGGGAATTAGACTGTGCAGAAGGACCAAAAGACATATATGATAATACTAGAGAATGACAAAGAAATATATTGTAATTGAGATGAAAACTCATACGAGCGAAAGTATAAAAAAAGTAATTACAGGAATAAGAAATGCAAGAGCTAAAATGAATGTACATCCATCTAAAAAGTCTAAACTAATATTTGTAACAAAAAAATATGCAGATATTGTAAAAGAATCAGAAGAATTTTTAAAGAAGTTGGGATTTGGTGAAGAGATAGAAATTAGAGAAAGCAAAGAAAACGTACCTCAAAATGCAGTAAGTATTGTTTCTTCTAATCTAGAACTATTTATACCATTTGAAGATTTAGTAGATATAAAAGAAGAAATAGAAAGGTTAGAAAAAGAAAAGGCAAAAGTACTAGTGGAAAAAGAGAAGACAGACAAAATGCTTTCAAATCCAGGATTCGTTGCAAAAGCACCAGCAGCAAAAGTAGAAGAAGAAAAAGAAAAACAAGCAAAATTCAACGAAATGATAAAAACTATAGAAGAAAGAATAAAAAATTTAAAATAGAAAGTGTTGAAAATTATGTAAATATGTGCTAAAATATAATTATGTACTAAATGTGCATAATTATATTAAAGGAGAGATCCACATGATTAAAAGGTTGGCAGAAAAGAAGTTCTCAGACAATACCGATTACTGGATGTTAAATGAAACATTCAATGAATTGGCAAACCAAGCAACAGCTCGGCTGACAGATGAAGGAGTTGTAGAGCTTTCCTTCGAAGATGAATGCAATACAAAAATTGCATTAAAATTCGGAGAAAAAATCTTTGGCCCTTGCACCAAAACCGGAGTAACAAAAACAATCGCATTTACGCAGGTTGCTTATGTTATTAAAAGCGGCAAGAAGGTGTATGAAGCCGACACAGTAAGGAAAACTTACTATAAAGACTGCGAAATCCTTTAAGAAGAAAAGAGGAATAAGGGAACTTATTTCCTCTTTCTTTTATTGCTACTTTGTTTTGAGAATAAATTCTTAATATTAAGCATAAATTTAATCGAGGTGAATCAAATGGTTAAGGTATCTGAAAATATGAATGAAAATAATATTATAAAAATATTAAAAGGAAGTGCAATCTCAATTATAATTACACTAATTGGTTTGTTAATTTATTCAATAATACTTAGCTATACAAGCGTTGCAGAGACCACAATGCCAGTAACAATAATTATTATAAGTGCTATAAGCATATTAATTGGAAGCACATTAAGCACTTCTAATATAAAAAAGAATGGAATATTAAATGGAATTCTTGTAGGTGGAATATATATTGCTATACTGTATATATTGTCTAGTTTAATAACAGGAAAATTCTCATTAAATGTTAACTCTATAATCATGATAATAGCAAGTGTATTAACAGGAGCATTAGGAGGAATAATAGGAGTAAACAAAAAATAAATTGTAATTTGCTTGGCAAATTACAATTTATAAAAAAAACTGTTGATATTTTTACTCCTTTAATATACAATAAAAATGTTATAAAATACAATATTAATGGAGGTGTTGAATTTGATAACATTAGAAGACGTAAAGAGTAATCCAGAAGTTCAAGAGCTAGTAATTGGTGCTCAAAAACAATTAGATGCACTAGGATATACAGAACATTCGGTAAGACATGTTAGTATAGTATCAAACAGAGCAGGAAGAATTTTAGAAACATTGCAATATGATAAACACAGAATAGAACTTGCAAAAATTGCAGGATATTTACATGATATAGGAAATGGAATAAATAGAGTAGATCATGCACATACGGGAGCGATATTGGCATATCAAATATTAAAAGATATGGGGATGGATTTAAAAGATAGAACAGAAATAATGTCTGCAATAGGAAACCATGATGAGCAAACAGGAACAGCTGTTAGTGACATATCTGCAGCATTAATACTTGCGGACAAGTCTGATGTGCATAGAGATAGAGTAGTAAACAAAAATATGGCAACTTTTGATATACATGATAGAGTAAACTATGCTGTAACAAATGCAGACTTAGTGGTAAACAATAAAGAAAAGAAAATAACGCTAGATTTAACAATAGATAATCATATTTGTCCAGTGCTAGACTATTTTGAAATATTTATGGATAGAACCATGATGAGTAAATATGCAGCAAAATATTTACAAGTTTGGTTTGAATTGATTATAAACGGTACAAAATTTTTATAGGAGGAATTTAAAGTGAAAGCACACAAAATAATAACAATAACAACAATTATATTAGCAATAATTATAATTTCAATAGCATCAGTGGGAGGAATATATAAGCTAAAAGAGTACAAAGTAGTAAATGTAGTTCCAGATTACTTGTTAGGAATGGAATTTAAAAATAGTAGAGTAGCAAATTTTAATGTAAGTGATGAAATCTCAGAAACTAAAATTTATGATAAAGATGGAAATGAAGTAACAGAAAAACAAGAAGGCATTGAATATACAGAAGAAAATGGATATAAAACTGTTGAAACAAAAGTAAATAGTGATGAAAACTTAACTACTTCTAACTATAAGCTTGTAAAAAGAATACTAGAAAAAAGACTAAAAGACCTTAAAACAGAACAATATATAGTAAGGTTGAATAAGGACAATGGAAATATTCAAATAGAAATTCCAGAAAATGAAGAAACAGATGAAATATTGGCGGTACTTGCACAAAAAGGAATATTTGAATTGCAAGACAGCGATACAAAAGAAGTTTTATTAAATAATAATAGTGTAAAAAAAGTAGCTGTAGTATATGGACAAACAGAAACAGGAGTTGCAGTATACTTACAAATAAAATTTGATAAAGAAGGAACAAAAAAACTAGAAGAAATAAGTAAAAAATATATACAAACAACAGAGCAACAAACAAATGAAAATGGCGAAACAGAAGATAAAGAAGTAAAAAAAGAAGTGGCAATAGTATTTGATGGACAAGAATACAGAACAACATATTTTGGAGATACAATAACAGATGGAACTTTGAATGTTGCAATTGGAAGTGGAAAGAATAATTCTTCTATACAAAACTATGTATTAATAGCAGATGAATTAAAAGCAATATTAAATAGTGGAGTGCTACCTATACAATATGAAATAACTGAAAACACAGTATCACCAAGAATAACAACAGAGAATGTAAAAGTTGCAATATATGTACTTTTAGCTATATTCGCAATTAGCTTAGTGTACTTTATAATTAAACTGAAACTTAAAGGAATCTTGGCATCTGTTTTACAAATTGGTTATGTAGCATTATTACTATTAACATTAAGATATACAAATGTGGTAATATCTTTAGAAGGAATTGTAGGAATATTAGTAGGAACAATATTAAACTATATGTTTATATATTTTGCTTTTAAAAATGAAAAAGAAAGTTATTTAAAAAATACAGTTGCAAGATTTGCTGTAAGATTAATCCCAATCTACATTATAGCAATAGTATTTACATTTAACACTTTAACCAATATAGCAAGTTTAGGAATGACATTGGTATGGGGACTAATAATTTTATATGTATATAATTTAATATTCACACAAGTAATAATAAAAGAAATAAAAAATTAGTATAAGACATAACAAGGAGGAGAAACATGTTTAAAGACAAAAAAAATATATTTTTGGCAGTAATGGGTATTATAATATTAGCTGGAATAGTAATGTTTTGCATAAAAGGATTAAACTATAATTTATCTTATGGAAAGAATAGTAGTATTTCAATAAATATGGGAAAAGACGTAAATACAAATGAAATAAAACAATTGACCGAAGAAGTAGTTGGAAACAAAGCAAATGTTAGAACAATTAATGAATCAAATAGTTTTATATTAATAACAGTAAAAGAAATATCAGACGAGCAAAAAGCTAATTTACTATCTAAAATCAATGAAAAATATTCACTAGATTTAAAAGAAGATGATTTAAAAATTGCAAATAATGCACAAGTACAGTTATGTGATTTGATTAAACCATATATTGTACCATCTATAATTTCAATAGGCCTAATTATAATTTATTTTATTATTAGATATAGAAAATATGGAATAGCAAAAATAATCTTAGAAACATTAGGTTCAACAGTAATATTAGAAGCATTTTTATTTAGTATATATGCAATTACTAGACTTCCAGTAAATAGTTTAACAATGCCATTAGCAGTAATTCTATTTGTTATAGTAATAATAGCATTAATGGAAAAGTTTAGAAAAGAAGAAGCAAAGGCAAAAGATAAAAATAAAAAGAAACAAAAATAACAATAAAAACTTAATTATCATATAATATAATAATATACATATCGAATGGGAATAGACTCATTCGATATTATTATATAAAAGGTGATAAAAATGAACATTTTAAAGTTTCTTAATTTTAATAGGCAAAGCCAAAATCTATCTTTAAATGAAGTAAAAGAAATAATAAGAAATAATGAAAATGCTATTTTAATAGATGTTAGAAGCAGACAGGAATTTTTAGAAGGACACTTAAATGGTAGTATAAATATCCCACTATATGAATTAGAGCAAAGTTGTGAAAGCAAATTACAAGATAAAAATTCAATTATAATAACCTATTGTCAATGTGGAATGAGAAGTAAAAAAGCGATAACTATATTAAAAAAACATGGATATAAAAATTTATATCATTTAAAAGATGGATTAGACGCGATTTAAAAAGCTACTCACTAAAAGTGAGTAGCTTTAACTTTTAAAATTTGTAATCTATTTTATTGTTTTTTATGTATCTATTTAAATTATTTATAGTAATACCACTTTCACTAGAAAGCTCCTGTATAGAATTAAAACTAATATTATCTTCTATAATACTATTTAATTTAGCTATATCAAACATATCTTTTGATTCGCAATTACAACAAACATCATTATTTGACATAAAAAAACAACCGCAACGTGCACATCTTTTAAATTCCATACAAAACTACCTCCATATTCAAAAAATATTTTATCATAAAATGCAAAAAAAGCAAGTAAAAAAATGTAATTTGTATAATTAAAATTTAAATCACAAAAACATTGCAAATAACATATTATATAAAAAATACATATATGGAGGTAATTAATATGAATACGTTATTAATATTTTTTGCATTACCAATAGCTGTAATAATAGTATCAGCAATATTACAAAAAGTTTTAAAATGCCCATTAGCTGTTGCTGCATTAATATTTGCAATATTTTTAGTCGTTACATTTGCAGCTTTTGATGCAACATTTTTAATTGCAACACTTGCATATACAGTACTTGCTTTTATCACTGCATTAATAGTTAAACTACTTTGCAATGAGAGCAATGAAAATGATGACAATGATGAGAGTGGATGTGGGTGTTTAAGCAATTTATTAAACACAAATAGTACAAATTCTAATAATAATTCAAGTGGATGTGGATGTAATAGATATAGACGAGTTTAATAAATTCCAATTTATATAATTAATATTGAAATATTCCCAAAAAATATGATATAAATAAAGAAACAAATAACAAAGAGGTAGTAAATATGCAAAATAAAGGAATTGCAATATTTGGAGGAAGCTTTAATCCACCACTTAATTCACATTTAGAATTAGCAAAACAAGTAATAAAAAATTTATGCAATATAGAAAAAGTTATATTTGTTCCAGTAAGCACAAAATATAATAGAAAAAATAACCTTACAGAGGATGCTCATAGATATAAAATGCTCAAATTAATGTGCAACGGAGAAGAGAAACTGGAAGTATCTGATGTAGAGTTAAGCTATGGTAGACAGTTATATACAATAGAAACGTTAGATATATTTAAAAATGAATATCCAGAATATGATATCTATTTTATAATGGGAACAGATAATCTAAAAGACTTGCATACATGGAAAGAACCAGAAAGAATATTAAAGAATTATAAGATAATTGTATTAGAAAGAAATGAAGATAACCTAGAAAAAATAATAGAAGAAGATAAATTATTAAGAGATAATAAAAAAGCCTTAATAATTGCAAAAAAAATAAAGACTATAAAACTAAGCTCAACAATTATTAGAGAAAAAATAAAAAATGGGGAAGAAGTAGAATCTTTTTTTAAAAAAGAAGTTTTAGAATATATTAATAAAAATGGACTATACAAATTGTAATTTATTTAGTGTAGGGGTCGCACTCTTGAGCGACCCCTATATCGTTTGAAATGAATTTGTTTATTTTCTTTAAAATTCAATAAATTTATATACTGCTTCTGCAAATCCACCTGTTTCAACAGGATTTTCTGTTGTATATTTTGCAACGCTTTTTAATTCATCATAGCTGTTTGCAACAGCAACACCAATTCCAGAATTTTTAACCATATCTAAATCGTTTAAATTATCACCTATAGCTAATACTTCATCATTATTTATTTTTAAATAGTTTTTTAAAATATTTAATGCAGTATTTTTATTTATGTTTTTAGGAGATACATCTAAATATTCATATTCTTTATTTATTATGCTGTCTTTATATTCACCATATTTTCTTATTGTTGTTACAGAAATATCTTCTTTTTCTAAGATTTCATCTTTTACATTAGACAAGTCTTTTTCAGAAGAAATAACTAATTTACATACTTGAGGATTGTTAAATAATAAATACTGACTAATATCAGGTATGATTGTAATTTTTAAAGAGCTGTCATAAATTTTACTTTGCTGTAATTTATAATTTCTTAAATCCATATATTGCAAACTTTCTGTTATAATCTCGGTGTTTGTATACAAATGAACATGCAATTTATGCTCTTTTGCAATAGAAATGCAAGAGTTTATTTGCTCTGGAGTTAATAATTGTTTATAAATTTCTTCACCTGTTTTTAAATTGATAATTTCATTTCCATTACCAAAAATACCATAATTTGCATTAAACTTAGAACACATTCCTTTTACAATAGGGTATGTTTTACCTGTACAAATTACAAAATCTATATTTTTTTTATTTAAATCATTTATAGCTTTGAAGTTGTTTTCATAAATTGAGCCAGCTTTATCAATTATTGTTCCATCTAAATCACTAGCAACTAATTTAATCATATTTTTACCTCCAACGTTTTTATTATACCATATATTGGCATAATAGTAAAGAAAAAAAGACAAAATTATGTAAACACGAATGTAGCAATGTATACAATCTAATTATAAAATTATGTAAATTATCAATAATATTACTTGATAAAAAATTATCTTTATAATATAATACAACCAAAAGAAAGAGAGCGTAAAATGTCAAATTTTGTACACCTACATGTCCATAGTGAATTTAGTTTATTGGATGGAGCAAATAGAATAAAAGATTTACCAGCAAGAGCAAAAGAATTAGGAATGG